>FWPV01004644.1_pt1 | contig 13646 bp, 12 predicted proteins | sample 2228371 | NCBI WGS metagenome assembly FWPV01 (sample SAMEA103939776, study PRJEB20133) | metagenome | reverse complement strand
GGTATCGCATCTGTAAATAACGTAGATAAGCCAGCTGCTTGGCCTCCACCTTCTGCAGCGATTGTAGATAGTCTTGAGCTTAACCTATTTATTATTGCAGTGATCATAGATGTGATGCCTATCACAATTCCTGAAATAACTGGCGTCAAGAAGCTAATCTGAGATTTCATAGAAGAAATAATGTCAGCCATCAAATCCTTTAATCTCTCATTAACTCTATGAATTTCTTTTATGTACTTTGAGATATTGAGCACTGCTTGAGAAGCAATCGTGGGTCCTTTTTTAACGCTTTCAGTCATAACTTTCATAGAACTTTCTATTATATTTGAAGGGAATCTCACTAAGGCGCCTCTTTTTGGATCGAATATTGCTTCATGAACACCCATGCCTAATCTTTTTATATTTGTGGCAACAGCATTGAAAAATGAACCAGAAACTGTGTTTTCCATAGTCATTGCTACCTTGTCAAAAGCTATTTCAGCAGGCAGACCATCACCTAATCTGTTACCGAGCTGAAATAACGCTGAAGCAAATTCATTCTCAAGCTTCTTTGCATTTTCCCTTATCCTAATTACATTTTCTGATCTTAGCCTAAAATAAAGCCCTATCGAAAGACCTGCAGCAATAGGCAAGCATAAACTCAATATTGAAGATCCTAAGCCATATGGGCCAAGCATCTGACCTGGGTTTGCCCTACTTTCTTGAAATCCAAGTAACGCGAATCTTGCTTTTCCATAATCTGCTGCATCAGCGACAGTATCAACTACTCTCAAATTATATTCCTCATCAATTATCATATCCCATGTTGGGTTCAATACATGAACAATTAAAGGACTCATTCCGATTAAAAAGAAAACAGAAAAAACAAAAACTGAAATGTATAGAGGGTTTATTTTTATTTCACTTCCCAATACATTAATCAAAACATATTTGTATTTTCCAAATTCAGGGTTTGACTCTGAAATGTCAGTGTCACCATAACCAGTTGGCCTTTTTGACAATATGTTTTTTCCAAGATAATACACAAGAAGAGGTAATGTAATATTATACAATGTGGCGAGATGGAACCATTTTACGCCTGGCAAAAAGCTTACGACTAAAGGCAGTATGACTAATCCTAAAATTGGCAGAATTATTCCCATCATGTGAAGCATCGTTATAGGCGATTTTAGGTTTTGAGCATAATGAAGCATTTTTTCGTATGTTTCTTCAATCATGACTGTTAATGCTTTATCAAGAAGTTCAAGCCTTCTAGCTTCATCTCCTTCATACAAAGATGATTCTATTAAGTGCATCGACTCAACAAATTCATCATTGTATTTTTTCCAGCTTTCAAGATAAACATCAAGAGATTCCTTGACATTTTCATATTTTTCATTCTGTACATCCCATAATACTTTTTTTAAGTCAAGCGACAAAGGCGGAGCAAGATGAACAGCTGCAAAATCAACAGCTCTTTCTAGATTAGATGTGTGCCTCATGTAAGTAATCATGTAAAAAACGCATAAGACCATCTGGCTGCTCGCCTTTAAACGCCAAGAGTCAGCAATAAACTGTGGCAATTTTTGTAAAGGATTCATTATTCCCATCGCAACAGCTATGAAGAAGAAAACAAAGAAAAATGATTGAAATATCATGTAGCTTATTAAAGAACCAAAAAGCGCTAGAACTATTGGGCCAAGAATGGCAAAACTTGTAACTCCTGTTGGGGTTACATTAAGATGGCAGATATTAATTGCTTCCTGCATTTCAGCTATCTTTTTTTTATCAGGAGAAACCTTCAATATCTTTTCACTTTCATTGCAGAGTTTTTCATAAAGAGTCATCTGTTTTGGCATGTACTGTTTTTTGAATTCATTGTATTCTTTTGTAGAAACAGGTTCGCCTTCAGTAGTTGTTTCAAGTGGAACTTCTAATTGAGTTTCTAGCTTCTCTTTGTATTTCTTTAAAAGATCTTTAACCTCGTCTTCAGATATAGCCGGCATATTTATACCTTCTTTGCTGAATAGCTTTTAATAGCTCTTTTCAGCCATTCATTCCATTCAAAAAATATCCTTTTGTTATCCAGTGAACCTACTTCCTCTTTAACCGCATCAGACACCTTATGGAATTGGTCATTTACCAAAACTACGAATTCTGCTTCAAGTAAATCAGGGTTTTTTGACTTCACAGCGTAGTCAACTAGTGTTTGTTTCATTTTTGCTCTAAGTTCAATATTTTCCCAGACAGCATCCCAGTTGCCAGCCCATTCTTTAACATTTCCTGCAATTGATTTCAGGATGTCGGATTCGCCATTTATCAAATCGTCAGATGGCTGCAACTGATCTGTTTTAGAATCATATTTCATTAAATCAACAAAACCATGCTCGAGTAAAGGATCATCTTCCCAGTGTTTTCTTACTTCAGTAATTTGTGTAACACGCCTCCATCTGTGCAAACCATCAGGGCTTCTTATAGGATTTGCAACAATGACTATGTCTGTTGCCTTGAAGCTTGTTTTAGGCACTTTCAAATCATTTACAACTCTGTCATAAACACCATATGGTGAATCACCGTGAATTGTACCTGCAACAACGTTAGCCAAAGCGCCAACTCTCATAGCTTCATACAAAGCAGAAGCCTCTGTACTTCTTATTTCGCCGACAATCAAAGCGCTGTCGCCCAAACGCAAAGTTGTTCTTATCCCTTCATCAGCAGGAACTTCTGTTGTTCCTCTTGTCAATGCAGAAGCAACCTTCATTTGTTGTATGTTATATCCTAATTGTCTCAGTGATTGAACAGGAAGTTCCAAAGTGTCTTCTATTGTTATTATTCTATATCTTCTCATTATTTCAACGAGCAAAGAAGCCAATAAAGAAGTTTTACCTGCGCTTCTTGTCCCTGCCACAAGCATTGTTCTAGATCCATCTACAAGGAAACTTAATATGCCTGCTCCCAAAGGATCAATCATCCTTTGCTGTATGAACAAAGGCAATGTCCAAGGTTTATCTCTATGTCTTCTGAAAGCATATGCCAATCCAGTCGGGTCAAGTGGCGGAGCAATTACACCAACTCTCGCTCTTGCTCCAGGGATTTCTATCTCTGTATCAAGAATTGGGTTTGCCTCATCCAACGGCCTGCCTGAAATCATCCTTAATTTTGAGGCCCATGATTCTGCTTCTGTTGGTGTAGGCATTATGTTTGTTTTACAATCGCCAAAATCTGAATGAACAATAAACACAGGTATGTGGCCCATCGGACTATTTATCGTAACGTCTTGTATTTTTTCATCGCTTAATAAAACCTCAATAAGGCCAAATCCAACTGTATACCTAACTAAAATTTCAGTTAATTCATCAAGTTCTTTTTGTGAAAGCCTTACGCTTCTGAATTTAGCAAGCTCTTCAAGCAAATCATGCCCTACATTATAGAAAACTTCTCTCATTCTTTCAGGATCAACATATTCTTCTTTTCCTGGCTTATGTTCTGCCATTATTTTTCTTGCCAAATCAAGAATCTCGTATTTTTCTTCACTTAATTTGAATTCAGGAGGAGTCATGTGATATAAATATTGAACAGTATCTGGCAGTTTGAATATACTTACTTCTGTTCCACCTATCGAATAGTTGTCAAGCTCCTCTCCTTCAGAAGGATATGCTGACATCACTTTTGTGTACATAAAATCAGGCTTAATTGTTGGGCTGAAGAATTCCCTGTATAAGCTCCTATCACCTATTTTATAACCTGCTAATTTGTCTTTAGCGAGCTGAATTAATTTTGTCTGTTCAAGTAAGCTTATAACGTAATTTAAGATAGATATGAATCTCTGCTGGCAAGGAACACATCCAGGATCAATGGCTTTTTCCAAAGAAATCTGCTCTTCCCTTAACATTCTTTTTAATTCAACATAACAGGCAAAAGGGTCTGATTTTATTTTATCAAACAAAAGCTGCTTTAATTTAGTATGTTTTGAGACAAGACAACGCGTGCATTTAGGCATGTCTAGTTTTTCATACGCAAGAACTTCTTTTTCTTTTATCAGCCTGTTATAAAGCAAAGCAATCTCTGTCAATAGCCTTGTTTGATTATAATCATACTCATAATCCCTTCGTTGGGAAAAAACAATTTTAGTTGCATTTCTGACTTCTATCAGCAAATCACAAGTTCTCGACATTGTTGAAGGATCGTCTTCTAAAGATGGAACGTTAAGCCATTTTTCACAATTTACCCTAAGAACAGTTTCATCACCTTCTCTAACAACATCATAGTCAATATCTGGCATCATCCACCTCTTTTTGCATTGCTTGAAAAATTAAATGAGTTTATTTAGCGAAGCTATATTTTTCACTTCAATATAGCAACATAAATTTATATACGTAGTTATATCTAGTTTGTTAAAATTAGATTTAAATAGAATATATAAATATTACCTAAAAATGCCTGAAGAAGCAAAAGAAACCAAAGATGAAAAAATAGAAAAAAAGATGTTTTCACAGAAAGCAGAACCCGGGCAGAAACTGCTGTCCGATATTTCTAACCAAATAAACAACATAAGCAGATCATTAAAAACTCTTGAAGACCGATATGCCACTCTGAGAAAAGCGACCCAAATTACAGAGCAAAACATGCTTGCTAATAATAAAAAAATATTTGACAGTATAAAGATAATAAATTCAGATATTATTGAAATAAAGCGCGAAATGGCTGATTTAAAGGAAAAATTAGTTATGTTCGCAAAAGAGCTTAAACTTAATGCAACAAAAGAAGAAGTAGGTGTTTTAAGAAAATATATTGAATTTTGGGAGCCGCTTAATTTTGTCACAAGAAATGAAGTTAACAAAATAATTGATGAAAGGCTAAAACAGTAGCAATATTTATAAAACAATAATTTTTAATTATTGAAATGCCTGATGTGCCTTATAATAAAGTAATAATGTTTAGGAGACAAGGACTTACAAATGCGCAAATAATACAGGCATTGCAAAGAGAAGGATATAACTCAACACAGATATTTGATGCATTGAACCAAGCTGATGTTAAAGCAGCTGATTTTGATCAATCTCCTATGGAAGGTGAAAAAATGGAAGAGCAACAAACATATCCTAATTATCCGTCATATCCACAGACAATGGGTTTGAATAGTCTAAGCGAGGATAAAATAGCCGAGATTTCTGAAGCAATTATTGAAGAAAAATGGTCAGAGCTTGTTGAACATGTCAATAAGATAATTGAATGGAAAAATGCTGTTGAAGCAAGAATTATTTCGATTGAAGAACAGTTCAAAGCTCTTAAGGATAATTTTGACAAGCTGCATGAAGCAGTCATAGGTAAACTAGGCGAATATGACCGGGGAATTAAAGAGACTGGCACAAGCATAAAGGCTCTGGAAGAAGTTTTCAAAAGAATTCTTCCTGGTTTTGTAGAGAATGTACAGGAGCTTTCAAGAATAACAGCAAAGATGAAAGGAAGCGACAGCAAGAAATAATTCTATTCTGTGTTTTCTGAAAGGAATCTTATAGTCCATACAGCGATCATCAAAATAGCAATTAAGCCGAGCACAGTTGGGTGTTGCAGCACAGCTCCAACTTTTGCAGGGAATGTGGTTGTCACATTGCCTTCAGCAGCCTGCTCTTTAAGCACTTGTCCAAAAGATAAAACAACTATTACTATTACAAATACAAAAACAAAAGTTATGATTGTGTTGTGGTGCTTTATCACCTGAGTGATATCTGCTTCGCTTGCACCAATAAATCTGAACATCAAAATTATTAAAATTGCAAATAGGACAAGCATGACGAACCAAGGCGCAATATATTCCGTTGCTCTTACCAGTGTTTTTGATAAAGTGAACAATATTGCAACAACAAAAGCAATCATTGCATTTATTCCTTTATTATCTCCTAAAAATTTAGCATAAGAAAGCAAACCAAAAATTAATGAAAAAACAAACAGAAATACAAATATTGCGCTGAAATTCTGTAATGCACCAAACGCATCTAAAAATGTTGCCATTTTATTTCTTTCCGAAAAAACTGTTTATTGATTTAATGAGAGATTCGCCTGCTGACTTGCCTTCAGGCGCAAGCACGTATGAAAATATTATTGCTATAACTGCAAGTATTAGCAATCCTGCTTGCACATCAGGATCATCTAACCAATATGCGATTCCTGTTAATTCCCACCAGCCAGCAGCGCTTCCAAAAATAGTTATTATGATTACAAATGAAATTAAAACCAAAACTCCTCCAAATGCACCTTCCCCCCATTTCGGTTCTGCTCCAAAAACAGAGAGTATTAAGATAAACATAATTACCATGATCAGTGCTAAAGATACGCCAGGCAATGCACTGTTCATTATGTTAACCACATCATATTCTGGAGGATAATAGTTCAATGAATGCGGTATAACGACTGCCAAACCAAGAACTAGTGCAACAATCGCATTGTATTTTCTTTCTTCACCAAAAATTTTTGCTTTCTGAAGAACGGCAAATGAAACTGTAAATACAAGTATGAACGGAAGAAGCACATCACTTACTCCCCATTCTTCAAGCAAAATCATTGCATTTTCAAATACGCTCATTCTTTTTTCTCCTCTTTCTTCTCAGGCTTTTTGCTGCCGCTTGTAACAAACCACATGAAAGCTAAAATAATTAACAGTAAAATTATTGAACCAACCATTGCGCTATCCCAATGTCTGACTACGTATTCCCAAAAAGGAACAAGCCAGCCAAATGAATTCATGAATATGAGCATAACGCCGATTGTCATCAATATCATGAATGAAGTTCTCCACGGTCCTTTTTCAAGGAATGTTTCTTCTTTGTATGAAAAGAAAGAACCTATTAAAAGCAGGAAAGCTACAGAGACAAGCAGAAGGAGAACAACATTAGCCATTGCCTGATTAATTACCGCAACCAGTTTTGATGATGCAACAACAAGAAATGATATTACGAAAGCAACCATGGCATTAAGGTTCTTTTTTGTGTATTCTTCTTTGCCTATCTTTTCAACACCAAATATTCTTGTTTTTTCAAGTATTGCAAAAACTATGGTAAAGACGAGAAGAAAAGGCAAAACAACGTCATAAATTCCTATTTTGTTTAAGAACTCCATAACACCTCTGAATGTGCTTTGGTCTGCCATTATATATAGAATTTAGCATGGTTTATATATAAATCTTTCTCTAAAATTTCTCTAAAAAGTCACAAAACATTTATAAAAAGAAATGTGCTCGGTTTTAAGAGGGTTGAAATGGACAGGGAAAACATAAGGAAACAGGCCAAGAAACTGATGGATGACTTTGTCTCTGCTCTTGAGGTTGCTAAGGATATTGAAGAAAGCTTTGGCGCTGAAAGGAGAGAACAGACAAGAGATACTTCTGGAAACAATTTCGATTCTGCTGAATTTAGGAAAAGAATGTTCAAGAACGCTCCAAAAATAAAAGATGATTTTATTTTGATGGAAAAGAAAAAATGGTAATTAAAGAAAAGCTCGAGCAAATAAAAAAAGGAAAATTAACTGCTGTTGAGAATATAAAGCAATTTCTTGCAAAGATAGAGAAAGAAGACAAGAAAATAAATTCATTTCTCTATGTGAACAAAACTGCTATCGATGAGGCGAAGAAGGTTGATGAAAAAATTAAAAAAGGAAAAGCTGGCAAATTGGCTGGACTTGCAATTGCTGTTAAAGCATGCATAAATGTCAAAGACATGCCAATTTCTTGCGCTTCAAAGACTCTTGAAAATTATTATGGAACTTATGATGCAGAAGTCATTGAAAAGATAAAAGCAGAAGATGGAATCATAATAGGAATAACGAACATGGATTGTTTTGCCTGCGGTTCATCTGGCGAAAGTTCAATGTTTGGGCCAACACAAAACCCTGCCGCTCCCGGAAGAATACCAGGTGGTTCTAGTTCAGGAAGTGCAGCAGCTGTAGCCGCTGGTTTTTGCGATATTGCTTTAGGAACAGATACAGGAGGCTCAATAAGAAATCCTGCTTCACATTGTGGGGTTGTTGGAATAAAACCAAGTTATGGCAGAGTTTCTCGTTATGGTTTAATTGACTTAAGCATGAGCTTTGACCAGATAGGCCCAATATGCAAAGATGTCTACGGCTGCGCTTTGATGATGGAGGTAATCTCAGGGAAATCAAAATATGACTCAATAACTTTTGATGAAGATGTGGCTGAATATTCTAAATTTGAGGAAATCAAACATTTGAAAATAGGGATGTCAAAAGAATTTGAGCATCTTTGCACTGATAGAAGAATTTATGATTTGATAAAAGCAAAAGCAGAAAAATTAAGTGAGAAAATAAAATCAAAAATAAAGGAAGTTTCTTTAAAATATGTCGATTTGGCAATACAAACATACTACCCTATTGTTTATGTAGAATTTTTTTCAGGAACAAGAAAATTAGACGGAAGAAAATATGGTTTGAAAATTGAAGAGAGCTGTTCAGAGGAAGTATTAAGAAGAATTCTAGGCGGAGAAGAAATTTCAAAAGCAGAATATGCTGGAAAATACTACAGGAAGGCTTTACAGGTCAAAAATCTAATAACTAAAACATTTGCAGAAGCCTTTAATGATGTCGATATTATTATTTTGCCAACTACGCCGATTTTGCCGCACAAAATAGGAGAAAAAATAGATGTAAAATCAATGTACGCTTACGACGCTTTCACAATTCCTGCAAATCTGGCTGGTATCTGCGCGGGAGTTATTCCTGCTGGAAAAATTGACGGAATTCCTGTCGGTTTGCAAGTATTTGCGCCAGCATTCAAGGAAAAACTATTGTTTAATGTTTTGAAAGAAATAGAATCTTTATGAAAGAAAAAGAAGGTGCTAAACAAGCAGTTGAAAACTGCATGAAAATAAAGAGTTCTGATAAAGTCATAATTGTTGGCGATTATCAAAGCAAAAAGGTCATGAAACTTCTTGCTGACGCTTCTTTGAGGAAGACGAAGCACGTGAAGTTGTTTTATCTTGAGAATTTTGGCAAAAGGCCTTTGAAAAAACTGCCTGCCGAAATAGCAAAAGCAGCTAAATGGTCAACAGCCGCATTCTTTACAGCCGAATCAAAACCTGGCGAAAAAAATTCAATAAGGTTGCCACTTATAAAAATCGCCCTGAAAAAGAAAGGCAGCAGACAAGCACATATGCCAGGCGTAAATTTGCTTATGCTTAAAACTGGAATGAATACAGATTACAAAAAAATAAAGAAACTATCAAAAAAGGTTTATGATTTGGTAAAAAATGCAAGAACAATAACAGTTACATCAAAAAAAGGAACATGGCTTATTGCAAAATTTTCAAAGAAAACAAAATGGGTTATCTGCGACGGAGATATTGCGAACAGCAAAATGAGATGGAGCAATCTGCCAGACGGAGAAGTTTTTACATGCCCTTTCAAAATAGACGGATTTGTAACTGTTGATGGAGTTTTGGGGGACTGGCTAGGGCCAAAATATGGTTTTATGGAAAAACACCCTCTGAAACTTATTATTAAAAATTCAAGAATAATAAAAGCAGATTGCACAAACAAAAAACTGCTTTCCGATTTTAATGAATACATAAAACAAGACACAAATGCAAATAGAATTGGAGAGTTCGCAATTGGAACAAATATAGGACTAAAAAAACTAATTGGAAATTTGCTTCAGGATGAAAAATTTCCAGGAATTCACATAGCAACTGGCGACAGTTATTCAGATCATACAGGTTCTGGCTGGAAAAGCAAAGCTCATTGCGACATGGTAATCAAAAAAGTCAATATTTTTGTTAACAAAAAACAAATAATGAAAGAAGGAAAGTTTTTAATATGAAATGGCATTTAATTATATTGCTCCTGCTTTTGGCAGGATGCGCAAAGGTGATTGAGATGAACATACTTGGATTGGACATTACGCACACAGGACACGCAGGATTCATGATAAAGACGGATAAAGTTATTTATTTTGACCCTTATCAAGTTCAAACAGCTGAAAAAGCAGACATCATTTTCATTTCTCATGAGCATTATGACCATTGTTCTATTGCCGATATCAAAAAAATAATGCAGCCGAGCACGATTGTTGTTACTGTGCCTGACTGCTTAAGCAGATTGGCTGGCTTGCCGATAGCTAATGTTACCCTCGTAAAGCCTGGCGACAGACTAAATGTGCAAGGCCTTTCTGTTGAAGTTGTTCCCGCTTACAACACAAACAAACCATTCCATCCTAAAGAGAATCTTTGGGTTGGTTTTGTTGTCACAGTTGATGGGAAAAGAATTTATCATGCTGGAGATACAGATGCAATTCCAGAAATGAAAAATCTAACAAATATTGATATTGCATTAGTTCCTGTTTCCGGACAGTTTGTGATGACAGCTGAAGAAGCTGCGAATGCTGTAAATATTTTCAAGCCAAAGGTCGCAATTCCTATGCACTATGGCGCAGGCGTCGCAGGAACACAAGCAGATGCTGAGAAATTCAAAAGCTTGGCAAAAGTGCAAGTTGTTATTTTATGATTTTTGATACTTTTTTAGCAGTTCTTTTCTAAAATTTTCAAATTCTCCATTTTTTATCGCTTTTCTTATTTCTTTCATTAAATTTTGTATGTAGAAGATGTTGTGATAGCTTAAGTATCTGTGAAGAGTGTATTCTTTCAGCATGAAAAGATGTCTTAGAAATGCTCTTGAAAAATTTTTACAGACATAGCATTTGCAATTTTCATCAATTGGTCTTGGATCTTTTGCGTAAATTCCTTTATCTAATTTTAACATCCCTTCTGACGTGAATAAATTTGCGTGCCTTGCATTCTGAGTTGGAAATTTTGAATCAAAACAATCTGCGCCGTGAGCGATAGCTTCGATCAGATCAGCAGGAGTACCAACACCCATTAAGTAACGAGGCTTTTCAGGATTGAATACAGGAATCTGGCAGTCTATTGCTGCAAACATTGCCTCTTTGCTTTCTCCTAAGCACAGGCCGCCCATCGCAACACCGTCAAAATCAAGACTGTTTATGAATTCTGCTGATTTTTTTCTTAAATCTCTGTCTAAACCACCCTGAGCAATTCCAAAAAGCATTTGTTTTGAATTTCCTTTTAGTTTGTCATGCTCCTTCTTACATCTTTCAGCCCAAAGATGAGTTCTTTTTGTAGCTTCAACCCATTCATCGTAATTTTGCTTTGTGTGTGGCATGTGGTCAAGGCACATTGCAACATCAGAACCAATATCTAGCTGGATTTTCATAGAATCTTCGGGGCTTATTGATGTTTTTTGATAGTTAAATGGATTCTTAAACTGGACTTTTTTGTCTGATATGCCTAAAAACAAAGAAGGAGTTTGCATCTGAAATCCTCCAGAATCTGTGAATATTGTTTTTTTGTAGCTTATGAATTTGTGCAAACCGCCCATCTCTTTTATGAACGCTGAGCCAGGCTTTAAATGCAAAATCAAAGAATTGCAGATTATTGCATTAGCTCCGCATTCTTCTATTTCTTTCGGAGATACATGCTTAACAGTGCCTCTTGTAGCAACAGGCATCAAGAAAGGAGTCTCAACAAAGCCATGTGCTGTTTTTAGCTTACCAACTCTTGCTTTTCCGTCTGTATATAACACCTCAAACATAACAAAATAGGCATTTTGGCGTCTATATAAAGATTTCCACAATATTTATATATTGTAATATAAACCTTTTTTTCATGCTCAGAACACATACAAACGGTGAATTAAGCACAGCTGATGTTAAGAAAGAAGTAGTTCTTACTGGCTGGGTCCATACAAGAAGAGACCATGGCGGAGTAATTTTCATAGATTTAAGAGACAGATATGGAATTACCCAGATAGTTTTCAATCCAGATTCTAAAGCGTTTAAAGAAGCTGATAAATTGAGAAGAGAAGATGTTTTAAGAGTAAAAGGAGTTGTTCGTGAAAGGCCGAAAGGGATGGAAAATCCTAACATCTCAACTGGAAAGATAGAAGTTCTTGTAAGCGATTTGGAAATCCTGAATAAATCTGAAGTTCCGCCTATAGAGGTTGATGACAGAATTGTCGCAGGCGAAGAACAAAGATTAAAGTTCAGATACCTTGATTTGAGAAGACCGATAATGCAAAGAAATCTTATTGTAAGACACAAAGCTGCACAGGCAGCAAGAGCAGCATTGAATGAAATGGGTTTCTTAGAAATAGAAACGCCTTTGCTAATGAAAGCAACCCCGGAAGGAGCGCGCGACTATGTTGTGCCAAGCAGAGTGCATCCTGGAAAATTTTACGCATTGCCGCAAAGCCCTCAGCTGTATAAACAAATCCTGATGGTTGCTGGTTTTGACAGATATTATCAAATTGCAAAATGTTTAAGAGACGAAGATTTAAGAGCAGACAGGCAGCCGGAATTTACGCAAATTGATGTTGAGATGTCTTTTCCAACACAAGATTCTGTCTTTGAAGTTGCTGAAAAAACAGTAAAGAGAATTTTTAAAGAAGCAGTTGGCGTAGATATTAAAATACCTTTCAAAAGAATAAGCTATAGAGAATCAATGGAGAAATACGGCTGCGATAAGCCTGACTTAAGATTCGGCCTTGAACTTGTCGATGTTACAGACATTGTAAAAAAATCAGATTTTAAGGTTTTTGTTGATGTTGCAGAATCAAAAGGAATTATCAAATGCATAAATCCACAAAAAGATTTTTCAAGAAATGAGATTGACAAATACATTGAATTCTGCCAAAACTTAGGAGCAAAAGGGATGGCTTGGATGAGAGTAACTAAAGAAGGGTTAGAAAGCAACATTGCAAAATATTTCAAGCCTGAGCTGCAGAAAGAACTCATTAAAAAAGTTGGAGCAAAGCCAGGAAGCGTGATGATGTTTATCGCAGGAAAACCAAAGCAAGTTAACGATGTTATCTATAGGCTGAGAAATAAACTGGGCTCTGATTTGAAATTATATGATCCAAAAGAATTCAATTTCTGCTGGGTTGTAGATTTTCCTCTTTTTGAATTTGATGAAGAAATACAGGACTGGGTGCCTGCACATCATATGTTTACAATGCCTAAGAAAGAAACAATTGATTTTATTGAGAAAGATCCAGGCAAAGTCATTGCAGAATGTTATGATTTGGTTTTGAATGGTGTTGAGCTGGCAAGCGGAAGTATAAGAATACACAGGCCGGACATACAAGAAAGAGTCATGGCGAGAGTTGGATTTCCAAAAGAATCTGCTGAAAAAAGATTTGGATTTTTGCTTGAAGCTTTCAAGTATGGAGCTCCTCCGCACGGTGGTTTTGCAATAGGATTTGACAGACTTGTCGCAATGATGCTTGGCTATGATGACATCAGAGAGGTAATTGCTTTCCCGAAATCAAAATCTGCAGAATGCCCGATGGACGGCTGTCCTACTGAACTTGAAGAGAAGCAGCTTAAAGAATTGAATATTAAAATAGATGTTAAGAAAAAGTGAATTCTTTTTATTTTTTGAGTTGAACATCGCGATTAAGCGATGTTTTTCGGATTATCTAAAAATATTATAAATTTCCGAAAAATATGGGCGGAGCGAGGTGCAACCGAGCGTAACCGCATAATAGTTGTTCATTTCTCCGAGCGTAGCGAGGATTGAGTTTTAGTGCAACGTTGGGCGAAGCACGAAAACTCAAAGTCGCGAGGGCGCCGAAAATTTTTTGCC
>FWPV01011906.1_pt1 | contig 13648 bp, 10 predicted proteins | sample 2228371 | NCBI WGS metagenome assembly FWPV01 (sample SAMEA103939776, study PRJEB20133) | metagenome | reverse complement strand
TAAGTTTATCGAAGAATGGTTCCCGATCCTCTCGAGTGACGGGATCTATTGACTGATACGATCTTTCTCCGTGCTCTCCGTGTTCTCCGTGGTTTTTATCCTGATTCTTGATTTGTGATTAATATGTGTATTTTGTAAAATGATATGATTGAAAAGACATATAATTTCTTCGTACCCTTCGTGCTTTTCGTGGTAAAAAAAACAAATACGGATCTTGCCGGAAGGTATCCGAACATGTTTTTCTGCGGTGTTTTTTTCTTCGCTCTCTCTGCGTTTCTCGACCTTCTCTGTTTTTTATCTAATATATGATATGAATAAAAAGTATGGGTTCACTGAAAGGATACAAATATATTGAATAATTATTGTATTTTTGATTATATTACCAAATAGCCAAAATCATTGCTTTTATGTTACGTATCTCATGAAATAATTAATGGCTTGATTATGGACAAATCCGAAATGATTCGTTTCAAGGCGCAGGCGGAAATAATGAAAGCGCTTTCTCACCCTACAAGGCTTTTTATTATCCATCAACTGGCACAGGGCGAGAAATGCGTATCTGAACTGACCGAAATGGTAGGCGCAGACACTTCAACCGTTTCAAAACACCTTTCTATAATGAAAAATGCAGGCATCATCGATTATGAGAAACGCGGTACAAACATTTATTATTTCCTCAAAATGAAATGCGTCCTTAATTTTTTTGCCTGTGTGAATGAAGTGCTTAAGAAAAAAGTCGAATCGCAAATGGTTTTTACGTGATTTTTTAGTATGAAATTGTTGGCTTTATGGCCAAATAGCAATAAAAGGGGAAAGTTATGGAATTTAAGAAAGAATTAAAAACACTTTTATTTATTACGGGGTTATTCCTTTTTGTTTTTTATCTTCCTGTGGGGGTTTCAAGGTTTGACAATGCGGTATTGGAGGCATTTTATCTGGCCAAATGGTATGCAAGGGATCATGTGCTTCTGTGCCTGGTTCCTGCGTTTTTCATTGCAGGCGCCATAGGTGTTTTTGTCAGTCAGGCGTCGGTGATGAAATACCTTGGAGCAAAGGCCGACAAGGTTCTTGCATACGGCGTTGCGTCGGTATCGGGAACGGTGCTGGCTGTATGTTCATGTACGGTTTTACCGCTTTTTGCCGGTATTTACAAAATGGGCGCCGGAATCGGCCCTGCAACGGCCTTTCTCTACTCCGGTCCGGCCGTCAATGTTCTTGCCATTGTCCTTACCGCCCGCATTCTCGGCGTCGAAATAGGTGTTGCAAGAGCATTAGGGGCCATATTGTTCAGCATTATTATCGGTCTTATAATGAATTTACTTTTCGGAAAAGAGGAACGGGCAAAAGCCGCCGCTCAAACGGCAACGCCTGAACAACTAGGCGTACGGCCGCTTTGGCAGACCGTACTTTACTTTGCTTCCATGATCGGCATTCTCGTATTTGCAAACTGGGGCAAACCGGTTGAGCCGGCCGGATTATGGAATACGGTTTTTAACGCGAAGTGGATAATAACGTCAGTTTTTGCCGTCTGCTTCGCACTTTCACTGGTCTTTATTCTCCGTATCCAATGGTGGAAAGTGGTTATTGCAGCTATCCCTACTACGGTTGCCGCTATTGCGTTCCGTAATGAACCGCTTATTGCATTTACAGTCGGTTCGGTTGGATTGGCAGTAGTCACTGCGACTGACAATGGCGAAGCAGGCGATTGGCTTTCGCAGACATGGGGTTTCGTAAAACAAATTACTCCGCTTTTACTCTTCGGCGTGCTTGCCGCAGGTTTTTTTCTCGGGCGGGTAGGGCATGAAGGCATAATCCCGTCAAAATGGATTTCTTCCCTTGTAGGCGGGAATTCGCCACGTGCCAATTTCTTCGCCTCAATAGTCGGAGCTTTCATGTATTTCGCGACGCTTACCGAAGTTCCGATTCTTCAGGGACTCATTGCAAACGGTATGGGAAAAGGCCCTGCACTAGCGCTTTTATTGGCGGGGCCGGCGCTTTCTATACAAAGTATTCTCGTAATCAATAAAATCATCGGATGGAAAAAAACGGCTGCATATATTTCGCTTGTAGTCGCTATGTCTACAATTACAGGACTTATTTACGGTAATTTTTTTTAATAACCCTCGTGGAGGTATAATATGAAAAAAGTACAGATTTTAGGAACCGGCTGTCCGAAATGTAAAAAATTATTCGAAACGGCACAACTCGCGGTAAAGAAAACCGGAGTCGACGCAGAAGTTTCTAAAGTCGAAGATATCAACGAAATCATGAAATTCAATGTGATGATGACCCCGGCGTTGGTTGTTGACGGAGTGGTTAAAGTCGTCGGCCGGGTACCGAAAATTGACGAAGTAAAAGAAATGCTCAGATAGGGGGGACGGCGTTATTGAACTGATCAGTAAAGAAGGCAGAATTTTGCTCTCTTGACGAAGAAAGTAATGAGCAATAAACAATTTTAAAAGGATTTTTATTATGATAAATTACCATGCGTCAACAATAAAAACTCTCCATCATATAGCGATTTCGGTCCTTATTGCCGGCGTATTATTCTCCTGCCGAAGCGGAGACTATCAAAAAACCGGCGCCGACGGTGCGGCAAAGGCCGTCGCAAAGCAGAAGAACGTATCCGCCAAAAAAGCCACATCTTCAGACAGCTCCGCGCAGGGAGCTGATGCCAGACAGGGACAAAGGAAACTGATTGTCTATTATCTGCATACTACGTTTCGGTGCTTTTCGTGCACAAAAATAGAGCGCCTGACAAAAGAGGCCGTCGGGCAGGGATTCGCGGAACAGCTCAAAAAAGGCCGTATCGAGATGAAGGTTGTCAATGTGGAAGAACCCTGGAACGAACACTTCGTCGACGACTATAAGCTATATACTAAATCCGTTATTCTTTCCGATATTCTGGACGGAAAAGAAGTAAAATGGAAGAACCTCGATCAGGTCTGGACTCTTCTTAATAACGAAGGAAAATTCATAGAGTATATCCGGAAAGAGATAAAAACCTTTCTCGAAGGGTAAGTACATGGAATCGGTTTTCATAGATATAGGCGCAGCGATCTGGCTCGGCGTGCTCACTTCAATAAGCCCGTGCCCGCTTACAACCAATATCGCAGCGATTTCGTATGTCGGGCGAAGGGTGGAAAAAACCATGCTTGTTCTGTTTGCGGGTCTGCTTTACACACTCGGCCGTGCGCTCGCCTATGTTGCCGTCGCATTGTTGGTAACGCGCAGTCTTCAGATGATTTCTGCTGTGTCAATGTTTCTGCAAAAATACATGAACCTGGTTATAGGCCCCCTCCTCATCGTCGTAGGAGTGTTGCTCCTTGGGATTTTCAATTTAAGCCTCGGGGGCGGTGCGGCGGGGTCAGGGAGACTTCAGGCAAGGGTAGATAAAATCGGCGTCTGGGGTGCAGGTCTTCTGGGAATTGTTTTTGCTCTTGCCTTCTGTCCTGTTTCAGCCGGTCTGTTTTTCGGAGCACTTATACCGCTTGCAGTAAGAGGAAATACGGTGCTTATGTCGACGCTTTACGGGCTTGGAACAGCAGTGCCTGTGATTGCTTTTTCGATTATTCTGGCATTTTCAGCCAACCTCATCGGTACCGCATTCAAAAAGATGACTGCAATCGAAAAATGGGTACGACGGGGAACCGCAATAATTATGCTTGTAACAGGAGTTTATCTTATTTTGCGGCATAATTTCGGATTTAATTTTTAATATATATATAGTGTGAAGTTTATCAAACGTAGAATCATTACCGTGAATATTACGAAGAAAAAGATACCGCAAGATCAGCTATGAAAATTCTGTTTATTTTCACTATAGCCGCGGTTTTGCTATCACTTGTCAAAAACCCTACGCGGACCTGGCAAGGTATAGTTAGGGGGATAGCCATGTTTATCAAGCTGCTCCCATCGCTGCTCAACGTGCTTGCACTGGTTGCGATTGTGCTTACTATCGTACCTCAGGAAAAAATCGGACTTCTCCTTGGAACTCAGAGCGGGGTGAAAGGTTATATCGTCGCCGCCATTATCGGTTCAGTGTCACTCATTCCGGGATTCATTGCATATCCGTTATGCGGGGTGCTGATGAAGAACGGGATTCCTGTCGGAGTTATCGCGGTATTCATAACAACGCTTATGATGGTAGGTGTTCTTACATTGCCTCTGGAAATCCGTTTTTTTGGAGTCAGGACAGCGCTGTTGAGAAACGGTCTCAGCTTTTTCGGAGCTGTGTTGATCGGAACTATCATGGCGGTAATTCTATGAAAAAAACACAAACTACACCCATAATTGCCTATGTACGCCGGTTGGTTCCGTTTGTTGTCTTCTGTGCGGTTATCGGCGTGTCTTTTTACACGAAATTTTTTCCGGGTATCCGGACAGCAAGAACGTTCCGTAGCTTTTTCGTTGAAATGGCGGCATTTCTACCGCTTATGTTCATTCTGATAGGGTTGTTTGACGTATGGTTCCCACGTAATCTTGTTGAACGGTATATCGGTGGAGATTCCGGCGTAAAAGGGACTATATGGGTAATTCTTCTCGCGACACTTCAGGCAGGCCCTTTGTACGGTTCGTTTCCCGTAGCGTATATGCTGTGGAAAAAAGGATGCAGCCCGTTTAATATATTCGTTTATCTCGGCGCATTCTCGGCGACGAAAATACCTATGTTGACATTCGAGACAGGCTTTCTTGGGTGGAGGTTTTCTCTCCTGCGTACGATATTGAGCGTGCCGGTTTTTATTGCAATCGCATGGATCATCGACCGAAGTTTTAGGGCAGGGAAGTTCGTGATGAACGACGGAAACAATACTACTTTTCTTAACACTCATAAATAAACAAAGCGCAGTTGTCTGTTACTTTACATGGGGCACAACCATACGGAGCACCCGTATGTTTTACTTTTTCACTGCCATTTAATAATTTTAAAAAAACTATTCTTACAAGATACGTTATGCTGTTCTTTAACCTGAATTGACTGATAGCAAGGAGGGCTTTGTGAAAAACAGTGGCATTCCGCTTTCTGTCGTTATTGTAGCAGTCGCCGTTTTTGCCGTTTCCTGCGGAAAAAGGCAGGCTCATGCTCCTGAAGCATCAAAGACCGACCAGTTCGGGCCGTATATTTCGGCTTTTACCTCAGGAGTTATTTCGCGGGAATCGAACATCAGGATCGAGCTGGTAAGCGAGGTTGAAGGTGAAAAGGCGCAGAACAAACCCGCAAAAGAGGGAATTTTTTCGTTTACCCCACCGATCAAGGGCAGCGCCGTGTGGACCGACAACCGGACAATAGAGTTCAGACCCGGCCGGAGGCTGAAAGACGGTCAGAAGTACAATGCCGTGTTCCGGCTTGGGGAAGTATTGAAAGTGCCGCCCGAAGTACGAGAGTTCAGATTCGTGTTTACGGCCATAAAACAGACATTCGACGTGAGCCTCGAAGGACTGCAGCCGCTCAATGCCGACGAGCTCAAATGGCAGCAACTTTCAGGCAGCCTGACGCTGGCAGACAACGAAGACGGCCAGGCGGTTGAGGCTGTTGTTTCGGCACAGCAGGATGGAAAAAAGCTTCCTGTACGCTGGTATCACGGGAGCGACCGACACAGACACAGGTTTGTAATCGACAGCGTCGAACGCAAAGACGACTCTTCTTTGGTTATGGTATCATGGAACGGTGAACCGATCGGCGCCGACGTACGGGGTAGCCGTAATGTCAGGGTTCCTGCTATAGGCGACTTCTCTGTCATCTCTGTTTCGGTTGTAAATACCGACGATATGCATATCCTTATCAGGTTTTCCGATCCCGTCATGCGTAAACAGAACCTTAACGGACTTATTCAGATAGGTAATGAGTCTCAGTTTCGTTACTCCGTGGAGCGAAATGAGATCCGCGTTTATCCTTCGAGACGCATATCAGGAATTGTTGACGTAAGGGTTTATGACGGCGTGCGCAATATTGCGGGTAAAGCGTTGAAGCAGGAAGTAAGTGAGCGGGTAGTGGTCGAAAGCCTCAAGCCGCAGGTCAGATTCGCGGGCAAAGGCGTAATTCTTCCGTCGGGAAAGGAGCTGAGTATTCCTTTCGAGGCTGTGAACCTGAATGCGGTCGACGTGCGCGTTGTGCGCGTGTTTGAAACTAATGTTCCTCAGTTTCTGCAGGTAAATGACCTTAGCGGTACCAGCGAGATGCGTCGTGTAGGCCGTACAATATGGAAAAAGAGGGTTCCGCTTAACATCACTCCGGACATGCAGGACAGGTGGGTGCGGTGCGCATTTGACGTAACGCAGATTGTTTCCGAACAACCAGGCGCTTTGTATTATATATCACTTTCCTTCAGAAAAGCCTATTCGCTTTATCCCTGCGCCGGTACCGCCGCAGAGCCGGAACATGGATCAGGGCAACCGGTTTCCGAAAATGAAGACGATGATGAGGAAGAGAATGAATCAAGCTACTGGGACGGTTCTGAAGAGTACTGGGAAGACGGTTGGGAAAACCGTGATAATCCGTGTCATGAAGCGTATTATTCTTTACGATATAATGCGGGTAAACGTTTTGCAAACCGGAATTTCCTGGTTTCCGATATCGGTATTATTGCAAAGCGGGGCGTACCCGACACACTGTATCTTGCCCTCACCGACATCAGAACGGCACGGCCTATGTCAGGTGCGCGTATCTCGGTCTGTAATTACCAGCACCAGGAAATAGGCGCCGGTGAATCAGGCGGTGAAGGTCTGGCCGCCGTTGCCGTTAGCGGAAAGCCGTTTCTGGTCATCGCCTCGAACGGAAAACAGAAAGGTTATCTGAAAGTTGACGAAGGATCGACGCAGCCGGTGAGTCATTTCGACGTAGGAGGCCAGGCTTTACAGGCCGGACTCAAGGGTATGCTCTACGGCGAACGAGGCGTGTGGCGTCCGGGCGACTCGCTGTATCTCACCTTTGTGCTTGACGACCGCAACAATCCTCTGCCTTCCGGCTATCCCGTATCAATGGATCTCATCAACCCGCGGGGACAGGTGGTAAGGTCTCTCAGACGGACTCCGGCCGCAGGACGTTTCTATAATTTTTCCACCTCAACCACACCCGACGCCGTCACAGGTAACTATACTGCGCGTGTAAAGGCCGGCGGCGCTGTTTTTGAACAGACCCTTAAAATTGAAACCGTGATGCCGAACCGTCTAAAGGTACAGCTCGCATTCGCAGATACTGTTATTTCCGCGGGAGTTCAGGAAGGAACGATCACTGCCAGGTGGCTTACCGGCGCCGCTGCGCGCAACCTCAAGGCAGATGTGGAAATGTCTCTTGAGCCAACAACAACTATATTCGGCCGTTACGGCGACTATGTATTCGACGATCCGGTTCGCTCTTTTTCTCCTCAGACCGAAATGGTTTTTGAAGGTGTTCTGAACAACGAGGGTACTGCAAGGTTCAGGACGACTGTGTCTCCAGGCGGATCTGCTCCCGGCAGGCTTTGCGCAAATTTCAGAACCCGCGTATTCGAGCCTTCCGGAGCGTTCAGCGTTGACCATATGTCGCTCGAATGCAATCCGTACGATCGGTACGTGGGCATAGCCCTGCCGAAAGGCGACCGCAGCCGCGGAATGCTCCTTACCGACACCACTCACACGGCCCGCATAGTAACCGTCGATCGCTCGGGAAGGCCGGTTTCCGCAAACCGGATAAAGGTTGATCTTTACAAAATAGAGTGGCGCTGGTGGTGGGAAAAAGGGGAAGAACGCTTGGCGGACTGGATCGCACGCGAAAATACGGTACCCATCTTATCGGATACCGTCACTACCAGAAACGGTGAAGGCGTATTCTTTTTCCGCGTGAAATACCCGGAATGGGGCCGGTTTCTTGTAAGGGCCGTTGATATGGAAGGGGGACACGCAACCGGAAAGGTTATATATATCGACTGGCCGGGATGGGCCGGCAAGGGACAAAAAGAGATGCCGGGAGGCGCGACCGTTCTTACCTTTGCTTCCGACCGTGAAGAGTACAATGCAGGCGAAAAGGCCTCGGTTTCCATTCCGTCATCCGAAGGCGGGAGGATATTTGTCTCCCTCGAAAACGGATCGAAGGTGTTACGGCAATTCTGGATTGCTTCGGCAAAAAAAGAAACGGTATTTTCGTTCGATGTAACCGAAGAGATGGCGCCCGGTATATACGTATATGCAACATATCTGCAGCCTTATGAACAGACAGTAAACGATCTGCCCCTGCGTATGTACGGCGTGATTCCGTTGCGGGTCGTGTTTCCGGCTACAAAGCTTTCACCGCAGATCGACGCACCGGAAGTTCTGCAGCCCGAAAAAAAGGCAATCATAACCGTAAGCGAGAAGACAGGACGAGCCATGACTTATACGCTTGCCCTGGTAGACGAAGGGCTTCTTGATCTCACCAGATTTAAAACACCGGATCTGTGGAACCATTTTTACAGGCGGGAAGCATTGGGCGTGCATACATGGGACCTTTACGATATGGTGTGCGGGGCCTACGGCGCTAAACTGGAGCGGTTGATTGCAATAGGAGGCGACGAAGGAATTATGGAAACATCGGAAAAACGCGGCAACCGGTTTCCGCCCATGGTTCGGTTCGCCGGCCCCTTCTATTTTGATAAAGGCAAAAAAGGACAACACGAAATCGACATTCCGCAGTACGTGGGATCTGTACGCATCATGGTGGTGGCTGGTCAGGACGGCGCATACGGTTCCGCTGAAAAGACAGTGCCGGTGCGCAAACCGCTCATGGTGCTCGGAACCCTCCCTCGTGTGCTTAGCCCTCAGGAACGCGTGAAACTGCCGGTTTCCGTATTTGCACTTGATTCGACGGTAAAAAAGGTCAAGGTATCGGTAGCGGCTGAAGGCGGCATAACAGTATCGGATCAGGCCGAGCAGACCCTGAACTTTACCGGAACCGGCGATGAACTGGTTACTTTTTTACTTACATGCGGAAATCAGACCGGATGGGCAAAGGTTGTCATAAAAGCACGCGGGGCCGGTCACTCTGCCGAACAAACTATTGATATAGAAATCCGCAACCCTGCGGTACCTGTAACCGATTGCTTCGGCCAGGTGCTGCAACCAGGTGAGGAATGGAAAAAAGAATTCAGTATGCCGGGTATAGCCGGAACCAACAGCGGAATACTCGAACTTTCACGCATACCACCGGTCGACCTCGGTAAGCGGCTTGATTACCTCATCTGCTATCCGCACGGATGTGTTGAGCAAACCACTTCTTCGGTGTTTCCTCAGCTCTACCTTGACAAGCTGGTCGATCTGCCGGCTGATCGTAAAAAGGAGATTCAGAATAACGTTAACGCAGGTATCGAACGGCTGCGTACCTTCCAGACTTCCTCGGGCGGTTTCAGCTACTGGCCGGGAGGCGGGGAACCGGATCCGTGGGCAAGCTCATATGCTGCGCATTTTCTGCTCGAAGCCAGGCTTTGCGGATACGGTGTTTCACAGTCTATGTTGGACCACTGGCAGCGTTTTCAGCGTTCCGCCGCGCTTTCGTGGTCGGAGGGCGATGTTTATAATCAATTTATACAGGCATACCGGCTCTTTACACTTGCGCTTTCAGGCGCGCTCGAAATCGGGGCAATGAACCGTTTGCGCGAAACCCCACGTCTTGCGACCGCACCGCACTGGCTTCTTGCCGCGGCCTATCAGCATGCCGGTCAGACCGAATACGCACTCGAGCTGGCTGCCAAGGCTCCTATAAAAGTTGCCGCTTACAGTGAACTCGGCGGCACCTACGGCTCCGATATACGCGACATGGCCATAATTCTCGAAACACTTTCCCTCCTGCGGCGTACCTCCGATGCGGCAATGGTCGCCAAAGAACTGTGCGAGGAAATGACGAAAAACAAATGGATGAGTACACAGACTACGGCCTATTCTCTGTGCGCACTTGCTAAATTTCTAGGCGGAAACAGCACAAGCGGCAGGATCGACGGTCTACTCACTTTCGGCGGCAAAGAAACAAAGCTGTCGTCTCCTTCCGTTATAATGCAGCACCAGTTGCCTATTCCGGCCGACGCCCAAAAGGGAGAACTGCAGCTTGTCAACAAAGGCAGCGGCATCATGTACGCCCGGCTTATGCTCAAAGGCATGCCGGCGCCCGGAATGGAGACCGAAAGTTCAACCGGCCTTGTTCTCTCGGTTGAATATCAGGACAGAGAAGAGGATTCGATCGACCCCACGTCGCTGGTTCAGGGCACTGATTTTACCGCTGTTGTGACTGTCAAAACCGCGCCCGGACGCGGGCCGTATCAGAACATTGCGCTTACAAACATCTTTCCCTCGGGATGGGAGATACGAAATATGCGCATGGAAGGCATTGACCGTAAACCGGCCGGATTCGATTACCAGGATATCCGTGACGACCGGGTGTATACATATTTCAGTCTGCAGAAGGATGAATCGAAACAGTTCAAGGTGCAGCTCAACGCCGCTTACCTCGGGTCATTTTATCTGCCCCAGACATACGTTGAGGCAATGTACGACGCGTCTATAAACGCAAGGATAAAAGGAAAATGGGTTGAAGTGAAGGAACCCGGGAGGGAGTAATCGCTTTACAGGAGAAAACCTAACGGCTTACAGCAACCGATCAACAGCTATAACAGATCAGTGTCGAATAGTCGTATTTTTATCAGCGGACAGGAGGTCCCGGTTTGTCAGGTTTCCGGATTATCCATGCGAATATTATTAACATTAAACACAATCGCGGCTCCAAAATAGCATATATAATTATTATTGTTGTTTTTTTTGCCGCTGCAATCCGGTTCTTCCGTCCACAGATACTGTTCCGCGATCCATGGTCACTTGTAGTCGAAGACAATAGCGGAAATCTGCTTGGCGCCCGCATTGCCTCTGACGGTCAGTGGCGGCTGCCGCCCGCCGGAGATATACCCGACCGTTTTACTTCTGCAATTGTCGCCTTCGAAGACAAACGTTTTTTTATTCACCCGGGAGTGGATCCGCTGTCTCTTGCCCGTGCTGCAGTGCAGAACATCCGTGCCGGCAGAGTGAAAAGCGGCGGAAGTACGATCACAATGCAGGTGATCAGACTCTCCCGCAGAGGAAGGCCGCGCACTTTGTTTGAAAAGGCGATCGAAATCGTTCTTGCGCTGCGGCTTGATCTTGTCAAAAGCAAAAAGGAAATACTTTCGCTGTATGCGGCGCATGCGCCGTTCGGCGGTAATGTTGTTGGGCTCGAAGCGGCGTCATGGCGCTATTTCGGAAGACCGCCGTCTTCGCTTTCGTGGGCTGAGGCGGCAGCTCTTGCTGTGTTGCCCAACGAGCCCGGGCTTGTGCATCCGGGAAAAAACCGCAGCAGACTTCTTGAAAAAAGGAACAGGCTACTGGAGAAGCTTTACAATATAGGAAAAATCGATTCCTTTACGTTTTCCCTTTCCCTAAAAGAACCGCTTCCGCCTGCGCCTCTGCCGCTTCCGGACCGTTCTCCGCACCTCTGCGACCGGATCGTGCTTTCCATGATGCGTAAAGAAAAGAATGCCGCCGGATTCAGGATAAGAACAACTTTAAACGGACAATTGCAGGACAGAGTAACCGAAATCATTGATCGTCATTACCGTGTCGCTTCCGGAAACGGCATACGCAATTTTGCCGCACTGGTGCTTGAGGTGGAAAGAGGTGCCGTTCTTGCGTACGTCGGCAATACCGTCTGCTACGATTCAGGCTTTGCAGCCGACGGCTGCCGTGTTGACATGATAACGGCTCCCCGCAGCACAGGCAGCGTACTCAAGCCGCTGCTTTACGCGGCAATGCTTGACGCAGGTGAACTCTTGCCCGGGACCCTGATTCCCGACATTCCCACAAACATCGGCGGATACTCACCTCAGAATTTCAACCGCGCTTATACGGGCGCTGTGCATGCGGCAAACGCACTGGCGCGGTCGCTCAACGTGCCTGCCGTACGCATGCTGATTATGCACGGTACAGGTCGTTTTCACCGCTGTCTAAAGAATCTGGGCATGACCACACTTTTCCGGCCCCCGGAGGAGTACGGTATCAGTCTGATTCTCGGCGGCGCGGAAGGTACACTTTGGGATCTTACCGGCATTTACGCAGGAATGGCGCGCTGCGTGAACGATTTCGGCTCACCGGAAAACCGGCGCCGTAATCCGTTTTGGGAACCTTTTTTCGTGGCCGACATGGCGGCCCGCCGCTGCGACAGTGCTGCGAAGCACGAAAGCCCGCTCTCCGCCCAGGCGTGCTGGCTTGCACTGCAGGCAATGGAGGAGGTTACCCGGCCGGGAGAGGAAAGCGCCTGGAAGGATTTCTCTTCTTCCAGAAGGATCGCATGGAAGACAGGAACCAGCTTCGGTTTCCGCGACGCCTGGGCCATTGGATGCACTCCCAGGTATGCAATCGGCGTCTGGGCAGGCAATGCAACCGGCGAGGGAAGGCCTGGGCTTATAGGAATTGAAATCGCCGGACCGGTTCTTTTCGATATTCTCAACATTCTACCCGAAACAGGAGGCCGTTTTCCTAAACCGGAAGCAGGACTCTACCGCATTCCGGTATGCCGAAAGAGCGGTTACCGTGCAGGAGTATGGTGTAGCGAGACCGACACGATCGAGGCGCCCGAAAAAGGCCTTGAAACCGGAGCGTGCCCGTTTCATCAGCTTGTTCACCTTGACAAAAGCGGGAGCAGACGGGTTTCGAGCCTATGCGCCGACGTAAGTTCTATGCGTCACCAGGCCTACTTCGTGCTTCCCCCCGAAATCGATGTTTATTACCGGCGTACCCATGCCGATTATCTGCCGCTTCCGCCTTTGGCTGACGGTTGCGGGGAAGAAGATGATGGCGCTCCGGTTTTGGGACTCATCTATCCGCATTCCGGCGTCGCAGTGTTCGTTCCCCGCGAACGGGACGGATCACGGGGCCGTGTGGTTCTCGAAGCCGCCCACCGCGACGCAAATGCCGCTATTCACTGGCATCTTGACGAAATATACATAGGCAGCACACAGTCGATCCATAAGATGGGCGTGACGCCTGCCCCGGGAATCCACACCCTGACCCTTGTTGACAACGAAGGAAGAAGACTCGAAAGAAAACTGACGGTGCTTGACAGTAACGAAAAAAATTAGAAAATAAAGAAATTGATAATTGACAACAGGACGTGGTTATCCGCAGCATTTTCACTCTGCGACCCGGAGTTTATTTCTATTTATGGCTATGCGACGTTTTAATGGCGGATAGGATGGTGGTGGTTGACGTTTGTTTAATTTTGTTTAAAATAAATTTATCACAATCCTTTTTTATCTATTAACTCCTCGACATCAAATATCTTGTCGTATTTTTCTTTTCGTATCTCCTTGCTTGTTAAATCAGCCTTGATACGCTTTAAAAAATCTTTAAAATTGGGGTTGACTTGAGCTATTTTATTCATGGTTTCAATATCCACAAAATCTTTTTCTTTGGAAGGATATAATATTTCAGATGAGTCAGGATCATCAACATCTAGTTTTATAATTCCAATTCCAAATGAATTAGTCAGTCTTTTTATTTCTTGTAAAAATTCTTCATCCGATTCAATTTCTGCTGCTACAAGATATCCTTCATTTGCCCATGATGAATTTGACACAGCTTGAAAATAGGATTCTCTTAAGGTATTAAAATTCAGCTCTTT
>FWPV01006232.1_pt1 | contig 13648 bp, 8 predicted proteins | sample 2228371 | NCBI WGS metagenome assembly FWPV01 (sample SAMEA103939776, study PRJEB20133) | metagenome | reverse complement strand
CACCGCTGCGGCCCATGCCGCCCCGTTTCCCGACCGGGGGCACCGCGCGGGGCCGCGCGCGTTTTCGCGCCTGCCCGCCCTCGCCGACAATCACAGCACGTCACCTGTCGGTGCGGCCGACGCCTCGTCGGCCCACGCCGCACTGGCCCATTTTTCCAACCGGCTTGCCGCCTGACCCCTCCGCATGGCCCACCTCTACATCCACTCGCCCAGCAGCTCCATCCGCGACAAAGCGGCCTTCCAGCGTGGCCTTGCCCGGCTCAAGGCCCTGGGGCACCAGGTGGAACTCGATGCCGACACCCGCAGCCACCACCAGCGTTTTGCCGGCGACGACGCCACACGCCTGGCCGCCATTGGCCGCGCGGCAGCCAGTGGCGCCGACGTGGTGATGATCTCGCGCGGTGGCTACGGCCTCACCCGCATCCTGCCCGCGTTGCCCTACAAGGCCATTGCCAAAAGCATTGAAAAAGGCACGCAATGGGTGGGCCTGAGCGACTTCACCGCCTTTCAGCTGGCGGTGCTGGCCCAAACCGGTGCCACCACCTGGGCCGGCCCGGCGGTGGGCGAGGACTTTGGCGCCCAGGTGGAGGCCGACGGTTCGCCCGACATGATCATGGAAGCGTGTTTTGACGACCTCATCGACGGCCACGGCGAAGGTGCCGGCTGGCGCCTGCCTGCGGCCGACCTCAAAGCCCATCCGCAGCTGGACAACTGGAAAACTGCGCCCGCCACCCTGTGGGGTGGCAACCTCAGCGTGTTGTGCTCGCTGGTGGGCACACCCTACCTGCCCGAGGCCAAAGGCGGCGTGCTGTTTCTGGAAGACGTGGCCGAACACCCCTACCGCGTCGAACGCATGTTGACCCAACTGCTGCACGCCGGTGTGCTGGCGCGCCAGAAGGCCATCGTGCTGGGCAGCTTCAACGGCTACAAGCTGGTGCCCGGCTACGACCGGGGTTTCGACATGCCCGTCGTGGTGGCCTGGCTGCGTGCGCAGCTCAAAGTGCCGGTGTTGACCGGCCTGCCGTTTGGCCACGTGCCCACCAAGGTGCTGCTGCCGGTGGGCCAGAAGGTGCGGCTGATGACAGAAGGGCGCGATGCGCTGATTTACTGGGGCTGAGTGCCCCGCACAACAAAAAGGAGACCGTGGTGCGTTGGATCAAACGAGGGATGTGGGCCGTGCTGGCCTTGTTGGTGGTGTTGGGCGTCGCGCTCGGCCTGTATGTGCAGCGCAGCCTGCCGCAGCTCGATGGGCAGTTGCGCCTGAGTGTGCTCAAAGGGCCGGTGGAGATCAAACGCGATGCGTCGGATGTGACGCATGTGATCGCCCAGTCGCCGCTGGACGCCATGCGCGCCATAGGCTACGTGCACGCGCAGGAGCGCGGCTGGCAACTGGACTTCAACCGCCGCATCATGCGCGGTGAGCTCTCGGCCCTGCTGGGGCCCGCCACGCTGGAAACCGACAAACTCATGCGCACGCTGGGCATCCGGCAGGCCGCACAAGCCCAGTGGGAGCGGATGCCGCCCGCCGTGCAGGCGCAGCTGCAGGCCTATGCCCAGGGCATCAACGCCTTCTATACCGAAGGCTCGCAGGCCTTGTCGCCCGAGTTCCAGATCCTGCGGGTCAACCCGCGCGAAGCGGCCAAAGCCGGCCAGTATTGGGACGTGCTCGACAGCATGGGCTGGTCCATCATGATGGCGCTCGATTTGGGCGGCAACTGGGGCACGGAGTTTGCGCGCCTGTCCATGCTGCAGGTGCTGGACACCCCCGCGCTGTGGCAAGCCCTGCCGCCTTACCCCGGCGAGCCACCGGCCGCCAGCGCCGATCTGGCCAAGCTCTACCGCGACCTGGGCGTGTACAACGCCAGCCCCAAAACCGCTGCCGCCCCGCAGCCCGCCGCTGACAACAGCCCGGCCGAACGCCTGCGCGCCCAACTGGCGCAAGAGGTGGTGGCCTGGACGCAGGAAGTGGGCAACGTGGATGGCAAGGGCAGCAACAACTGGCTGGTGGCCGGCAGCCGCAGTGCCACCGGCAAACCCTGGCTGGCCAACGACCCCCACCTGGGCTTGAGCGCACCCGCCATCTGGTACTTTGCGCGCCTGCAGGCCCCGGCGGCCGATGACCAGCCCGCGCTGGACGTGATCGGCGCCACCTTGCCCGGCCTGCCGTCGGTGGTGCTGGGCCGCACCGCCACCGTGGCCTGGGGGTTCACCAACACCGGCCCCGATGTGCAAGACCTGTACCTGGAGCAAATCAACCCGGCCAACCCGGCGCAGTACCGTGTGCCGGCGCCCGACGGTCAGACCGCGTGGGCCGACTTCGCCACCCGCGAGGAGACCATCCGCGTCAAAGGCCAGCCGGATGTGAAACACGTGGTGCGCAGCACCCGGCACGGCCCGGTGCTCAGCGATGCACAGGCCTCGCACAGCGAAGTGCTCGACACCAGCAAACACGTCCTGGCGCTGCGCTGGACGGCGCTGGACGCCGACAACAGCAACGTGCTGGCCGGCGTGTTGGCCAACCAGGCGCAGACGGTGGGCGATCTGATCGAGGCCTACCGCCACTTCCATTCGCCCATGCAAAACGTGCTGATGGCCGATGTGTCGGGCCGAGTGGCCTACAAAGCGGCAGGCAAGGTGCCGGTGCGCGCCGCCGCCAACGACATCCGGGGTGTCGCGCCCTCGCCAGGGTGGGACGCGCGCTACGACTGGGCCGGCTGGCTGCCCTACGAAGACACGCCTCAGAACGACGGCGCCAAGGGCTGGATTGCCACCGCCAACCAGCGCATCCACGGGCCCGACTACCCGCACTTCATCACGCAGGACTGGGCGCCCCCGTGGCGCCAGCAGCGCATCGAAGAACTGCTGGCGCAGACCGACAAACACGACCTGGCCAGCATGCAGGCCTTGCACGGCGATCAGGTGTCGTTGGCCACGCGTTTTCTGTTGCCCCATTTGCTGAAGGCCCGTTCGGACCATCCACTGGCCGCCGCTGCGCTGGCCCAGTTGCAAGGCTTTGACGGCGACATGCGGGTGGACAGCGCCGCCCCCTTGATCTACAGCGCCTGGGTGGACGAGTTCACCCGTGGCGTTATCGGGGGCAGGGTGGGGCAGGCGCGTTTTGAAAAGCTGTACGGCAAGCGGCTGTTCCGTGCGGGGGTGGAAGACATCCTGACCCGCGACGACACCGCCTGGTGTGGCCAGACCGGTTGTGCACAGCCCTTGAGCGAGGCGCTGGCCCGTGCGCTCGACCGCCTGCAAGCGGTGCACGGCAAAGACGTGGCCGCGTGGCGCTGGGGCGATGCCCACCCGGCCATCTCCATCCACCGGCCGTTCAGCAACGTGGCGCCGCTGGCCAAGCTGTTTGAAGTGCGCGTGCCCACCGGTGGCGACCCCTTCACAGTGAACGTGGGCCAGTACCACCTGGACAAAAAAGACGCGCCTTACGCCAACCGCCACGCGGCCAGCCTGAGGGCCTTGTACGACCTGTCCGACCTGGAAAACTCGCGCTTCATCTACCAGACGGGGCAGAGTGGCCACGTGTTCTCAGACCGCTACCGCGACATGAGCCCGGAGTGGGCGGCGGTGCAATACCGGGCCCTGAAAATGAAGCCCGACAGCTGGCGCAGCATACTGACCTTGGCGCCATGAAAAAAGGCCCCGCCGCGAGGCGGGGCCTTGTACCGAGGCCGCCACAAAAGACCGGGCTCAGGCAGAGCCGGTCTTCTTCGCGATGTGCGCCAGGGCCTCTTCCACCTGGTCGATCAGGATCAGGCACAGGTCGCCGGGCTGCAGGTTGTCCAGCGCAAGATCGATGGCCTTGAACTCGCCTTTGACCTCGTGCACGCGGCGGGTTTTGGTCGCACCCTGCAGGCCTTCGCGCAGCAGGGCCACGACTTCACCCTCAACGCGCCCGCGCTGGCACGCATCTTCGTACAACACCACTTCGTCGAAAGCCGTGCCCAGGATGCGGGTTTGCTGGCGGATGTCTTCGTCGCGGCGGTCGCCGGCGCCGCTGATGACCACCGAACGCTCGCGTGCCGGCATGTTGAGCACCGCGTTGGTCAGGGCCTGTATGGCGTCGGGGTTGTGGCCGTAGTCAGCAATCACGGTGGCGCCCTTGTGGTCGAACAGGTTGAAGCGGCCGGGCACAGCGCGGGCGTTGCTTTCAAAGCTCGCCAGCCCTTCGCAGATCTTGCCCCACGACACCCCCAGCGCCCACACCGCCGCCACCGAGGACAACACGTTGTCCACCTGGAAGCCGATGGTGCCGTCGCGCGTGACTGGAATTTGAGCCAGCGGGATGCGCACCACGCGCGGGCCTTCGGCGGCCACCACATGGCCGTCCTGCACAAACACCACGCGCTTGCCCTGCGCCCGGTGCATGGCCATCACCGGGTGGTGTTCGTCCTGGGCAAAGAAGGTGACCTGGCCCGGGCAATCGGCCGCCATTTCGGCCACCTCGGGGTCGGCCGCGTTGAGCACGGCCATGCCGCTGTTGGCCACGTTGAGCACGATGACCTTTTTGAGCACGCTCAGGTCTTCCAGCGTGGTGATGTAGTTCAGGCCCAGGTGGTCGCCCGCGCCCAGGTTGGTCACCACCGCCACCTGGCAGCGGTCGTAGGCCAGGCCTTCGCGCAGCATGCCGCCGCGAGCGGTTTCGAACACGGCCACGTCCACGTCCGGGTGCATCAGCACATTGCGTGCGCTGCGCGGGCCGCTGCAGTCGCCGCTGTCGGTCTGGCGGCCGTTCACGTACACGCCGTCGGTATTCGTCATGCCCACACGTTGCCCGCTGGCGCGCAGCAGGTGCGCGGTGAGGCGCACCGTGGTTGTCTTGCCGTTGGTGCCTGTGACCGCCACCACCGGGATGCGGCCATCTTCCCCGTGAGGGAACATGTGGTTGATGACCGCCTCACCCACGTTGCGGCCCTTGCCGAACGAGGGGCTCAGGTGCATGCGCAGGCCGGGCGCAGCGTTCACCTCCACGATGCCACCCGATTGTTCTTCCAGCGGGCGGGCGATGTTTTCACACACCACGTCCACACCACAAATGTCCAGGCCCACCATCAGGGCCGCAGCGATGGCTCGCGCGGCCACCTCGGGGTGGACCTCGTCGGTCACATCTGTGGCGGTGCCGCCGGTGGACAGGTTGGCGTTGTTGCGCAACACCACACGCTGGCCCAGCGTGGGCACGCTGTGTTCGTTCAGGCCTTGTTCGGCCAGGCGGGCGCGGGCGATGTCGTCAAAGCGGATCTTGGTGAGCGAGGTGGAGTGGCCTTCGCCCCGACGCGGGTCCGCATTGACCTGGGCCACCAGCTCGGCCACCGTGTGCTGGCCGTCGCCAATCACCAGCGGCGGGTCGCGCCGGGCGGCGGCCACCAGCTTGTTGCCCACCACCAGCAGGCGGTAGTCGATGCCCGGCAGGTACTTCTCGACCATGATGTCGTCGCGGAACTGCCGCGCGGCCTCGAAGCCTGCCACCACCTGCTCGCGTGTGGTCAGGTTGACGGCGACACCCTTGCCCTGGTTGCCGTCGCGTGGCTTGACGACCACGGGTACGCCAATTTCCTGTGCGGCGGCCCAGGCGTCGTCGGCATCTTCCACCGGGCGACCAATGGGCACCGGCACACCGGCCGCCTGCAGCAGCTTCTTGGTCAGCTCTTTGTCCTGGGCGATGGACTCCGCGATGGCGCTCGTCGAATCGACCTCGGCGGCCTGGATGCGGCGCTGCTGTGCGCCCCAGCCGAACTGCACCAGGCTGCCTTGTGTGAGCCGGCGGTAAGGGATGCCACGGGCCACGGCGGCGTCCACGATGGAGCCGGTGGACGGGCCCAGGCGCACGTCCTCGTCGATCTCGCGGAGCTGGTGCAGCGCGTCTTCGAGGTCAAAGCTGCTGCCGTCCTGCGCGGCCTGGCACAGCTTGCACGCGAGGTCGAAGGCGAGGCGGCCCACGGCCTCTTCGCTGTACTGCACCACCACCTGGTAAACGCCTTCCTCGGGCGCGGGCGTGGTGCGGCTGAAGCTCACGGCGCAGCCGGCCTGGGCCTGCAGCGCCAGCGTCACGCGCTCCAGCGCGTGGGCGGTGCTGAGCTTGCCGTCGGCGGGCGGCACGGGCAGGGCGCCCATGGCGGGGAACAGGCGGCTGAGTTGCTCTTCGAAACCCGGCAGGTGTTCGAGGCTGCACTCCTGCTCACTGCAGGAAACCACGGCCTCGACGGCGGTGTGGCGGGTCCAGAGGTTGGGGCCGCGCAGGGCGCGAATGCGTGAGACTTGCATGTCGTGATCAGGATTCGATGAGGACGGAGGCGCTCGATTCAACGGCGGCGCGCACCAGGCCGGGCGACACATTCAGGGCCCAGGCGGCGGCGGCCACCGCCAGCAAGGCGGGCAAGCTCAGCGCGCCACGCTCCAGCAGCTGGGCAATGGCGGGCTGGGCCAGGTCCAGCAGCGGTGTCTGGGTTTGTTGCTGGCACAGCAGCACCTGCTGGCCGCGCACCGAGACGTAGCGCCCGCCCTGGGCGCCATGTTGTTGCAGCGCGTCGGCGTTCAGGTCGGTGCCGTACAGGATGACTTCACCGTCGCACAGCTCGGCCAGGCCACGGGCCACCGCGTCGTCCGCGTTGAGCACCGCACAACCCTGTTTGAGCACCACGTCCACCTGGGTGCGCAGCACCAGGCGCATGCGTTCCATGTCGTGGATGTAGGGGTCGTCCATGCCCTCGGGGGTGGGCACGCCGGTGACGATACCCACTTGGCAACGGTCGTAGGCCAGGCCTTCCTTCAGGATGCTGCGCGGGCTGTTCTCGATCACCGCCGCTTCGATGTTGCGGTTGATCAGGCAGCGCTGGCCGGCTTCCCATTCGGTGGGTTTGCCCGACACCACTTTTTGTGTGCCGATGTACAGGCCGGCCGAGCAGGCCAGGCCGGTGAGCGGACCGCTGAGCTGGATGACACGGGCCAACAGGCGGGCCACCACGCTGCGCTCCGGGCCGCCGGTCACACCCACCACGGGAATGCGCCCGCTGTCGCTGGCGCTGAACAGGTGGTTGACCACCGCTTCGCCGCAAGGGCGCGGTGTGCCCACGGCGGGCTTGAGGTGCATCAGCAGGCTGGGGCCGGCGTTGACCTCGACGATGGCGCCACCCTGGCTTTCCAGCGGCTGCGAGATGTCACGCGCCACCAGATCGATACCGGCGATGTCCAGGCCCACCACACGCGCGGCCAGTGCGGCCATCTCGGCCACGTCGGGGTGCACGTCGTCGGTCACGTCGTGGCCCATGTTGCCGGTGCGCATCACCACCACATGGCGGCCGGCTTCCGGCACGCTGCTGGCGGTCAGGCCCTGGCGCTGCAGTTCCAGCACGGCGGTGGTGTGTTCGTTCAGACGGATGGTGTCGAGCAGGAACCCTTCCTCCTCGCCACGGCGCGGGTCGCTGTTGATCTGCAGTTCGATCAACTGCTCAACCGTGTGCACGCCGTCGCCGGTGATGCTGGCCACCTCGCCACGCGAGGCCGCTACCAGCTTGCCGCCCACCACCAGCAGGCGGTGTTCTTCGCCGTGGATGTGGCGCTCCACCATCACGTCGGAGCCTTCGACCTCGGCGATGGGGTAGGCCGCTTCCACCTCGGATTGGGTTTTGAGATCGAGCGAGACACCTCGGCCATGGTTGCCATCGGTGGGCTTGACCACCACCGGCAGACCGATGTCCTGCGCCGCGCTCCAGGCTTCGGCCGGGCTGTGCACGATCTCGCCTTCGGGAATGGGCACGCCGCAGGCCTTGAGCAGGGACTTGGTGAGGTCCTTGTCGCGCGACACGCTTTCGGCGATGGCGCTGGTGCGGTCGGTCTCTGCGGTCCAGATGCGGCGCTGACGCGCGCCGTAGCCCAACTGCACCAGGTTGCCGTCGGTGAGGCGTATGGACGGAATGCCCCGCTCGGCGGCGGCATCGGCAATGGCGGCCGTGCTTGGGCCCAGGCAGAGCCGGTCCACCATGGCCGTCAGTTCCTTCACCGTGGCCTTCACGTCATACGGCCTGTCGTCGATGGCGGCCAGCACCAGCTCGCGGGCGGCGCGCACGGCCGCCAGGCCCACGTCTTCCTGGCGAGCGCGCACAGCCAGCTTGTAGATGCCGCGTTGTTCGGTCTCGCGCGCTTTGCCAAAACCCACCGGCGAGCCGGCCAGGTTTTGCAGCTCGATGGCCACGTGTTCCATGATGTGTGCGGGCCAGGTGCCTTCGCGCAGCCGCAGCAGAAAACCGCCGGGCTCGCCCACGCCACAGCGGTGTTCGGCCAGGCCGGGCAACCAGGCGCTCAGGCGCTCGGTGAAGCCGGGCAGGGTGTTGGAGGGGCAGTCTTCGAGGGCACCGATGTCCACCAGGGCTTCCACCACGGGGCGGTAGGTCCAGATGTTGGGGCCACGCAGGTAGGCCAGACGCAGGATCTTGATGTCTTTTTCAGTCATGGGAATGGTCGTCCGCAGCCGCGCCGCGAGGGCGTGCTGAACAAGGCGGATGTCGGTTCTGCGGTCAGAGGGGCAGCCTTACAATCTTCGGGCCTGAGAGGGCCTTCCAGGTGAACCAGGCAACGCCACGGGGCGTGCACCAGAAATGCGATTTTGTACCCACTCCGAGGCGGGGCCAAAGCCGTTACAAACATTTATTTTCCCGCATGAGCACCTTGCCTGCGCCCAGCGCTGCCCCAGAAACCCGCTCCAACCTGTGGCCAGCGGCATTGTCAGAGGGGCCGGACGGCGCGCCGTTGGCCGTGCTGGAAACCGATCTCAGCGAAGACCTGCGTTTTGTGCCCGGCCTGCTGACGGTGGATGCTTCCCGCCTCAAAGCCTGGACGCGCGCCGCCGACGGCACGCCGCAGATGGAGAGTGATTGGCCGCTGGGCCGTGGCCTGAGCTTGCGCCAGAGCGACCACGCCGGCGTGGGCCAGATCGAGTTGTTCAACCCGCAGGGCCGGCTGGCCGTGTGGCGCTACACGCTGGCACAGCAGATGGCGGCCACGCGATTGGTCAATCAATTCGCGCTGGCCCAACAAGCACTGGAAGAAGGGCGCCCACCGCAACTGGTGATGCAGGCCACTTGCCCGCTGTGCAAGGCGCCGCTGGACCCCGATCAGGAAGACTGCCCCGCCTGCGCGCAGGAAAACACCACGCCGCCGTCCACCTGGATGCTGCTGCGCCTGTGGCGCTTCGCCAAGCCCTACCAGGGGCAGTTGCTGGCCGGGTTCCTGCTCATGCTGGCTTCCACCGCCGCCACGCTGGTGCCGCCGTACCTCACCATGCCGCTGATCGACGAAGTGTTGATCCCCTACCAAAGCGGCAAAGCGGTGGAAATGTCGCTGGTGGTGATGTACCTGGGCGGCCTGCTGGGCGCGGCGCTGCTGGCCTGGGGCCTGGGTTGGGCCAAAACCTACATCCTGGCCCTGGTGTCCGAACGCATTGGCGCCGACCTGCGCACCACCACCTACGAACACCTGCTCAAGCTCTCACTCGAATACTTTGGCGGCCGGCGCACCGGTGACCTGATGGCCCGCATCGGCTCGGAAACCGACCGCATCAACGTTTTCCTGTCCTTGCATTTGCTGGACTTCGCCACCGACGTGCTCATGATCACCATGACCACGGTGATCCTGTTCTCCATCAACCCCTGGCTGGCGCTGGCCACGTTGCTGCCGCTGCCCTTCATCGGCTGGATGATCCACGTGGTGCGTGACAAGCTGCGCACCGGCTTCGAGAAGATCGACCGCGTGTGGTCCGAGGTCACGAGCGTGCTGGCCGACACCATCCCCGGTATCCGCGTGGTCAAGGCCTTCGCACAGGAGAACCGCGAGGCCCAGCGCTTCCGCGACGCCAACAAACACAACCTGGACGTCAACGACAAGCTCAACCGCGTCTGGTCGCTGTTCGCGCCCACCGTCTCCTTGCTGACTGAAATTGGCTTGCTGGTGGTCTGGGGTTTTGGCATCTGGCTGGTGGCGCACCAGTCCATCACCGTGGGTGTGTTGACCGCCTTCCTGGCCTACATCGGGCGTTTCTACAGCCGGCTCGACTCCATGAGCCGCATCGTTTCGGTCACGCAGAAGGCGGCCTCGGGCGCCAAGCGCATTTTCGACATCCTGGACCATGTCTCCAGCGTGCCCGATCCGGTCAACCCGGTGCACCTGAAGCAGGTGGAAGGCCGCATCGATATCGAGGGCGCCGGTTTCCGCTACGGCAACCGCGCTGTCATCCGCAGCCTGGACCTGCACATTGCCCCCGGCGAAATGGTGGGCCTGGTGGGCCACAGCGGCTCGGGCAAAAGCACCCTGGTCAACCTGATCTGCCGCTTCTACGACATCTCCGAAGGCGCCATCAAGATCGACGGCGTGGACATCCGCTCGCTGCCCGTGGCCGAGTACCGCAGCCACATCGGCCTGGTGTTGCAGGAGCCCTTCCTGTTCTTCGGCACCATTGCCGACAACATCGCCTACGGCAAGCCCGACGCCACGCGCGAGGAAATCATCGCCGCCGCCCGCGCCGCCCACGCCCACGAATTCATCCTGCGCCTGCCGCAGGGCTACGACTCGCTGGTGGGTGAGCGTGGCCAGGGCCTCTCGGGCGGCGAACGCCAACGCATCAGCATCGCGCGCGCGCTGCTGATCAACCCGCGCATCCTCATCCTGGACGAAGCCACCTCATCGGTGGACACCGAGACCGAGAAAGAAATCCAGAAGGCGCTGGACAACCTCGTCAAGGGCCGCACCACCATCGCCATTGCCCACCGCCTGTCCACCCTGCGCAAGGCCGACCGCCTGGTCGTCATGGACCGGGGCCAGAAAGTGGAAGAGGGCAGCCACGACGAACTCATGGCGCGTGAAGGCGCCTACTACCGGCTCTACCAGGCACAGGCCCGGCAGGCCGAAACGCTGGAAGAAGGCGGGAGTGCCGCATGAACCTGCAACGCAACACCCAAGGCCGGCTGGTGCTGACCACCGCCGATGGCACCCAACACGAAGCCGTGGTGCCCGTGCGCGCCTACCCCATCAGCGCGCCCGACCGCATGATCAGCCTGGTGGGCGCCGACGGCCACGAACTGGCCTGGCTCGATGCGCTGGACCAGCTGGATGCACCCACCCGCGAACTGGTCGAAGACGAACTGCGCCGCCGCGAGTTCATGCCCGAAATCAAACGCCTCTTTGGAGTGAGCAGCTTCGCCACGCCCAGCACCTGGGACATCGAAACCGACCGGGGCCGCGCCAGCTTGCAGCTCAAGGGCGAGGAAGACATACGCCGCATGGGCGGTGGTGTGATGCTGATCGCTGACGCCCACGGCGTGCAGTTCATGATCCGCGACGTGTCAGCGCTGGACCGGCACAGCCGCAAGCTGCTGGACCGGTTCCTTTGAACTGCGTCTGATTACTTGAGGTTGCCCGACAGAAACTGCCCCAGGCGTTCGCTTTTGGGGGCACTCAAGACCTCGCGCGGGTGGCCTTGCTCCTCGATGCGGCCCTGGTGCAAAAAGATGAGGTGGTTGGACACCTCGCGCGCAAAGCCCATCTCGTGGGTCACCACCACCATGGTGCGGCCTTGTTCGGCCAGCACCTGCATCACGCGCAGCACCTCGCTCACCAGTTCAGGGTCAAGGGCGCTGGTGGGTTCGTCGAACAGCATCACCTCGGGCTCCACCGCCAGGGCACGGGCAATGGCCACGCGCTGCTGCTGGCCGCCGCTCATGTGGGCGGGGTAGCGGTCGTCCACGTTTTTCAGGCCCACCAAGTCGAGGTATTTGCGCGCCGTGGCCACGGCCTGCTCGCGCGGCACACCCAGCACGTGCACAGGCACCTCGATGATGTTTTGCAGCACCGTCATGTGGGCCCAGAGGTTGAAGTGCTGGAACACCATGGACAGCTTGGTGCGCAGCCGCTGCAGCTGTGCCGGGTCGGCGGCATGCAACTCACCGTTTTTGGCTGGCTTGAGTTGCAGTTCTTCACCGGCCACGACGATGCGGCCTTGTTGCGGTTTTTCCAGCAGGTTGATGCAGCGCAGAAAGGTGCTTTTGCCCGAGCCGGAGCTGCCGATGATGCTGATCACGTCACCTGCGTGGGCCTGCAACGAAACGCCTTTGAGCACCTCGTGGCCGCCGTAGCTTTTGTGGATGTCGTCCACCTGGAGTTTGAGGGTCTTGTCGTTCATGAAGGCGGCTCAGTTGCCCAGCAGGTTGCCGGTTCTGAAAGGGACGCTGCCGGCGATCTTGCCGATTTCCAGGCCAGTCTGAATGTAGCGGTGGAGGATGCGGGCGTAAAACACGCCGGCCGTGCCCGCGCGCACGGTGTGCACCGTGCCCAGGGTGGGGTCGATGATGTCGGCCACCGCATCGCCCACGGCCAGGTGCTGGCCCACATCGGCCAGGAACACCAGCACGCCGGGGCAGGTGGCCTTGAGGGTTTCGGAACCTGCCAAGGGGGTGGGTTCGCAGCGGGCCGGTGGCACCTCGGGCGCAGGGCCCTCCACCGCCCCCAGGTGCTGCAGGTAGGCCCACAGGGCGGCGCTGTCCTGTTCGGCCAGCGGGTGGTACACGTCGGCTTCGCCGCGCAGCTCCACCGTGGTGCTGGCACAGCCCATGGGCAGGGGCGCTTCGTCGCCGGCCTGGCGCAGCAGCGTCGTGAGCTGCGACCACAGCCCCGAGAGTTGTTCGTCGAAGGGACCGCCGTTGGTGGCGGCATCCGCCAGCAGCACGGCTTGTGACCCCAGGTAGCGCGACAGGGGTTCCAACACCGGCCAGCAATGGCGCTCGGTGTAGAAGTGCATCACAGCCTCGCAATCGCAGTGCAGGTCGATCACCACGTCGGCATCAAAGGCCAGGCAGGTGAGGGTGTGGCGCAGGCCTTGCAGCTCGGTTTCGGGCCGTTGTTCGGCCAGCCAGCCAGCCACGGCCGCGCGCACCAGCGCCACGTTGCGCTCGCCGTCCAGCGTCAACTGGCCTCGGGTGCGCTCGAATGCCACCTGCGCCAGGTCGGGGTAATGGCGGTTGAAGTTTTCCGAGCTGCTGAACTCGAAACGCCCCATGGGTTTGTGGTCCAGGCGCTGGGCCAGCCCAATGGGGTTGGCCACGGGCACCAGCACCACTTCGCCTCGGATCTGGCCGGCCGTTTCGGCCGCCAGCAGCTTCTGACGCAGGTGGTGGGCCGCCAGCATGCCGGGCAACTCCTCGGCATGCAGGCTGGCCTGCAGGTAGACCTTGGGCCGCGCGCCCGGCGTACCGAAGTGCAGGCTGGTGACCGTCTTTTGGCTGCCCAGGCTGGCGGCCGGCAAGGGGTGGTGTCGTATGTCCATGGTGTGTCAGTGCTGGCGTGGTGCCAGGTGGGCCAGGTAGCGTTTCTCGGCCAGCTTGAAGCCGCCCACCAGCACGAAGGTGATGCTCAGGTAGATGGCGGCTGCGAAGAGGTAGGCCTCGAAGGGCAGGTAGAAGTCGGAGTACACGCGGCTGGCGGCAGCGGTCACGTCCATCATGGCGGGCACGGTGCTGGCCAGGCTGGTACTGTGCAGCATCATGACCACTTCGTTGCTGTAGGCCGGCAGCGTGCGGCGGATGGCGCTGGGCATCACCACGCGGTACAGCACTTGCCAGCGGCTCATGCCCATGGCTTGAGCGGCTTCGAT
>FWPV01011904.1_pt1 | contig 13649 bp, 9 predicted proteins | sample 2228371 | NCBI WGS metagenome assembly FWPV01 (sample SAMEA103939776, study PRJEB20133) | metagenome | reverse complement strand
CCCGTTAAAAGAGTCTAGGGGGGAAGAAGGAAAATGGCGGAGAAACCTAAATCCAAGACCAGGGCCAAATCCGGAACCAGGAAAGGAGATTTCAAGAACCTGCTCTCCCCTTTAGAGATCAAAGGGGTGGTGATATCCAACCGCATCGCCCTGGCCCCCATGAACACCCTCATGTCCCTGGATAACCGGGGATATGTCAACGACCAGATATTGGCCTATTACGCCGCCCGGGCTAAAGGTGGATGTGGGTTGATCATCACCGAGTGCGTGCTGGGAACTGAACTGGCCTCCCGCTTTCCTTATACCTCCAACCTGCATTGTTTCAATGCTTCCCATATGCCAGGGCTGGCGGAGCTGGCGGAAACCATCCATGCCTTCGGCTCGGTGGCTTTCGTACAGATGTCTATCGGATTCGGGCGACAAGGCCATTCCCATGCGGGCGAGCGCCCTCCCGCACCTTCGGTGGTGCCCATGATGATTTCGCCGGAATACATGCCTCGTGGTTTTGGCAAAGCCCTGGAGAAGCACCCCCAGATGATCGAGAGGGCTGGGGGAGAGCTCCCTTACGAGATGTCCGTGGAGGAGATTCGCCGGGAGCAAGACGAGTTCGCCAACTCCTGCCGCTTCGCGGTGGGGGCACAGTTCGACGGGATAGAGCTGCACGCGCCCCACGGATACCTGGAGCACCAGTTCCTCTCTCCTCTCACCAACCGACGCACCGACTTGTACGGGGGAAGCCTGCAGAACCGCATGCGTTTTCTGGTCGAGACCTTCCTGAAGGTCCGAGAATCGGTGGGTCATGATTTTATCCTGGGGGTACGCATGTCCGCGGATGAACACCTGCCAGGCGGGTTCACCCACCAGGAAGCCTTGGAGACAGCCCGCACCCTGGTGGCGCTGGGTGCCGACTATATCCACCTCTCCGACGGGTCTTACGAAGCCCTGAAATATTTCTTCCCCGACGACGATGGGGCTATCCTTCCCGAATCGGCTAACTTCAAGAAGGCGGTGACGGTACCGGTGATCTGCCCCTCGGTGCACGACCCCTATACCGCGGAAGAGGCTATCTCCAAAGGTAAGTGCGACATGGTTTCACTGGGCAGGCAGATGTTCGCCGATCCGGAATGGGGAAACAAAGTAGCATCCGGCCAGGTGGACAAGATCAGGCGCTGCCTTCGCTGTAACGAATGCCTGATGAGGACCGCGGCCGGGTTGCCGGTTCGCTGCATTCAGAATCCCAATACCGGGAGGGAGAGATTCATGCCCGAATACTGGCGCCCACCCTCCAAGGCCAAACCGGTGACCAAGATGAGGATACCCCCAAGATTACCGGAGCTGCGCAGGTTCAGTTAAGGGGGAGGCGCAAAAGGGCGGGGATATACGGTCAGGGCATTTGGAAAAGAATGCTTGATTTTTGGATATGGGGCGAAAACCAAGGAGGTAAACCATATGGGCGAATATCAAACCATACTTTATCAGCTGGATATGCCCCAGGAAGGGGTATGTACCATCACCATGAACCGGCCGGACCAGCGCAACGCCATCAACCGGGAGATGGCCGAAGAACTCCTGGACGCATTCACCAGGGTGAGGAGCGAGGAAGGGATCAAAGTGGTGATCCTCACCGGGGCGGGTAAATCCTTCTGCGCAGGAGGGGATCTCACCGTGCTCCCCGGTTTCGATCACTACACCATCTTCGAATGGCTGGGAAGGACCGGTTATGGAATTATAAGAGCCATCACCGAAAACGAGAAGGTAGTAGTGGCTAAGGTCAAGGGTCATTGCATCGCTGGAGGACTGGAACTAGCCCTGGCCTGCGACCTTATCTATGCTAGCGAGAAGACCAAGTTCGGTGTGACCGAAATAACCATGGGCATCCTTCCGGGATGGGGAGGCACAGTGCGCCTGGCTAAGAGCCTGCCCATCTTTCGTGGCAAGGAGATTCTGCTCTCCGGCCGCAAGGATTATTCCGCGAGGGAGATCTACGAGATGGGCTTGCTCACCCGAGTATTCCCCGAGGAGGAGTTCGAGAGCAAGGTGAACGAGGTAGTCGCGGGCCTCTGCCAGGTGCCCGCGGACTCTTTGCGCATGGGCAAGGCGGTGATGAACCTTTCCTTCGAGGGCATCCCCTGGGACGCAGCCATGGCCATCGAGCGTTCGGCCATCGCCTGGCTTTTCCACTCGGAACACGTGCAGACCCTGCGCAAGGCTGCCCTCGACGCCCTGGAAGCGATGAAGAGGGCGACCCCACAGGAAGGAGGGAGGTAGATGGATTTCTCTTTCACCGAGGAACAGGAGCTGCTGCGCAAGTCCATCGAAGAGTTTTGCGCCAAGGAGATCACCAGGGAGAAGTGTCGGGAGTGGGATGAGACCCTAGACTTCATGCCCCAGGATATCTGGGACAAACTGGTGGAGCTGGGCGTATTCGCCATGACCGTCCCCCCGGAATACGGGGGGGAAGAGCCCGATATGGTCACCGCCATGGCGGGCATCGAGGTGCTCTCCAAATATTCCACCGCAGTGGCCCTGGGAGTGGGGGCGACGGTGGGATTCGGCTCGCGCACCATCTCCGAGCTGGGGACCAAGGAACAGAAAGATCGCTACCTGCCCCTGCTGGCGGAGGGCAAGGTCAAGTTCAGCCTGGGGCTCACTGAGCCCGCCGGGGGAACGGACATCCTGGGAGCCCTTTCCACCTACGCGGTGCCCGACGGGGACGACTACATCATCAACGGCCAGAAAATCTACATCACTGGAGCCCACGTGGCGGACTACATGACCACGGTGGTTCTCACCGACCGCGACAACCCCAAGCGTTCCCGAGCTCTCTCCATCTTCATCGTGCCCATGGACGCCCCCGGGGTGGAATGGAGGCTTATCCCCAAGGTGGGGGTACACGCTTGCGGCGCTTGCGAGGTCTTCCTCTCAGACGTGCGCGTGCCCTCAGAAAACCTGCTGGGTACACTGAATAACGGGTGGTACGAGATCCTCTCCACCCTCAACCCTGAGCGCATCGGCGTGGCCATGATGTCCCTGGGCATTGCTGAAGCCGCATTCGAGGACTCTCTGGCTTACGCCAAGGAACGCCGCGCCTTTGGAAAGCCCATCGGGCAGTTCATGATCATCCAGCATTATCTGGCGGACATGGCCCTGGAGATCGAGTTGGCGAGAAATCTCATCTACAAGTGCGCTTGGCTCTGCGACAATAACCTTCCCTATCACGTGGAAGCCACTATGGCCAAGCAATACGCATCGGAAGTGGCGCTGCGGGCGGCAACCAACGGGATGGAGATCTTCGGAGGCTACGGCTATACCATGGAATGCGACCTGCAGCGCTACTGGCGTGACTCCAAACAGATGATCTTTTCGCCCATCTCCAACGAGATGAGCAAGAATTTCGTCGCCCAATGCCTGGGGCTGGGAAGATCATTCTAACATGGTGAAAATATAAATTTACATATTGTTAAATTATTGATAATCATATCGGCGAAGTTGTCCAATAGGATTTAAGGGGGTTGTCATGAGTTATGATGTCCTGTTTGAGCCCATAACGATAGGGAACGTGGAGATCAAAAACCGGCTGGTCATGGCGCCCATGAACATGGTCTACTCCGATCCCGATGGCTACAATTCGGAGCAGTGGCTGGCCTGGTACGCTGCCCGGGCCAAGGGAGGGTTTGGCTTGATCATCACCGACGCCACGGTGGTCAATCCATATCCTTGGAGGGGTTCGGATCATCTCAACCCTCATCTCTTCACCGACGAGAGGTACGGGCGCCTCCTGGGGGTACTGGCAGACCAGATACACGCCTTTGGGGCGAAGGTCTTCATTCAGCTCAGCCCCGGCTTCGGCCGCCAGGGGCACGCATCTTCCGCCGCTCCCCATATCCCGCCCGCTGCCCCATCGGCCATACCCATACGCATAGATCTGCGCAACCTGAACAAGGGATGGGAGAGGCAAGTGAAACGCCTGGCCCCCCGGCTGGTTGAGAACCTTGGAGGGCTGGAGACGATCCGCGCCATGGACGACCAGCGCTACGCCGAGCTGGAAAAGGTACTCGAACAGGTGCTGATAGACGAGGACCCTTCCCTTATCAAGGTGTGGAAAGGGGAAGTCCCTCGAGAGATCGCCGTCGACGAGATCGTCTTCCTGGAGGAGAAGATGGCGGAGATGAGCGCGGAAGCCCTCCGCTACGGTTTCGATGGGGTGGAGATTCATAGTCCCCACGGTTACCTCATCCACGAATTCCTCTCCCCCAGGTCCAATAAGCGCACCGACCAGTATGGGGGAAGCCTGGAGAACCGCGCGCGCTTTCTCCTGAATATCATCCGCAAGATCAGGTCGCGCATCGGACCCCATCACGTGTTGGGAGCGCGCTTCTCCGGCGACGAACTCATGCCCGACGGGGTATCCCACGAAGAGATGAAGGAGATCGTGGCCATGGCCGCCCAGGAGGGCCTGAGTTACGTAAGCATCTCCCAAGGATGTTACGAGAACCCGGGCGCCTTCGCCCCCGATGGGGAGGGGGAGATGCTCAAATACGCCCCCGGTTTCAAGAAAGCCTCCGGTCTGCCGGTGATCACTCCCAACTTCATGACCCCTCAGGCGGCTGCGACAGCCTTGAGCGAAGGTCAAACCGACCTGATCGCCATGGGCCGCCAGGCCATCGCCGACCCCTTCTGGCCCGCCAAAGTCAAGTCCGGGCGAGAAAAGGACATCGTCAAGTGCGCTCGCTGTAACACCTGTTACATGAACCTCTTCGAGCATAAATGGCTGCGCTGCTCGGTTAACCCTACCGCGGGCTTGGAGAGGTACCTTCCGGAGCTCTGGAGGATCAATGCGCCCTCCCTGCAAGGCAAGGTGAAAAAATTCATGGAAAAAGCGGCCGGGTTGCCCCTTATTTAAGGAAGTTAACGAAGGCAATTAAAGAAGGCAAAAGAGAGGGAAGATGGAGTGGAATATTTTCCATCCCCTACTTGTCAACAGAGAACAGGTCTGAGAATGATTCCCTTGAGCTGAATTGAGATGAGTTGAATTGAGACGAGTTAAAGGAGGAGGGGAAGATGATTGTATTGGGAGACATCCCCAGGAAGCACGCTCGACTGGATCCAGATAGGGAATGTTTGGTCTGCGAAGAGACCCGCCTTACCTGGAAAGAGCTGAACCAGCGGGTCAACCGTCTGGCACATGGCCTTGCTCAGCTGGGCGCGGGCAAGGAGGTAAAGGTGGCGGTTCTCTCCCTTAACTGTCACAAGTATATAGAGATCTACTACGCCACCGCCAAGTTGGGCGCGGTAGCCGTTCCCCTGAACTTCCGCCTCTCTCCCGATGAACTCACCTACGTCATCAACCATTCCGACTCCGAGATACTCATGGTGGGACCGGAACTTTTACCCGTGGCCAAAGAGATCGTCCCGGATCTTAAAGGGATCAGGGAGCGCGTCTCCCTCCAACCCGGCGAGGAGGGTTGGATCGATTACGAGGAGTTGGTGGAGAGTTCCTCTCCCGAGGAACCGGGGATAGAAGTAGACGAGGATGACCTCTGCCAGCTACAGTATACCGGCGGCACCACCGGGCTGCCCAAGGGAGTGATGCTCACCCACCGCAACTACCTCACCGCCGCCATTGGGATGGGGCTGACCAACCTTTTCGACCCTAACGACGCCACCTTGCAGGTGCTGCCCATCTTCCACACCGCCTGGTGGCCCATATTGGTCCATCATTGTGCGGGGGCCAAGGGGGTGATAGTGAGACGTTTTGATTTCAACGAGATACTCTCCATCGCCGAGCGGGAGCGGGTGACCCACATAAACATGGTCCCGGTGCTCTTCTCCTGGCTGCTAGACTTCCCCGACCTGGACAAGTACGACCTCTCCAGCATAAAGTATTTCACCTACGCCGGGGCGCCCATGCCCGCCGACCTTATGAAACGCTGCATCGCCAGGTTTGGGCCTATCTTCCAGCAGGGTTATGGCCTTACCGAAGCCGCTCCCCTAGCCACCATACTGAGGCAGGAGGACCAATGCAGGCTGGAGGGCCTCCCGGAGCTCACCCGGCGAATCTCCTCCGCGGGCCGGGAGTCTCTGGTAACCGAGGTAAAGGTGGTGGACGAAAACGACCAGGAGGTGGCCGTGGGAGAGGTGGGCGAGATAGTAGTCAGGGGCAAAAACATCATGAAGGGTTACTGGAAGGACCCAGAACTAACCGCGGAGACCATGCGGGGTGGATGGCTACATACCGGAGACCTGGCCACGGTGGACGAATACGGATACATCTATATCGTGGACCGCAAGCATGACATGATCATTACCGGGGGAGAGAACGTCTACCCTTACGAAGTGGAAAGGATTCTGTACGAGCATCCGGCGGTGCTGGAGGCGGCGGTGGTGGGCCTGGAAGATCCTAAGTGGGGAGAGGCGGTCACCGCGGCGGTGGCTTTAAAGAAGGGAGCCGAAGCCACCGAGGCGGAGCTCATCTCCTTCTGTAAAGAGAGAATCGCGGGCTATAAATGTCCCAAGAGAGTGATCTTCATGGAGAGCATCCCCAAGACCCCTATAGGAAAGATCCTCCGACGCCAGGTGCGCGAACAACTTAAGAGCCAGCAGCTCCCCTGATGAAAAATTCCTAGGTCGCAGCAGGGGATGGGAAAAATCATCCCTAAACCATCCCTTATAGAATTGCGGATAATTCTTTCCAAAGGAGAGATCGTGCCAAGAAGGTGTCGCGAGATGAGAATGTTCCGTTCTAGTCGATCGTCCCTATCCCGGCTCCTTATCCCATCCCTGCAACCCAACCGAAAACTGTCTCCCCAAGGGGAATTCCCGTTTTATGCTGTTTAGCGGCGCGGGACGGGACAAAGAGATCTAAGCGGAGGATGGAAATCGAAAGCTCCCTCTAGGATGTATAAGAAGGTTTACTGGCGAGGGTAAGGGTTATATCGCTTATATCGCTTCCGCCTTGTCCCTCGAAGGCGCCTTCGCAAACCTGCTCCCGTTATCCGCGGGTTTATAACTGGGCACCAGTTTTTTCAGCCAGGTGCGGATATCCTCTTCCTCTTCTCTTATGGCTGCGATGATCAGCTTCTCCAGCTTCTCATCGAAACCATTGTCGGAAGGAGCTTGCGTAAGCACCATGGATATCTTGGAATGGGGAGTGGGTTGAGAGCGCTCCACCGGATGCACCAGCTCTTCATGGAGCTTTTCCCCGGGGCGTAGTCCGGTGAACTGTATCTCTACCTTTTTCCCCCTGGCAAGCAGTCCGATCATCTTTTCCGCCAGGTCGAGTATCTTTATTGGTTCGCCCATATCCAGGATGAATATCTCCCCTCCCCGGGTATAGGCTCCCGCCTGGATCACCAGCTGTACCGCCTCCTCCACGGTCATAAAATACCTGGTGGCTTCGGGATGGGTCACCCAGACCGGCCCACCCATCTCGATCTGTTTCTGGAAAGTGGGAACCACGCTCCCGCGAGATCCCAGCACGTTCCCGAAGCGCACCGTACAGAAGCGCGTGCGCCCGTTCTGAGAAAGGCGTTTGACCATCATCTCCGAAACCCTTTTGGTGGCTCCCATAACGTTGGCGGGCCGCACCGCCTTGTCGGTGGAGATGAGCACGAAGAGCTCGCTCTCCTGAAGCAGCGCGGCAACCGCCAGGTTGCGAGTGCCCTGGATGTTGGTCTTTACCGCCTCGGAGGGATGGGCTTCCATGATGGGCACGTGCTTGTTGGCGGCACTATGAAAGATCACCTGGGGAGCATAGCGCTTGAAAATAGCATTAACCCTCTCCGCGTCCCGGATATCCGCCACCAGCGCCTCCAGCTTCACGGGGGAGTTGTTATGGGATAGCTCCATCTCCAGATCGAAAAGGCCTGATTCGTTTATATCCAACATGAGCAGCTTCGCGGGCCCCAGCGGGAGCAGTTGCCGGCAGAGCTCGCTCCCGATAGACCCGGCGGCACCGGTCACCATCACGATCTTCCCGGTGATGTAGGAGGATATGGAGGAGATGTCCGTCTCCACCGGCTCCCTCCCCAGCAGGTCTTCCAGCTTGAGTTCTCTTACTGCGGAAAGCCCCACCTCTCCGCTAAAGGTTCGGAAAATGCCTGGTAAGATCTTTATCTCCGCCCCGGTCCTCTCGCAGATACCCACGATATCCCGGATATCCTTGCCGCTGGCTTCGGGCAAGGTGATAAATATGTCGTCCACCCCTAGACCTTTCACCAGCCGGGGGATATCGCCGCGATTTCCTAGCACTGGAATCCCCAGGACTATCAGATTTCTCTTGCGAGGGTCGTCATCTACGAAAGCCACGGGAGTATAGCCGTACTCCCGGTGGCGGAGCATATCCCGAGCGATGACCTCCCCCGCTTCTCCCGCCCCCACCAGCAACACCCTTTTGCCGCCCTCCACCGGCTTCTTCAGGCGCATCTCCTCGAAAAAGCGGTACTGGAGGCGCACCGCGGTCAGCGCGAAGAGGGATAGCACCCCTCCCATAATCGCCACGGAGAGGGGAACGTACTGCCTGCCATTGTAGGCAAATAGGGCGATGGCAAAGAGCAGGGTGGAACCCACCACCGTGGAGAGGGCGATATGTACGGCCTCGTCGAAGCTGGCATATTTCCACTTGCCCTTGTATATGCCCAAGAGGGCGTTGCACAGCACCAGGAGTAAAGCCACCGCCGGGCTTACCGCCAGGAAACGCTTGAGCTGTTCCCAGGGAACCTGGAATTCGAAGCGGATGAACAGAGCGAGCAGAAAAGAAAAGTAAACACATATCAGGTCCGCAACGATCTTCAAGGTGCTTTTCCTATAAAGGTCGTCAATCCGCTTCATCTATTCCCTCGATCCATTACTGAAGGCCCTCGCCTGGCCTCCGCCATCTCCTCCTCTACTCACCTGTTTTCCTACTGCTTGAGAGACACTGGATCCATAAATTCAGGTCCGCTATTCTTATCGGCCTTTCCGAGATTTCCTAAAGAAAAAAATCATGACGTGGATCAGGAGAGGCAGAAGTGGTGGAGGATCATCTGAAAGCCAGAGGAACAGTCAGCGGACTGCGTCATAGACAATCCGTTTTCAACTGGTATAAATCCCTCGCCGATCTTTCGCTTTCCTCTGGGGCCGCGGCGATCTAGCGGTCCTCTTAGACCAGCGGGTCAAGATCTTGCCGTAATCCGTCTAGAAAAAGAAGCAGGCAAGGGTAGAGGCCCAAGGGTATAGAATTATGCCGGAGAATTAGCGTATCAAACCTACCACAATCATCACGGTAGGCAAGGGGATAGGCTCAAGGGTATAGAATTATGCAGAGAGGTTCCCGCTTCGCCCTATTCGCCTTGTGCGATGGGAAAGCTGACCTTGATTGACAACCCTCCGGCTAAAGGAAATCGCCATCCAGGCGATAATGAAGGATGGAAAGGAGAGGCATCGTACGGTTGACAAATTGGAAGAGGTAAAAATAGAGTATTCCGAGGTTTTCCAGCAGGCTTTCGCCAAGGTAGCCAAGGGCGGCTTGCTTCTGATAGTCGGCTTCATAACCGCAAAACTACTCCTGTTCTTGCGCCAGTTCACCATTATCCGGTTGCTCTCTCCCTCCGATTACGGGCTCTTCACTCTGGGTTATATCCTTGCCACCCTGGGCATCCTCCTGGGAAACATGGGCTTGCAATCCGGAGCGCAAAGATATATCGCCTTCTACATGGAAAGGGGGGATCAGGCGCGCGCGAGGGGAGTGATCGTCTCTTCCCTCCGCCTGCTCTCCATCTCCTCCTCCCTGGTGGTCTTAATCCTGGCTCTACTGGCGGCGCCATTGTCGAGGGTCTTTGACAAGCCGGAGATGAAAACGATCATATGGCTCTTTACGCCCTTTGTCCCTCTTTCCATGTGCGCGGAGATGCTATCCTCCTTTTACCTCGGTTTTAAGAGAGCGGGGGTTAGGGTTTTCATGGAAAGCATGGGGTTGAACTTCGCCAGCCTTATCTTCATACTCTCATTCTTGCTTTTTTACCGGAACATGAAAGGGGCGATACTGGGCTTGCTCTTCGCCTACGCCCTGGTTGTGCTGGCCGGGCTCGCTTATGCCTCGCGGACTTTCCCTCTCTCCCTTTCCCGGACAAAGGAAAGGGTCCCCATGGGCAGGGAGATTCTCGCCTTTTCCCTGCCTCTCTTCGGAGTCTATGCTCTTAGCTTCTTTATGGAACAGACGGACACCCTCATGCTGGGCCATTTCACCACCGCCGGCTTGCTGGGCATCTATAACGCGGCCTTCGTCCTTGCCAGCTCCCTTACCCTTCTCCTCGCGCCCGTGCACTCCATCTTCATGCCCGTGACCTCCGGTCTGGTGGCGAGAGAGGCGCTGGCCGAGTTGAAAGACCTGTACCGTACTATAACCAAGTGGGTCTTCGCATTTACCCTCCCCCTCTTCCTTATCTTCTTTCTCTTTCCCCGGGATATCCTGGGCCTGCTCTTCGGAGGAGATTATCCAGGCGCTGCACGAGCTCTCCAGCTTCTCTGCGTGGGAGAATTCATCAACATATTCCTGGGACCCAACGTGGCGGCCATAATCGCCTTTGGCCATTCCCGGGTCTTGATGGCCAATTTTCTGGCGGCATCGGCCGCCAACGTGGCGCTCAATCTAGTGCTCATACCGCACATGGGAATAAACGGCGCCGCCACGGCCTCTTTCCTTGCCCTGGCGTTGGTTAACGGCTTGAACTCCCTCTACCTGTGGAAAAGGCATGGCGTTCATCCCTTCAGCTTCACTTACATTAAATTTGCCTTGATCGTCGCCCTCTCCGCCATCATACTCTACCTACCCTTTCGGTACCTCCTGGGTATCTCCAGGTGGATGCTGGTTCCCCTCGCCGCCCTGTTCTTCCTGGGGGACATGCTTATAATGAAAATTAGCGGATGCATCGATAATGTCGACAGAACCTTCTTCCTGTTCGCAAAAGAAAGACTGAAGGAGAGACTGGGCAGGTATGCCCCGTCACGATGATGTCGTTAAGATAAAGGTTATTTTTAACCTGATTGATTTCTATAAAGACGGCTAGAAAAGGGATCCAATCCCCCGACCCAATAGAAGGCAAACATGGAAGAGCTAGGAGAGGAAAGGAAATTTTCCAGGTCCACTATACTGGTGGTGATTCTGGTAATAGCTATCTCGGTCACCCCCCGCATCCACGTGGGGACCTTACAGTATGACCGCCGGGTGGACTTGCGCTACGAGGACTTCGCCATCGCGCTGGTGTTATACCTTTGGCTGCTCGCTGCTTTCATGGGTAAAAGGATATATCTCCGCTCTCCCATATCCAAGCCTCTGCTCTTTTACGTGATGGTCTCCATCATCTCCACCGTCGTAGGCGTGTACGCTGGCTGGGTGGAGGGAACCAGGGCTTTCTTTTACGCTCTGAAAGAATTAGAGTATTTTATCCTCTTTCTGGTGATACTGAACAGCCTCTTCCTTGAAAGGGATTTAATGGTGACCGCCTGGGCGATTATCCTCTTATCCATGGCCAACAACGTCTACTCCTTCTTTCAGATTGCCACCGGCAACTTCAAGGGCCTCTACGGGGTCGCCCTTATCGGCGAGGACAGCCCCTTCGGAATCGGGGGCTATCTCTCTATGTGTTTTCTCCTGTCCATATCCTTGATCTCATCAGGCTTCCTCAGAGCTATAAAAAGCAACTTCTTGAAAGGCATGGTGCTGGTGAACACCTTCGCCTGCATGTTTAGCCTGATCTACACCGGCTCCAGGGCTTTTATCTACGGGACTACCGCCGCCTTCCTGGCGTTTCTGCTTGTGAGGAGGGAGCGTAGAGTGCTGGTCTTCCTTCTCTTCATCATCGTGGTAGTCTCCGTCTTCTATTACAATTCCACCGTCAGCCCCGAATTGCCCGACCAAAGGCCCATCCTGGAGAGGATTCTCAGCTTGGGGAAGGCCAGAGAGTCCTACCTGGACAGGCTGGAAAGGGCTTACCGACCCGTGGTGGCCATGCTCTCAAGGAACCCCATAACCGGGTTCGGAAAATCCATCCTGGGCTATAAGGGTATGCCCACCGAGGCCCACAACTCCGTCCTCCGGGTCTTGCTGGAGGTAGGCATCCTGGGCTTGGCCGCCTTCATCTGGCTCATCGCGGAAATCATCAGGATGAGCGCCAGGATTTTGCGGAGAGACGCCTCACCCATAATTAACGCGGTCTCCATGACCTGCTTGCTCTCCACGGTAAGCATCATCGTCGCCTCCCTGGTACAGGACGCTTTCACGCCGGTAAAGGTGAATGAGATGTACTGGATCATCGTGGGGATGGCCGCGGTGGCAGGTAGGCTGCTTGAGCGAACTGAAGATGCTCACTTGGCCCTGGCGTAAGCGAGCCGGTGGAGGTTCTTTTTCACTTCGCGCACCGGCCACACCAGTTTCCTCCAAATCCCTTACTCGCTTCCCCTTTGGTCCGGGGAAATTACATTAAATTGCGTGAACAGGTCGCAGAGGATCCTTCCCACTGCCTCGTAACTGTACCGCTCCACGCATCTCTCCCGGGCCTTTTTACCCCGCTCTTGCGCCTCCGCATAATTGTTAAATATATCCTGCAAGGCGCCGGCCAGGGCATCGGGTCTGCCCGGTTCCACTACCCATCCCCAGCCGTTCACGATCTCGCTCAAATCCGAAACATCGGTGACCACCAGGGGTTTGGCCATGGCCATGGCGTCGAAAACCTTGGCGGGAAGCTGCCCGCGAGTTTCAATGGTCTTCTTCTGCGGCACCACCATTACGTCCGCCATGGCGATGAGCTCCGCGATCCTCTGGAAGGGCTGGATACCTATGTTGACGAAACGGCTCTTCAGTTTCTCCTCTCCCAACCATTTCAGATAATTACAATAGCCCTCTCGCTCCTCCAGGCCCACCAGGACCAGGCAAAGGTCCCCACGTCCCAGCCTCGATACCGCCTCTATCAATTCCTCCACTCCCTTGTAGGGCGCCGGGCTGCCTAGGAACATCACCACCCGTTGGGAAGGTGATATATTCAATTCCTTTCTCATATTATCACCGCTGAATCTCGCGGGATCCATCCACCGGGTATCCCGGGCATGGTATATCACCGTTCCGCCAAATTTTCTCCTCAAGAACTGGTTGGAGACGGTGACCGCGTCCGCCAGAAACAGCAGCCTCTCCAATATGGGAACGGAGGCTACCCGGAGCAGGTCCAGCGGAAGGGTCTTTCTTTCCCCTCCTTTCGGAACCCCCACCCTATAGGAATCCTTTCTCTGAAGCAGTCTTCTCTTGAGGGAGCCAAGGATGAAACCCCATTCCCAGTCGTCGACGTCTACGACCAGAGGTTTCTTCTCTCTTAGCTTAACCATCAAGCCCGGGAGAAAGCTGAAGAGAAGGGGCTTGCTCACGTATACGACCTCTCCCTTCGCGAGCTGGGCCACTTCTTTCAAGCGCCTGAGGGAGCCCAGGTTTTTCTCCATCTTTAGCCCCTTCCAGTAAAAATCAGTCCTGTCCGCCAGCGGACCCCACGGACCTCCGCCGAACATGGGGCCCACGATCTCCACCTCAAATCTCTCCTGTAGCATCCTAGCGAGGATATAGGAGCGGCCCAGGCTGTTACTGGAAAGGTCAGGGGTCATTATCGATATCCTCATGAGATTCCTCC
>FWPV01011901.1_pt1 | contig 13650 bp, 15 predicted proteins | sample 2228371 | NCBI WGS metagenome assembly FWPV01 (sample SAMEA103939776, study PRJEB20133) | metagenome | reverse complement strand
GACCAGGACCGCATCCTCACCCAGCGAGATAGTCGCCCTCGCCAGGAAGCTCGGCCTACGTGGACATGGCAACCGGGGTTCGTCATCACCGACTCCTACGAGCTTACGTTGCCCTCGTCGGCGTTACCGGATCTATCCGCAGTGTATGTGGGCCTGTACGATGCCAAAAGCATGGCAAAGCACCCACTCAGCGGCTCCGATGCAGCCGGTCGCCTGCTTCTGGCAAGGGTCAAAGCATAACCCATGATCCTCTATCTGCCGGCCACAAAAAACACGCGTCGCTCCGCTTCGGGATCGTCGAGCGCTCTGCCCAGGTCCGTTATGCGCGCCATATGGATATGGCCAAATCCCGCCTCAAGCAGGGCGGCGCGCACGGCTTGCATATCGAAAGCCCAGTTAAAAACGGTCTCCTCAAAGCGTTCGTACAAACCATCCTGTCGCCGCAAAAAGCCGGATAGCCTGGCCCAGGCTCTGTCGCTTTGTCCATCGTAGAACCCGCGATTAACGATCATGACCTCTGGGCCGTCGTCCACGCTGATGTTGTTCCACTGCGATAGACCGAGGCGCGTATTGAGATCAAAAACGAACCAACCTCCCTCGGAGATGACTGTATAGACGTTGCGGAAGCAGCTTTGCAGCGCCACCAAGCCATCGAGATGGTTGAGTGCGTCGTAGGTCGAAACCACCAGGCCAAAACGTTCCTCAAGCGCAAAATGCGCCGCGTCCGCCTGGATAAAACGCGCGCGGCCCGTCTGAAGATATCGGCCAGCATTCCGGCGGGCGTGATCCAGCATGTAAGGCGAAAGGTCTATCCCTGTGACATGGTAGCCCCTCTCGAGGGCGATAAGGGCCAACTGTCCCGTGCCGCAACACAAATCCAAGAGCGAGCGATTCTCGCGCCCCAGGGATGTGCTCTCGTAAAAGTCCAGGATGCGCGGCCCTGCCTGCTGCACGAAGCCGCCCCACCGCATGTTGTAGATCTGTGCAAAGACTCGACCGTAGGCCTGCATGCTGCACCTCCTCGTTCCGTTGCGTGTGGCTAGGCGCGGGAGCACCCGAGTAACGGGGGTAACTCGGCCACGCTATTCAGGATATGGTAAGAGGGATAGGAGACGAATTGATATCCCGGCGTCACGCCCGAAAGCACGGCCACGAAGGGCATCCCCGCGCGCTTGGCTGCCTCCGCATCGGTAACGCTATCTCCCACATACAGTGTATTGCCTGTTGTACAGCCCAGGCGCTCGACCGCTTTCAGCAACCCTTCAGGGGCGGGCTTGTGAGCCGCCACATCCTCCCCGCCGACGATGACGTCGAACGCTTGCGCCAGTCCCTCGCGCTGCAGAGTGGTCATGATGCGGTAACGGAATTTGGTGGAAACGATCCCCAGGGCCAGTCCACACCGCTTGAGCGTTGCGATGGTCTCCGGCACCTCTGGGAAGATGGACGTGAGATCGCTCATGATCTGATCGGCGCGCTCGACGAAAAGGCGGCTGAACTCGTCCGTCCGCCCGGCATGCTGCGCCCCGACCAACTTGGGCAGCATGTCCGGCAGAGAGAGGCCGATCAGCGGACGAATCACGTCCGGCGAGGCCTCCGGCAAGCCCATCTCGCGCAGCGCGTAATTGGCGCAGGCGATGATCCCCCTCGACGAATCCGCAAGGGTATAGTCAAAGTCGAAAAGTACGGCCTCAAAAGTGCGCATGTGCCGCACTAGGCCCTCTGCGCGACGAAAATCAATTCGCCCGGATACTTGGAGCCATAGGCGCTCCGATCATAGTCGGCGTACACATGCTCCACCTGAAAGCCACAACGCGCCAGCAGATGCTCCGCCTCAAAGCGGAATAGATACCTGAACGGGAAACGATGCACCAGGCGCTCTTGGCGGCCATCGGGATAGGTGACGTAATAGATCAGCTCCGTATCGAGTACTTGGTTGAACCAATCCCGCGCCACCGTGCGGTAATGGCGGGCCACCTTGCGGCCGTCGGGCATGGTGAACTCGGTTTCGACGCCGGACTCGGCCAGGTAACGCTCTTCAACTAGGCGAGGCATCGAGGGGTTGAACAAGTCCAAAATCAAGCGCCCCCCGCGCACCAGATGACGATGAATGCTCGCCAAACAAGAAAGCTGGTCTTCGACGGTGATCAAATGTTGAAAGGGGCGGAAAGGGATCGTTATTAGACGGAACTCGCGATCGAGATCAAAGTGGCGCATGTCGCCATGCACCAATTGTGTGCGTGATTGCACTTCGGCGGCCTCTTCTGCCAACTTGCGGCGACAAATGGCCAGCATTTGCGGGGAAAAATCCAGCCCGACGATCTCGATGCCCGCCCTGGCTGTTGGGATCAGCACGCGCCCCGTGCCACATCCCAGCTCGAGCACCGGCCCCTGCGATGCGCGCGCCATCTCCACGAAAAAGGCAACGTCGGGGCGTTGGCGATAAGGCTCGATATAATCATAGAACTCGGAGGTGAACTCCCATTCTCGATAACCGCCCGCACAATCCATTAAGCCTCCTTTGTTTTCCCAAGAAAACCTTTGACATCGGGCCTTATTCTTGCCCACGCCTTCTAAATCAGAGGATAAGGCACGTTGCGCCACGATTTGCGGGGGCGCGGAAAGGTTTTGTGTCGTAACAAATCGTTCAAACGTTGCTTCAGCGCCGCGATTTCCGCAGCGCTGATGAGACGAGAGAGCGCCTGGTGCAATGGGGATGCGTCCTCGATCATGTTACACAAGCTGCGCAGGTCATCCAACCAGCCTGCGGGGATATCCTGTCCCGCATAATCCCAGATAACGGTGCGCAACTTGTACTCGGTATGGAATGTCAATCCGTGATCAATGGCCCAAACCTTTCCCGCGGCGCCCTTGAGCACATGTCCCCCTTTGCGATCGGCGTTGTTGACCGCATAGTCGAATAATGCGATGCGCCGGAACGCCTCCTCATACTCGGGCTTGTCGCGCATGGTAAAATAGTGCGCATCGAGATCGGCCTCAACAAAGAGCTGCACCGACCCCAATCCGTGAGGCCCCCTGCGTAGGACGACCGGCGGAATCTCGGGCCAGCCCAAGTGTTGGCTGAGGATATATGTCGCGACTTCGCGTCGGCACAGGCTCTGCGATGGGAAATCCCACAAAGGCCGTTCCCCACGGCTCGGCTTGTAGATCGCCAGGGCCTGTAGATCATGAGCGCGCACGACGGCGAGGAAAGTGTAATTGGAGCTCCACGGTACCAAGCCCTGTAACGTCATCTCCCCGTGGGCCAGCAGCTCCAAGACTTTGGATACGCTGATAGGCTCCGATGGAGAAACGATTTGTTCAGAGTCGGTCAATCTTCAACAATCCTTGTACCGTGCCCGTTGCCCTTGGGACAAAAGTGGCCGTCAGGGTCTATAGGCCGTTGGCATAAAGGACAAATGGGGCGTCCCTGGGCCACAATTTGCTTGGCCAAACGGCTGAGCGCGCGCATTTGGCCCAGCGTGGCCCAAAAACGCGCCACCATCGGCTCGCCTTCTTCCTCTTCGCCTTTGAATTCTTGTAGCACAAGGACGAGCCTGTCCGTTGCCTGATCGAACACCAAACCCATTTGCCCAACCACAAATGCCAAATCAATCGGTTCTCGAGGTTGCAGATCCGATTCAGGAGGCTCTTCGCTTTCTGACGTGGGGCGAAGCTCCTTTTCTTCGAGCTCCTCGAACAGCGCGTCAATACCGCGTGCGAGCGCGTACACCTGTTCCTTTTCCAATTTCAAGCTGATGGTTATCTCACCCTGGTGCGCTTGGATGAAAAACACGCGCTTGCCGGGCTTGCCTATGGCCCCCACGGTAATACAAGATACGGGGTTGAGGTCGTATGTCTCAGATGGCATCTTCCAATCCTCAAACTCGACGCACATTCGTTCAACGCAAGGCTGATCTACAAACCTAATATAGTCGGAAGATGCTCGGCCGTCAACCTTGCTCGCGTTGTCGGGGGCGTCCGAACGTTTTAACAAGGGCGCGGCGATCTTGTCGCTTGAGATGGATGATGATCCGAATTCGGGCAGATCGGCTTCCGCCCCAAGCCTTTGGCTAGCTTGGCATGGTTTCGGACTTGTTCAGGATCTCTTGAAAGCGCGGGCGATTGTAGCGTTGCGCAATGATACAAGGGGCGTTGAAGGCAATAGCGTAGGCGATCATGATGAAACCCACAAAGAACGGATTCCATAGGAAGAACAGCACCGAAGGCAAGACGGCGATCCAATGACAGATCTCGGAGCGGCAGCTTTCCAGCACCCAAGTCTTGATGTGGTCCGGCTGCCTTGACTCCAGTTTGCGCATCGAGAACCCGCCGCGAAACAGGGTTCCGCCTGAGGGAAGCAGCGCCTTCCAGCGGCGCACTCGAAAGACCCTCTCGTAAACGTTGCCCCCTTGCTCCCAAGGGCGTGTCTTCAGAAGCCATGATTCCGGGTTCAACATGCGGCGCGGCAACCTCGTGGCCAAGTAGGCGATGAAAGTCTGGATCGTCGCCCAAGCGACACAGTCCAGGATAACCGTCCAAAAGGTGGGCAGATAAACAATCCTCACTGGGAATTCTCCCGATGGGAAGTGGCGATCGTGCGACCGCGCCACGTGACGCGACGCAAGATGTGGATAAGAATAAGCGAGCGTAACATAACGAGCGCAAAGAAAAACAAGGGAACCGGGAAAAAGACCGAGGTCCACCATTGAAAGCGGCCTATACGCGCAAGAATCCAGGCCACTTGCGAAGCATAGAACACATACAGCAGGATCGCCAATCCGATATCAGGAACGGCGGGCATGACCAGCATACGCACCAAGCCGATGGACACGCGAAAGCACCCCGTAATCCAGGCAATAGTTAGAATGAGAAACGGGATTCGAACGGAAAAAGCCCCCGATCCAAACCCCTTGCTCCATCCCTCGATAAGCTGCCCTAGGCCTTCCGGATACATACGAAACGAGATCGTCCCCAGCCCACCGTAACAACTGACGGGCAAGTTGTAGCGTTGGAAACGTTTGGCCAGGGCGAGGTCCTCTAAAACCTCTGCCTTGACCGTCGTGTGCCCGCCCAGGCGAAAATAATCCTCTCGACTGCAGAGCGCGCATGCTCCGAACCCGCCGCCGGGCTTTAGCCGATGACCCAGCGGAGTAAAGGCGTTGATGGCAGCCATTAGCACGATGTTAAAGAACGCCGAAAGTTGCTCATAGGCTTTACAAGTTACATGATAAGGCTGCACGGTCAGAAGCCCTTTTTGACGCTCGTGCTCCTCCATCAAGTTCGCCAAAGCCTCCGGCTCCAACCAGGTATCTGCGTCCAGAAATAACAAAAGTTCCCCTGTGCTGTGTTGCGCTCCCTGCCAGCAAGCCCACGTCTTGCCGTTCCAACCCGCAGGCAAAGGTTGCCCGGTTAGCACTTGGGCGCCCAATTGCCGCGCAACGTCGCCTGTGCCGTCCGATGAATCATCGTCAACGACGATGATCTCGTGTGGCGCAACGCTCTGCTTCGCCAATGATTCGAGCAAGGTGGGAATCCTCTTTACTTCATTCCTGGCGGGGATGATAACCGATAGGCGCGGCCACATTTCGCGGCGGTTCGTGTGGCGCAATCTGCGCTTTGGATAGGGTATATGCCACATCAAAAATAACCCGACAATACCAAGCAGGAGAGAAATGGCAAAACGTAGAGGGGTCACCAAGCCTCCTTAACCCGAGCCTATGGCGCGATTATAGTGCCTTGGAACGCGCTGTCAAGCTGAAGCTGTAACTATTCAGATCTAGGGTAAAGACGGATGGGCAAGGAGTTCGAGGCAGGAATGGAAGGGGTTGAGAACGTGCCAAGTGCCGAAGAGGGTGACCTTTCGCCCGGGCATAGGCCGAGTCCGGTTGGTGCACGTCCATCAAAGTGGCGTAACATCTTTCACGCGCCTCCTGTGGGAGAGGGGCCTTGCGCGCCACATGGCGCGCAACTTGCTCGCACGAAGACTGTCACGTCCTCAACGCCCTTGCGCCTAAACGCGCACAAGGGTACACTCGCCAGGTATGCACTTTTGTTTGGAGAGAAATCTATGAAATGGCCGTATCCATTGTGTCCTGTCGCATTGTTAGCCGCGATGTTGTTGGTCGCCTGCGGCGGCGACCCTTTGCAGCCGACGTCCTCGCCTTCCGCGACGCTTTTGCCCCCCACGGCCTCGCCCAGCGCCACGCCGCTTCCCACAGCGTCGCCCACGCCCACAAGCACGCTCACGCCGACGCCTTCGAATACGCCGTCCCCCTCCCCGACGCTGACCCCTACGGCGACCAGCACGCCGCTCAGCCCTCTCTCTATCGAGTACATGCGCCAACAAACGTACCCTGGGAGCGACCTCGTCGTCGAGGAGGTTCTTGCGCCGGGCAGCAACTACAGTCGCGCGATCGTCTCCTATCGTTCGGACGGCTTGAAAATCTATGCCCTATTGACCATCCCGAATGGCCCCAAACCGGCTACGGGCTGGCCGGTCGTCGTCTTTAACCACGGTTACATCCCGCCGGCCCAATACCGCCCCACGGAACGTTATGTCGCCTATGTGGACGCTTTTGCGCGCAACGGCTATATCGTCCTGCGCCCGGATTATCGCGGCCACGGCAACTCGGAGGGACGCGCCTCGGGGGCCTATGCCTCGACGGATTATACTGTGGACGTGCTCAACGCCGTGTCGTCCATCAAGCGCCACAAGGACGCCGATCCCCAACGCATCGGCATGTGGGGGCACTCGATGGGTGGCAGCATCACGTTGCGCGCCATGGTGGTAACGCAAGATATCAAAGCCGGCGTGATTTGGGCAGGGGTGGTGGCCTCTTATCCCGACCTGCTGCGCCGATGGAGCCGCACGCCCACCGCTACGGCCTTGACCCCCGGCGTCGGGCGCGGATGGATCAACGAGCTTACCGCTCGATATGGATCCTTTGAGCAGAATCCCGTTTTCTGGTACTCGATCTCGCCGAACGCCTTTCTGCGAGACCTGTCGGGGCCGATCCAGCTACACCACGGCACGGCGGACGCGAGCGTGCCGTTCGAGTATTCAGTGACCCTTGAGCAACAGATCAAGGAGGCCGGCAAGACGGTTGAGTTTTATGCCTACCCCGGCGACGATCACAATATCGCCAAAAACTTGGGCATCGCCCTGCAAAGATCCGTGGCCTTTTTCGACAAGTACGTCAAAGGGACTGCCGCGCGATGACCGCGCAAAAGGGCAAAGACGCGCTACCCGATACGCTGTCCGTGCGCTATAATGGCAGAGTACGATTGAATGACTGGCAAACTACCCAAAAGGACCGAGGAGAGATAATTCGATGAGCGATCGCGTGGGAATGGGGGTCGTCGGAGCGGGATCCATCGGCATTCGCGCCGCTCTGATGCATCTCAGTCTGCCCGATGTGCAAGATAGGGTCTATCTGGCGGCCGTGTGCGACCCCGTGCCCGGCCGCGCCAAGGCCGCGGCGGAAAAGTACGGCGTGCTGGCGGCGTACGAGTCCTACGAAGACCTGCTGGGCGATCCGCGCGTGGACGCTGTGACGATCTGTTCGCCCATCGGGTTGCATTACGAGCAGGGGCTACAGGCCATCGCGGCGGGCAAGCATATCCATTTCAACAAGACGATGACGACGACCACCGCCGAGGCCGACGACTTGATCGCCAAAGCCAGGGCCAAGGGCGTGCGCATCGTGGCGTCGCCGGGGATGATGCTCTTCCCGCACAACCAGCGCGTCCGCAAATTGGTGCTGGAGGGTAAACTGGGCAAACTCGCCTGGGCGATCTGTGGCGCGGCGGGCGTGGGTGAATATCACATCAAAGAGTCGGTGCGCGCCGGCGACGACGTGCTCAGCAACATCGACCCGAGCTGGTACTATCGCAAACCGGGCGGCGGCCCACAGTATGATGTAACGGTCTATTGTCTGCACATCCTGACGGGCATCGTCGGCCCGGCCAAGCGCGTCACGGCCATGTCGGGGCTGGTCATCCCCGAGCGCGAGTTCCGCGGTAAAAAGATCCGCTGCGACATGGATGACAACACCCTGCTCTTGCTCGACTTTGGCGATGCCTTTTTTGCCTATGTCTATGGCGCGGTGACCGGGCGCGTGACAGAGGGTTTCCAGCCGAACATCTACGGCACGCAGGGGTCGGTGGTGGGTACCACCTATGGCGGCGTTGACCTGAAGCTGCCGGATGACCTCGAACCGCACCACGTGGGCGAGCACGCCAAGATGGGCGAACGGCACGTGTTTGAGGATATGATGCAGCTCGTGGATTGGATCCGCGAGGACAAGCCCTCTATCGCCAGCGCCGAACACGCGCGCCACGTGATCGAGATCATCGACGCCGGCTATCGCGCCGCCGAGACGGGGCAAACCCAAGTATTGCGTACTACTTTTGATCCGCTACCGATGGAGGCGCTCCAGGCAGTGGAGATCGCTGCCGCGCCCCAGGTGTCGTGACATATGGGGATTAGGGTATAGACTGTCTCTATGCCCCAACCCTATATCCTAAACCCTATCTAGAGGTGCACAATGAAAGTTCTGGTAACCGGAGCAAGCGGCCGCTTCGCGGAGTTCATGGTCAAGGAATTGCGCGGCCTTTGCGACATCGTGCTTTTCTCGCGCCGACAGCCGCCCGCAGACCGCGCCGATTTGCCGTGGGTTCAAGGCGACCTCAATGTGTTCGATGATTGCAAACGCGCCGTAGAGGGCGTGGATTTTATCCAGCATCTAGGGGCCGTGCCCTCGCCTAGCGATCATCCGCAGCTTGTGGCGGCGCGCAAAGCCCAGGGCTTGCCCGAACAACCTTTTGACGCCACCATGCGCACCAACATCATGGGAACCTATTACTTGATGATGGCCGCGGTGCAGGCAGGGGTCAAAGGAGTGGTCATGACGGGATCCAATTGTGCGTTTGGGCACGGGTACCGCCTCTCCAAGCGGCCCTTCCCGATCAAATATTTGCCCCTCGACGAGGAACACCCCTCGGATGTGGAAGATTCGTATTCCTATTCCAAGTTAGTCGGCGAGGAGCTATTGGCCTCCTTCACGCGCGCTTATGGCATTCGCACGTACGTCACGCGGCCCTCGGGCATCTGCCCACCCGCCAGGCTACAACGCATGGCGGAAACCATTGCGCCGGTCGCGGCTTGGAGCGACTGGATGTGGGCTTATGTGCCTAGCGAGGACTTGGCCGAGTTGCAGCGCATGATCATGGAAAAGGCCGATGCGCTGCCCGCGCATGGCGTTTATGTGGCCAACGCGCTGGATTCCGCGGCGCTGGAGCCAAGCCAGGAGATCGTGGCGCGCTTTCACCCCGAATTGTTGAGCGTGACCAGGATGACCGGGCACGAGGCCTTTTGGTCAACTGCCAAAGCGCAAAGGGAGTTGGGTTGGGTGCCCGAGCGTAGTTGGCGCGACTATGTGAAAAAGTGAGCCATCGCCGCCGAGGCGCGGAGCATTGCAGATTCTTACTTCCGCGGCTCGGCAGCGCAGCGACATCCCAAAAACATACCGAAAAAGGAGCGTAAAACTATGACCGAGAAGATACGATTAGGTTTCATCGGCGTGGGGCAGCAGGGCGAGCGCCACGTGCAAGGCTATCAGAGCATCCCCGAAGCCGAACTCGTGGCCGTGTGCGACGCGCGCGAGGAGCGAGCGCGCTATATCGCCAAACAGTACAACGTCCCGAATATCTACACCGATTATCGCGATCTGTTGGCGCGCGACGATATTGATGCCGTGGATATCGTCTTGCACAATCGCCTGCACAAACCGGTGACCTTGGACGCCTTCCAGGCCGGCAAGCATGTTTATATCGAAAAGCCGATGTCCTGGACCTATCGTGACGCCAAGGCGATGTACGACGCCGCTCAAGCCGCGGGCAAAAAACTGCATGTGCAGCTCGCGCAAATCTACACCCCGGCCACGCGCGCGGCCAAGCGGCTGATTGACGAGGGGCAACTGGGCGAGATCTATTACTGCAAGTCCACGCACTATCGCCGACGCGGGCGACCCTTTGTGGACGGTTATGGCACGGCCGCATTCGTCAACACCGCGACCTCGGGGGGCGGGGCGCTGCTGGATATGGCGGTGTATCACATCTCGCGCATGATCTATCTCCTGGGCAACCCCGATCTGATGGCCGTCTCCGGCTCCGCCTATCAGAAGCTGACCAACATGTACGAGGATCGGCGGCGATCGAGCGGCTACAACGTCGAGGAACTGGGCATGGGATTCATCCGCCTGGCGGGGGGCATCACCTATTTCATGGAGGAGGCCTGGGCGATCCATTCCGACAACCCCGACCGCGATTATATCTACGGCAGCAAAGGAGGCGTGCGCATTGATCCGCCGACCATGGAGGGCGGGCAACCGCGCCACCAAATCCAATACTACACGACGCTCTCCGATATCGAGATGGATGGCACAATGGATCTGCGGCAGACCGATTGGCGCTGGCAACAGTGCGACCCGACCCTGGTGCATTACACCAACTCGCAGCGCCATTGGATATCGGCTTTGCTCGGCATCGTGCCTTTGATTGACACGGCGGGCATCGCGCTCAAAACATCGTTCATCACCGAGGGAATCTATATCTCCAACTATCTGGGCCGCGAAGTCACCGCCCAGGAGATCGAGCAGGCCGAGCCTGGTCTGGGACGGTCGTGATTGCCGGCACGTGCGCTACAGGAGGAATAAAATGAATATAGGCGTCATTTCCTATGCCTTTCACACCTTAATGCGCGAAGGCAAGGTGGACATCTTTGGGTACCTGGAGACTTGTCGGTACCGTTATGGCTTGCAGACGGCCGACATCTGGAACGGCATGTTGACCAGCCTGGAGGAGGACTATCTCGCCAAAGTGAAAGATGGCCTCCAAGAGCGAGAGCTGACCCTGGTCAACTTGGCTGTGGACGGCGCACATATCTGGGAGGATGACCCCGCGGTGCGCGAGTCGAACTATCAAAAGGCGCTGGCGAACCTCAAGGCGGGCGAGATCCTAGGAGCCAAGACGGTGCGCATCGACGCGGGCAGCCGCGCCGAGCAATGGACCACTGAGCAGTTCGATTTCATCGTCAAGCGATACAAAGAGTACGCCCAGCGTGCGTACGATAACGGCTACAAAGTGGGGCCGGAGAACCACTGGGGGCCGGAAAAGGTGCCCGCCTACCTGAAGCAATTATGCGAGGCGGTGGATAGCCCGGCCTTTGGGGTGTTGCTGCACTTTAGACGGTGGACGGCGGACGACCTAGACAAGGGCGACGAACTGATTGCGCCGTGGACGATGCACACTCACATCAATCGCACGATCATGGATTGCCTGGACGCCAAAATGGCCATGCTGCGCGATGCGGGCTACAAGGGGTGTTGGAGCGTCGAGCACGCGGCCAACAACTACACTGAGGTCGCCATCATGCTGGCCCGCGTGCGCGATGTGCTCGAGAAATGGCGTCAGGCAGGCGTAGCATAAAGGAGGGTGCCGCATGTCCGAGGTGGCGCTTGTCCAGCAGTTCTTGAAAAACGCTTATCGTTCGGCGATCGGCAGGCCGCGGAATGCGTTGGTCACGCCGGCGCTGATCCTCGACCTCGATGCAGCACGGCGTAACATTCGCTTCATGGCCGACCGCATGAGGACTCTCCCCGCCAAGCTGCGCCCGCACATCAAGGTGCAGAAATGTGTCGAACTGGCGCTGATGCAAGTGGAGGCCGGGGCGATCGGGGTATGCACGGCAACCGTGTGGGAAGCGATCGTGATGAGCCGCGGGGGGATCAAAGATATCCTCATCGCCAACCAGGTGGGGGGCGCGGAGAAAATCGCCGCGTTGGCGCGGGCTGCGCGGCAGGGGTATCTCACAGTGGCCGTGGACGATGTGCGCAACGCCCAGGACCTTTCAGATGCCGTCGTTGCGGCGGGCAGCAAGCTGGATGTATTGATCGAGGTGGACGTGGGCATGGGCCGCGGCGGGGTACGCTCGGCGGAAGAGGCGGTGGCGCTGGCCCAGTGGCTGGACAAGCTGCCGGGGTTGCGTCTGCGCGGCGTACAAGGCTATGAGGGCCATTGTATGTTGGAACCGGACCGTTCCGTGCGCATCGCCAAGGCTCGCCAGGCGATGGATTACCTTTGTATGGTAGTGGACCGCTTGGCCGAGGCGGGATTTGGGTGTGAAGTGGTCTCGGCGGGCGGCACGGGCACCTACGATATCACAGGCGCCAATCCGCGCGTCACCGAGATCCAGGCCGGATCCTACGTATTTATGGACAACTTTCACGGCAACCTGGTGCCGGGCTTTGAGCGCGCGCTGACAGTGCTCGGAACGGTGGTCATTCAACACGGCAACACGATCGTGCTGGATTCGGGGCGCAAGTCCATCGGCATTGACTTTGTCCTGCCGACGATGGTGCCATATCCGTTTTACCAGGCGCGCTATTTTGCCGAGGAGCATGCCCTCTTTGATGTAGATGAACGTTGCGCGCTCAAGCTCGGTGATACGGTGGAGCTGGTTCCAGGGTATGCGCCCACGACGGTTAACCTATACGATGTATACCACGTGGTCGGGCAAGGTGTGGTGGTGGATATTTGGCCCATCATCCCGCGAGGGGCAGGGCATGGCGGGTTGCTCGCCCAATAAAGATGCAACATGTCGGGTTAGCGCGAAAGGTGGTCATGGGATGAGAGCAAATGTACCTCGCATGTCTCTTGAGGAATTTGAGGCGCTATTTCAGGAGGTGTGCAACTGGGGACGTTGGGGGCCGGATGACGAACGGGGTACGCTCAACTATATCACGCCCGAGCATGTGCGCGCTGCGGCCAAACTCGTGAGCTCGGGGCGCAGGGTGTCGCTCGCAATCCCGATCAACACGATCGCCGGGCCGGATAACCCTAATCCGGCCGTTCGTCTCATGATCCAGGCGCATGACGTTGAAACGGGCCTGGGCGAGCCGCGTTTTGCGTTGGATTTTCTGGGCTGTGCGTGCCACGGCGATTGCCATACACATATGGATGCCCTGTGTCATATCAGTTACAAAGGCCGACTTTATAACGGCAAGCCGGCGAGCGGCGTCACCTCTCAGGGGCCGATGTTACAAGATGTCACGGCGTTTGCGCATGGAATCGTTGGGCGGGGGGTGCTATTGGATATCGCGCGGTTGCGGGGCGTCAAATGGCTGGAACCCGGCGAATGCGTAATGCCTGAGGAGATCGAGGCGGCCGAACAGGCTCAAGGGGTGCGAGTAGGCGAAGGCGATATGCTGCTCTTCCGCACAGGGCACCATCGCCGCCGCTTGCGTCTGGGCCCCTGGGATAACTCTTACGCAGGCGAAGGCAAGGCCGGCCTTCACCCGACGGCGATGCGCCTCTTGCACGAGCGGCGAGTGGCCGTGTTCCTCCCCGATGGAGATGGCGAGGTCGTGCCCTCGCCGGTCGATGGCATCGCCTATCCCATCCACACCCTACAGATTGTGGCCATGGGCATGCTGTGCGCCGACAGTCTCCAATTCGAGGAGTTGGTCCCGCTCTGCGAAGAGCAGCGGCGTTGGGAGTTCATGGTGGTATTGGCGCCGCTCCGGCTTCCCCGTGGCACCGGGACCTTGTTCAACCCGCTTGCCATCCTCTAGTTCCCGACGGGTCTTCACG
>FWPV01011900.1_pt1 | contig 13650 bp, 13 predicted proteins | sample 2228371 | NCBI WGS metagenome assembly FWPV01 (sample SAMEA103939776, study PRJEB20133) | metagenome | reverse complement strand
CATAAAACCTTTTCCCGCCGGCAAATCCTGTTCCCCGACGCTGTCCCACAGTATAGTGAATCAGCCCCTGATGCCGGCCGATCGTTTTCCCGCTGCTGTCAACGATCAGCCCGGGTTGAAAATAGTGCGGAAGCCGGAAAAAAAGGTAATCTCTGAGTTTCAGATCACTCAAAAAACAGGCATTCTGGCTCTCTGCTTCCCCCTGCGGAATTCCCGCTCTTCTGGCAAATGCCTTAACTTCGGCAAGTTTCATCTCACCTACAGGAAAAAGAACTCTTTGCAGGTTTTCTCTTTTTATCAGCGCCAGAAAATAGATCTGTGACTTTTTCTCCTCTTCCGGTTCAGTTAAAAATAAATCATTGCCAATTTGCTTCAGACGGGCATAATGACCGGTAGCAAACCAGCCGGCATTCAGCCTGTTAAAGGCATGGTGCAATAAAAGATCAAATTTAATAAAACGGTTGCACCAGACACAGGGATTGGGAGTAAATCCAGACTTATAGCTGTTAAAAAAGTATTCCACAACCATTTTTTCAAATTCCTGCTGCAAATCAACTATCTGATGCTCGAATCCGTTCTTTGCAGCAAAGAGCTTTAACTGGTCGAGTCTATTATCTTCTTGCGGCAAACCTAATTTCATTGTCAGCAGAACCACATCCCAGTTTCTGGCTCTTAATGAGAAGGCGGCGCAGCATGAATCCTTTCCGCCGCTAAAAGCAACAGCAATCCGCTTAATCATTTAACTTTCTCTCAATTAAATTGTTGACGGCAACTGATAGCTGTTGCCAGTTCTGGGCAAGAAAAATATCTTTTTTATCTTTCCGGCTGATAATATTTTCAAAATTAAGATAGCTGAAAACAGCTTTCAGCTTGCACAGGGCAAGCTGTTCATGCCGGTAATGATTCAAATAGCAATCAAGCAAACCGAGTAAAAAACTACGCCGCATTTCATTTGTAATCTCTTTATTTTGCAACTGGTTAAAAATAAACGGATTGGCAACAGCTCCGCGCCCGATCATCAAGCCATCAACCAGAGCCTCTTTTGAACGCACATCAGCAACGGTAAAAAGATCTCCGTTACCAATTACAGGAATGGAAACAGCCGATTTTATCTTCTCCGCCCAGCTCCAGTCTGCCGGAGAACCATAACCCTGATTTTGAAACCTGAAATGAACTGTAACCGCATCCACTCCGCACCCTTCAAGCTTTTTTAACAACTCAAGCAAATCTGTTTTCTTATAACCAAGGCGCACTTTTACAGTTAATGGTATTTTCACTGCCGGACGGCAGGCAGCAACAATTTTTACTAAAATTTCAGGCTGGTCAAGCAAGGCTGCCCCACAATTATTTTTTACAACCCGCCGCACCGGACAGCCGCAATTGATGTCAATTCCGGCAAAGCGAAAATCCTTTGAAAAAAGTTCAATCGCCTGAAGGAAAGCTTCCGGACGATGACCAAAAAGCTGTAAAAAAAGCGGCGTTTCTAACTCTTTATCCTCAATAAGCTCATAGGTTTTTTTGTTATGACGGACTATTGCCGCAGCAGAAATCAGTTCAGTGAAAAGAACCGCACAGTCACCAATTCGGTCAATCATTTTCCGAAACGGGACAGTGATTACTCCGGCCAGCGGAGCAAGACAATACGGTTTGCTGATCAGTAAATCCCTTATTTTTAGCATTTTTTTTATTATAGCATAACTTTTCTTTATCTGAGCCAAACAGCGTTACGGCAAAAATTCAGCCGGCAACCTGTTTTCATTTTATGCTAAAATTTCATTATGGCAACTGCAATTTCAATATTTAAAATCCTGCAAGCAATTGAACTCAAAACAGCAGAGCTTTACCGCACCATCTCGATAATTTACCGCCTAAAAAACGAAAAGGTAGCTGATTTTTTCGAAGAACTCTGCGCAGACGAAGAACTCCACGCCCGCCAGCTGGAAATGCTCTTTAACTTTTCGCTTGAAGATGAGACTACTTTTGAGATTAAAGAACTGTCCCTGCCGACCCTGCAGAATTTACTTAACTGGATCGACAATAAGAATCAAGCCTACTTTAAAAAAAGTGAAACTGCGGAATTAACAGAGATTTTTCAAACTGCCGTATCTCTGGAAAGCAATCTTGCCGAACGCCACCATTCCGGTTTTCTGAAAATTAAAAACCCCGATGTGAACAGCCTTTTTCTAAATCTTTTTCAGCAGGACAACAATCATCTGGAAAAAATCAGGAATTTTTTAGCCACTTTAGGAGTTTAACTTTCTGAATGGTCAGATTTTTTCAGCTGTGCCAGCAGTTCGCAAATCTTTTTTCTGTTAAGCGGATATTCCGCCTGCGGAGCAATTTCAGCAAGCGGTTCCAGAACAAATTCGCGCTCAGTTAAGCGGGGATGAGGAATTTTTAAAGCATCTTCCGCAAGGACAATCCCCTCAGCCAGCAAAATATCAATATCAATTACCCGATCGCAGTTATGCCCCTGCTCTTCTGTGCGGCCAACTTCTTTTTCTATTTCCTTAATCTTCTGCAGTAATTGCCGGGGCTTCAGCTCTGTTTCAAATTTAATAACCTGGTTTAAAAATAACCGTCCACTCTCCATCTGGAAAGGCTTTGTCTCATAAATGCCTGAACTCTGCGCAATTTTTCCCAATTTTTTTAAGTAACTTTTTGCAAGCATTAAATAGTAGTTGCGGTCTCCTAAGTTTGAGCCAAGACTCAGATAATAGATCATCGGCGGGAAAAAATGCAGCCGCAATAATTCTGCCGTTTTATGCGGAGTTCTCTGGCAAGCTGACAGGATTTTAAATAACCGTTATTTTTTTTGAAATCTTCCGCAAGAAATTGAATTTTGAACTCTCCGGCCAATTTTTCTCCAGTCTGATTAATCTGATGAACATCTTTATGCGGACTGACAGATAAAGTCGTTGCCACCACAGTGCATCCGTTTTTCAGGGCTTCATGAAATGCTTCCCGCAGGCGAAAGGCAAAACAAACCTGACAGCGCCTGCCCCGCTCCGGCTCATTTTCCAGTCCGGACACTGCTTCCAGCCACCGCTGTTCATCGTAATTTCCGACAATCAGTTGCCAGTCCCTTTCTGAAGCAAGCCGCAGAACTTCATCTTTCCGCCACTGATATTCGCTTACCGGCTGAATATTCGGATTATAAAAAAAAGCAATAACTTCATAATTTGCCCGCAAAGATTCATAAATATAGGCAGCACATCCGCCACAACAAATATGAAGCAGTAATCTGCTCAAAGATCTATTCTCCTGTGAATTTCATAAAAAATAATCGAAGCTGCGACAGCCACATTTAAAGAGTCAATGGCATCGCTCTGGGGAATTTTTAAGGTCGGATAATCCAGAAAAAGTTCTGCCGGTAATCCCTGCCCTTCACTACCAAACAGAATCAGTGCCGGAAATTTTATCTCTTCCGGGCTGATAATCTTTTTTCCGCGCTGGCTGTCAGCAAGATAAATATTAAAATGTTTTCTTTCAGCTCTTTTTAAAAACTGTTCATAATTCAAAAAAACCTGCCACCTAATCTTAAACAACGCAGTCTGGGCTGCCCGAATAAATTTTGAATTATTCATGCGCACACAATTTCCAAGCAATACTATGTCTCTGATATTAAAAGCGAGGGCTGAGCGGAAAATCGTTCCCATATTGCCCGGATCCTGAATCTCAAACAACCCGATTACAGCTTTCTGATTTTCCAGTTCAAACTGCGGCTTCAGGTTTTTATAAACCGCAATTACCGGAGGAGCCGTTTTCAACATCGTTATTTTATCAAGAACGCCTTCAGATGCAATCCAGAGCTGGCCAACCCGCTCCTGATACTGAAAGCAGTCGGCTTCTCTTTCAGCCGAACAGATGAGAATATCAGCCGGAGCTAGTTGCAATGCCTCTTCAACAAGTTTCTTTCCTTCCAGAAAAAAAAAGTTCTCTCTGTTTTTTAAAAGCTGTGCTAATTTTTCATTACTGCGCGATCTGATTTTAACAACCTGCAAACATAACCTCCACTTTTCTTAATAAATGATTATACTCTTTTTGCGGATTAAAATCTTTCCAGAAAGCGCTGAATCTCTTCTGGCCGTCATCTTTCGCATCAATTCGCAGCACAAGCTTTTGCTCATTAAGCTGAAGGATTTCCTCTTTCTTAAAAAACTGCACCGCCAGGGAAATATCTGCCCCGGGCTGTGTACCCAGAACTTCATAAGTTATGAAAGTCAATTGTTTCTGCAATCCTGCCCGTGACGGATAATAAACCTTAAAAAAGTCAACATAGGGATTTTTCAGTCGCTGCAGCAGATTTCCAAAAGTTTTTCTTTCAGAAAAACTTCAACCACTTCCATTTCGCTTTCAGCTCCAACTGGTAGCGGATCAAGACAGCTCATCTTCAGATGCGCATGAAAGCCTGCTGTATAACTCAGGGCAATACCGCTTCTGCGCAAAATTCTTTCCAGATACTCAATCATTACAAGATGCGAAAAGTAGCGCAACAGATTTTTCTTTTTATAAAAAATCCAGACCGGAATCTCTTCGTCAGAATCAGTGACTGTTTTTAAGATTAATTCTGTTTCTGCTAAAGCTGATTTTTCAAAAAGCGTTTTTTTAACCGGCTGAAAGCAGCCCTTACAGGAAGTGCAATCGCGCTGCAGACAGGAGGGCGTTTTTTCAAAACTTAAACTCTTCTCATATTCAGCAAGCAGATAATTCTTTTTATAGTTTGTCTGAATGAAATCCCAGGGCAGAGGTTGCTCAACGGGAATTTTTTCCAGGTAATGCTGAAATGAAAAATTTTGCAGAGCCGCTTTCCAGATTTCTCCCTGAAAATAATTCTCCCAGCCCGTGAAACACTCTCCCTGATTGAAAACCGCCAGCAATAAATTGGCAACCTCGATATCGCCCCGTGCCAGAATTGTTTCGACCATTGCCCGCAGCGGAGAATGAAAATCAGCCTTGACCCGCCTATCTTTCAGCAATTCTCTTTTTAATATTTTAACATGCTCTTCGATTTTTGATAGAGGACCAAACTCAGCCCATTGTAAAGGAGTATGCGGCTTTGGAACAAACGGAGAAAAGCTCAGATGAATATCGTAAGCAATTCTCATTGTTTTCAGCACTCTTTTAATTTCATTGATCAGAGCAACACTCTGCTCAATATCTGACACTTCCTCAGCAGGAATACCGAGCATAAAATAGATCTTCAATTTTTTCCAGCCATGCTCGGTCATCAGCTTTAGTGCCTGAAATATCTCTTCTGTTGCAAAATTTTTATTGAGTAAAGAGCGCAAACGTTCGCTACCTGCTTCGATTGCCAGTGTAATTCCGGTTTTTCTGAAGTCAACCAGCAGTTGCAGCATTTCCGAATTCAGTGTAACAGGTCGAAGCGAGGGAAAAGAAAATGAGGTTCCGCTAGAAAAGCATTTTTTAATCTGTCGCAACAAATCTGAAAGAAACGGATAGTCTCCACAGCTCAATGCCCCAAGTGAAATATCAGTATGTCCGGTTGCCTCAAGGGCAAACTGCATCTGCTGAATCGTCTGCTGGGAAGGATTTACACGCACCGGAGCGTAGTAGGATCGTGCCTGACAAAAACGGCAGCTCTGGACACAGCCACGCATTAACTCAATACTCAGGCGGTTAAAAACGGTTTTTCCCAGAGGAACAATTTCTGACCATAAAGAGTTATCAGCCGAGAAACTTTGCATGACCTGTTTCTTCTTAATTGCTGAAACTTCAGGAACAACAAAACGGCCTGTTTTTTTTCGCTTAACCAGTTTTCCGCAATAGATGCCGTCAAACTTCTGCAATTTTTCAAGCAAATCTGCTCGCTGAATTTTTCCTCTTTTGAATTCAAGTAAAAGCGGTAAAATTTGCGGCCAGATTGCTTCTGCTTCACCAAGAGCAAAAAAATCAATAAAGGGTACCAAAGGTTCCGGATTTAATGTAGCCATTCCTCCGGCCATGATCAGCGGATGAGCACTGTCGCGATCGGCAGTTAAAACCGGAATTCGGCCCAGTTTCAACATCCACAAGAGATTGGTATAATTCAGCTCACTCATCAGCGAAAACGCAAGCAGATCAAATTCGCTGATACTTTTTCGGCTTTCCAGAGAAAAGAGATCTCTCTTTTGAAAGAGCTCAAGATTTTCCCTGTGGGGCATAAAAACTCTTTCAGCATTGATCCCTTCAAAACTATTGAGCAGGTGATAATTTATTCTCAAGCCGCTACTGCTCATTCCCACTTCATAAGTATCAGCAAATGCCAGACAGATATTAAGAAAATCGGAGCTAAACCCTTTTTTAATAACATTTATTTCAGCTCCGCTATAAAAATGGGGAAAGGCAAGTTTGTTGAATATCTCAGGAATATTGAGCTGCATGAGCATTGAACTTTATTCTAAAAATTATTGCCTCGCCAATAAAAAACGAGAGCAGTGAAGAACCGCCGTAGGAAACAAAAGGTACCGGAATACCGATTACCGGGAAAAAACCGGTTACCATGAGCGCATTAATTGCAAACTGAAAAAAGAGCAAAAAGTTAAACAGTAAAACAAAATAGAAGTGTTCATCATCTGTGTAATAAAAAAAGATCTGCCGGTAAATGAGAAACAGAAATAAAAAGAGGACGATACTGATCCCAAAAAAGCCGAGCTCTTCTCCGACCAGCGCCAGGATAAAATCGTTATGTCTGACCGGCAAAAACTGAAACTGGGACTGTGTGCCCTGGAGATAACCTCTTCCCCACAAACCTCCCGAACCGAGTGCAATTTTTGACTGCCAGACCTGATAGCCAGATTTTGTTTTATCGGCTTCGGGATTTAAAAAAGAGATAATCCGGTTTTTCTGATAAGGCTTCAGATAGTAATGCCAGCTGCTATAAGCGGTTGTAATTAGCCCCAGCAGTACTACCACAATGATTGACTTCTTTATTCTTTTCAGGAAAAAAAGAGCACAAAAAAATGAACAGAGAATTAAGGAAACTCCAAAATCAGGCTGAAGAATGATTAATACCACGGGTATTAAAATCAGCAGGGCAATCTTTGAAAATTCAATCCAGTTCAGCTGACCGACCTGAGTCAGATATTTTGCCAGATAGAGCGCCAGAAAAATTTTAACAAACTCGGAAACCTGCAATCCGAACGAGCCAATACGAAACCAGGCTTTCGTTCCGGCAATATAGCGGCCAAAAAAAAGCTGCAGCAGAAGCAAAACAATTATCAGCAGATATAAGAACAGACTCCGGGAAAACCAGAATTTCAGATCAATAAAAAAAACAATAATAAAAAAAATAAGCGCCACAAACAGAAATAAGAGCTGACGCAGCCAGTAGTCGGCTCCCTGACTGTGACCGGCGCTATAGATCATTATTACTCCAAAAACAGCAAGCAGCAGAATTACCAGAAAAGTTAATCTGTCAAAATATTTCAAACTTTTTATCATTGTCTGCTTCGGAAAAGATAATCATATATTCTGGCAGCAAGCGGAGCGGCAATTGCTCCCGCATCGCCCCCATTTTCAACCAATACCACCAGCGCATATTTCGGATTAGTTCGCGGAGCAAAGGAAACGAACCAGGAATGAGGTTTAAACATTTCCTGAGCTTTTACTTTCTCATAGAGCGGATTTTTTTTACTGATCACCTGAGCAGTTCCGGTTTTCCCGCAGATTTCCAGCCCATCAAGCTGCGCCCGAATTCCTGTTCCTGATTTTACTACACGGGCAAGCCCGTCAACAACTATTTCCAGATTATCCTTATTTAAAGGCAGACTAACCTTTTCCGGTTTAAATTGCCAGATCAGGTTTTCTCCTTTTCTGATTTCCTTAACCAGATGCATCTTTAATTTCTCACCACGCAGGGCAATTATGGAGATCATTTGCAAAAGCTGAGCCGGTGTTATGCTGATCTGTCCCTGACCGATTGCTATTGAAATCGTTTCACCGGGAAACCATTTCTGGGCAAATTTTTTCATTTTCCAGTCACTGTCAGGAAAAGTCCCCGCCTTCTCTTCTTCCAGATCAATTCCGGTTCTGACTCCCAGCCCAAGCATTCGCGCATACCTGGCAATGACATCTATATCAAGTTTCTTGCCCAGATTGTAGAAAAAGATATTACACGATTTCTCCAGTGCTTCCCTTACCGTTACTTCCCCGTGCCCGCCGGGAAACCAGCAGCGGAAAGGATTGTCGTATATATAAGTCACTCCGGAACAGAAAAAAGTTGAGCGAGCATCAATTATTCCTTCCTGAAGAGCAGCAACCGCCATTACAATTTTAAACACCGAACCCGGCGAATAAAGCCCCTGAATAAATCTGTTCTGCAGAGGATAGTACGGATCGTTCAACAGACTCTGCCATTGCTCAGGGGAATAATTGCTGAAGCTCTCCGGATTAAAATCAGGTTTGCTGATCAATGCCAGCACTCCTCCTTCTGTCAGCTCCATTACCGCAACCGTTCCGCGCAGGTTTTGCATCTGATTTTCGATAAATTGCTGCAATCCGAAATCAATTGTCAGAAAAAGGTCACAACCGCTTTGAGGCGCTTTTTCGTCAACAATCTTCTGCGTTCTTTCCTGAAAATCCTTCATCACTGTCTGGGTTCCCTTTTCTCCTCTTAAATAATCTTCATAATTTTTTTCCAGCCCGAATTTGCCGATAAAATCACCCTGACGATAGTTCTTTTCTCTGACTTTAGTCAGTTCCTGTTCGGAAATTTCACCGACATAACCTAATATATGAGCAGCAGAACTGCCAACCGGATAGCTGCGGTAGGGAGCAAAGAAGATCTCTAATTCCGGATATTCTTCGCTCCGGGCTTTTAAAAAAATGACTTCCTGCAACGATAAATTATTCCGGACGGTAATCGGAAAGAAATCCGGATAAGCCTTGTACTTTTCAATAATTTTTTTCAGTTGCTGCTCATCTTTATGGCTGAATCTTTTCAAAATTTCAAAACTCTGCTCTTTATCCTGAATGTTTTCGCGGATATATTTTAAAGTAAACTGCAGGCGGTTTTCGGCAAGAACCCTGCCTTTCTGATCATAGATTTTCCCCCGCGGTGCTTCCAGAAAAACTGTACGCAAAACATTATTCAACGAAAGATTCTTAAATGATTGATGCTTAATTATCTGAATTGACCAGAAAAAAAGAAAGATCACAAAAAAAAACAGACTGCAGATTAAAAAAAATGTTCTTCTTACTCTGTCCCGTTCCTCACGGGAAAGTTTGCTGTTGCTAATAAAGATTAAACTCATTGCGTACCCGGCGCAGGGAGATCAGCAGCATGCCGATAAATGCAGTCAGCAAAGGCTGAAATGCCAGCATCTGATAATTAATGTCAAATCCGAAAAGGAACTTAAAGAAGAGGCTGGCAATTAAATTTGACAAAAACAAAAAGAACGAAAAAAAGAGAAAAAAAATCGCCCGGTTACTCAGGTCAAACCGGTTAACGATTACATTGATCAGAGCAGCAATTAAACTTCTGCTAAAAGCAAAAACCCCGAAATAGGAGAGCGAAAAAAAATCGCTTAAAATCCCGAATAAAAAACCTGCTGCCACTGCCTGCAGATAGCTTTTTTTATAGGCAAAATAAAAGATAAAGATAAAAAAAAGATCAAAATAGAGTTTATGGTGACTTAAAAAACGATAGGAATAGAGCTGAATGATAATCAGAATCAGAACGAGCAGGATTTTAATTTTTGTCTTTTTCATTTTGCCCGGTTAAAAGATAAAGATACTTCATGCTCTTTTTCAAAAAGAACGGCTCAACTTTTATCTTCAGAGTTAAATAACTGCCCTTTGCTACCTGCACGACCTTGCCGACAGGATAAAAAGGAGGGAAAATGGCATCGCTTCCTGAAGTAACCAGCGTAACGCCTTCGCGGATATTGCGATCCTCAATCAGATATTCAAACTCACAGAGTTTCTGCCCTTTTCCCTGCAACAAGCCCTCCAGAAGCTCGCCTTCAACAAATGCACCAATTGCCGAACGGCTGGAAGTAAGCAGAAGAACGCGACTGGAATTCGTTGTTACTGGCTCAACTACCCGGCCAACAATCTCCAGATCCTGGTTAACAACCACCATATCTGCTTTAACCTGATCTTTTTTTCCGCAATTAATAACCACATATTCAAAGGGAAAATTCTGATCACGGTAAATAATCGCCACCTGCCTTAAATCAGATCGGGCAGAAGCCTGACGAAGCTTTTCCGGCCAGAATTCACCTTTCAGAGAATAGTAGTCCTGCAACAGCTGACGGTATTTAATCTGAAGTGATTTATAGCGCTGATAAATATCTGACAGAAAAAAGAAGCGTTCCATTTTGTTATCAATGTAGCTTACCGTATTCTGAGTAAGATTCTGAAACGGAGAAATGATTTCAGCAAGCACATATACCAGAAGTGATTGCTTGTTCTTCAGAATTACCTGCGACGAAATTAAAATCAGACTGATAAACAGAAAAAAAATGAGCACCAGCAATTTTTGAACAGCAGATAACTCTAATTCATTTCTATTGAAATCATCAAATTGCATATCCGATCTTTTCTAAAAGCTGAACATTTTCCAGAATTTTCCCGGCGCCGAGAACAACTGCTGAAAGGGGATCATCTGCAAGGAAAATTGGCAGGCCGGTTTCAGCTTTTAGTCGTTGATCAAGGTTTTTTAAAAGAGCTCCTCCGCCGGAAAGGATAATTCCCCGGTCAACAAGATCAGCTGCCAGTTCCGGAGGAGTTTTTTCCAGCGTATTCTTTACAACCTCAACTATTTTTGAAATAACATCATCCAGAGCCTCGCGAACTTCTGCATCTGTAATTTCAATCGTTTTCGGAATACCTGTTGCCAGGTCGCGCCCCTTTATCTCCATTTTCAACTTTTCATTCATTGGAAAAGCGGATCCGATTTCAATTTTAATCTGTTCCGCTGTTCTTTCGCCAATTAAAAGATTGTTCTTTTTTTTGACATATTGAATGATTGCGTCATCCATCTCATTACCGGCAACTCTCAGCGAATGAGAGATGACTATTCCGGAAAGCGAAATTACTGCAACATCAGTGGTTCCGCCTCCAATATCAACAATCATGTTCCCGCCCGGTTCTGTGATCGGCAGATCAGCGCCGATTGCCGAAGCCATCGCCTGTTCAACCAGAAACACTTCCCGTGCTCTGGCTCTTATTGCCGCATCTTTAACTGCCCGCCGCTCAACCTGTGTGATCTCTGAAGGAACGCCGATAACAATCCTCGGTTTTAAAAAATGCCCTGTAGAACGCGTCTTTCTGATAAAATACTCCAGCATCCTTTCGGTTACTTCAAAGTCTGCAATTACTCCGTCACGCATCGGTCGGATAGCAACGATATTAGCCGGTGTTTTTCCCAGCATCTCTTTTGCCTCAGAACCGACTGCCTGAATCTTGCCGGTTCGCGTATCAATTGCTACCATTGAGGGCTCACGAATGACAATTCCTCTACCCTTTACATAAACAAGAGTGTTTGCCGTTCCCAGATCAATAGCTAAATCTGACGAAAAAAAGTTCAACAGCTTACCCATTATTTTGCTCCTCGATATAAATTAATCCCGTTTCTTCCCTTTTGTTTTACCTGATACATTGCCAGATCAGCAGCTTTAATGATTTCATCAGCAGAAGAGAAGCCGCTGTTATATACAGCAATTCCAAAACTTGCCGTAATTTTAATATTAAGGTTTTCCCGCTGACAGAAGAGATGCTGATTGATAATTTTCTGAATTCTCTGACAGGCTTTAAGTGCCTGCATTTCCAGTGCATTAAACAGCACAATGACAAACTCGTCGCCGCCAAACCGTGCCACCAGATCTGATTTGCGGAAATTAGTAATTAATAGCTCTGCCAGCTCTTTAAGCAGAGCCGATCCTGTCAGGTGAGAATATTTCTCATTAATCTCCTTTAAGTTATCAACATCCATAAAAATGATTGAAAACGGCATAAAAGCACGCTTATTGCGTTCTATTTCATTGTCAATGATTTTTTTCAGGTAATTCTGGTTGTGTGCCCGGGTAAGATCATCGCGCATTGAACTAAGCTGAAGCTCATGGTTAACGAAAAAAAGCCGCGTTGCTGCAGCAATCGTTTCTAAAAAGAGAGTCCGGCGTTTAAAAAGTTCGTGCTCTCTCTTTTTTAGCAGTAAATTAAAATTAACCGCATAATCAGCAGTGCTGACAGTAACCGTTGCCTGTCCGGCCTGAAAATTAATTCCAGAATAATTTTTTAAGGTTTCAGCTTCCGCCGGCTGTTCTTTGAAAATAATCTTTTTCTTATAACTGCGCACCGTATAGTGCAGCTGATGATTAATCACAGCAACGCTTTTCAGCCGGGCAGCAAAATAGCGATCAAAAAGTGTGGTTAATTCTAAAAAAAAATCCTCAATATTTGCACAGTTCAATATTTTGAACAACCCTGACAGCAGATTGGTTCCTAAACAAAGCTTCTTACTCTGTGAACTCATCAAGGATCGTCACACTTCTCTTTTCCACATATTCTTTTCCGGAAGGCGCGACCACCCGGAAAATTATCTCTTTCTGACCGATTGAAGTAAAATTCAAGGAATGGAGAAAATTACCGTCAGAATCAACCTTCACTTCCTGATCATTGATATAAAGGATATTCTGGGTATCAGTCGAGCCTCTGATAAAGACCATGTTTCCGTTTACGGAAAGCATACTGATTTTGAAGTTTATTCCTTTTTCGCTTTTAAGCTGGGAAGATGATTGCAGCAATCCGCCTCTGATTTTGATTACTGCAAGATCACTCCAGATCGATTCAATTTTTTTCGCATCAGTTAAGGCAGTTACCTGCCAGTAGATTGCTTCATGATCCAGAAATTGTGCCAGATCAACCGTATAAGAATTGGTTTCTGTTTCCATTGAGAGCAATTCGGTTTCCTTTAACGGTGAGCTGTAAATTTTCAAAAGATAGCGTCTGGCTCCACTGCTAACTTTCCATTTCAGCAAAACGAAGGCATCTTTCCGGTCTCTGACCACTACTTCCTGACGCAATGCTGAAAGCAACTCCGGAGCGGGATAGATGTCGCTCAGCTGGAATTTTCCTGCCGCAACAGTCAGCAGTTTTCTTTCTGAAAGCTCGTTCTCTTTACCGTCAATAATTATCCTGCCTTTGCCGGCATAATTCCAGTAGCTGAATCCGTCATCCAGCACAGAAACCCTTCCCTTTGCCGATAGGACAACAATTGTTTTCTCATCAACCAGCTGGAGTTCCTGATTTTCGTCAGGATTGATCTTCTCCCAGGACAAGGTGCCCTTTTTCAAGATTAGTTCCGTTGTCTGAGGAATATAAAGGATTTCGCTCTGCTGGCTGAGATGGAAGCGAACCTTTTTGTAAAGAAAGCTGCAGGCGGCGTTTTCAATTGTCGTGATGAAAAAAGGCTCTCTTTTTGTATTTTTGTTTAAAGGTATTCTCTCGTTACGCAGGTTTTTTTTAATTACCTTTTGCTGATTAGATATTTCGGTAAGATAAACCCCCTGAAAATCAATGTTTTTCTCTCTGCTCTGAAGATCAAAATCTGCTGCCTGAAAGGAAAAAAAGATATACAGCAACCCCGCACTACAAATTAGAAAAATCCCTGTTAAAAGAATTTTTATTATTCTCACAGAATTATAG
>FWPV01011643.1_pt1 | contig 13651 bp, 12 predicted proteins | sample 2228371 | NCBI WGS metagenome assembly FWPV01 (sample SAMEA103939776, study PRJEB20133) | metagenome | reverse complement strand
ACCGCCTCTCTTTCTTGTAATTTCGCTTGACATGGCGGCTGGTGGGTGTTATTATTCTCGTTATCATGCTACTGCTCGGCGCGGTCGGAGGCCCGCCCCCGCTTGGAAGCACCCTGAGGCGGCTTTCCTCGTGGCCATGTGAACTATGGTGGCACGAAATGCCTAGACGTATGCGCTCCACGCTCCGCCGCTCGGTGGGTTTCACCCTCGTGGAGCTGCTGATCGTGGTCGGAGTGATCGGCGTCCTGGCGGCGATGCTGCTGCCGGCGGCGGGCTACGTGCGCGCGACCGCGCGGCGCATGCGGTGCACCTCGCACATCCGCGCACTGGCCGTGGCCATAACGATGTACAGCGACGACAACCGGGAGTGGTACCCGCCCATGTGGGTGAACAACTCACCACCGCTGAGGTGGATGGACCTGATCGTGCCGTATGTTCCTGGCTTTGAGGTCTACGACTGTCCGGCCAGCGCGCACATCGTGTGCCCCTGGGACAACCGAATCTACATGGCCTACGGCATGAACTGCTATAACTTCGACGGCAAGTGCCTGTGGTACGGCGCCAGGCGCGACACGGTGACGGACCCGGGTGGGACGATTCTCCTGGCCGACTCCGTTGACGGCAAGTACTACGTGGGGAGCGGCAGCAAGTTCCGCGACCCGGTTCACTTCGTGGATTACCGCCATAGCGGCGGATTCGTTGCTGCCTTCTTCGACCATGGCGTGGGACACCTGACCCGCACCACCGAGGCAATGTGGCGCCTTGCCAAGTGAGCCGGCGCCAGATGCACGATGGAAAGGAGCCGAGGTCATGGCGATGGGCAACAGGGCGATTGTGCTGGCGATTGCCTTGTCGTGCTCTCTCGCGGCGAGCGCCTGCGCGCGGTTCCTCTTCGAGGGCTATAACCCGCAGACGGTCCGGGAGGAGACCGACGTGCCGAATGCGGCGCTGGACGTGCAGGCCGGCGGCCTCTTCTCCTCTGCGTCATACGGCGGAAATGTTTACGCCCCGGACTTTGAGTTCACGCTCCCGGCCGGCGACTCCGTGCGCTACTCGCGCCTCTACGTGAGCTGGTGGGGCGGCTCCCCCGGCTACACCTACACCGCCAACGTCACCATCAACGGCGTCCTGGCCGACCAGATCACCTTCGGCGGGCTTGGCGACGCCAATCCCATTTATGACCCCCATGCCACGTGCGTCTATGGCTCGGGCTTCGGCGTGTGGCTCACCGCGCTCGACGTCACGAGCCACGTGACGCTGGGCGCCCTGAACACCGTGGAGCTCGAACTCCTGGATGAGCCTTTCGACGGCCGCTGTTTCCACTGGCAGGTGGTTACGGCCTACGACAGGCCGACGGCGGACCTGCTCTCCTATCGCCTTCTGGAGGGCCTCGGCTACATGCGCGGCTCGATCACTTACAGCCCTCCCGCACCCCCGGGGGGGTGGATGCTGCTCGAGCGCTGGATGGACCTGGGGGACTTCGAGCTCGAGGGCCTCACCCAGGCCGGCCTCTGGATGACCTATACCCACGGCGTGCTGGGCCGGTTGGACTGGGCGGACCTCAATGGAGCCGACCTCGGCGGAAACGACATCGCCGACAGCTCGACGCCAAGCCCATACATCAACGCCCCGAACGCCAGCTACTTCGACTTCGAGTACTTCGACATCACCCCCTTGCTGGCCCGATCGGGAAACACCCTGGGGGCACACACCACGACGCCAGCTCCGCCAGGGCAGACCTCGATGAACGTTGGCCCCTTGGTCGTGGCCACCTACCGCACCGCACAGGAAGAGTTGATCCCCGAGCCGTGCTCGCTTGCCCTGCTGGCATGCGGCCTGGGCATGGCCGCCGTTGCGCGGCGGCGGAGACGCCGCTAGGACTCCTGGATATGCTTGGCAGGACGCCCAGGCGGCCCAATGTCCGTCCAGCGCCCATGACCCTCGGCGCCGTTGCCCTGACGGTGGCTGGGGCGCTCCTGGCCGCGGGCTGTGGGGACCGTGACGCGGGCCGGGCAGCGGCGCGGTGCGCCGCGCCACGAGCCGTCAGCCTGTGCTCGGCGGCCACCGAGAGTCTTGTGGCGCTGGGCCTGGCGGGGCAACTGGTTGGCGTGGACCAGCACGCGGCCTCGGCGGCCCCAGGTGTGCCCGTCGTCGCCACGGGCGGTGCGCTGTCGGCGGAACGCCTCGTGGCGATGAAGCCTGACCTCGCGTTCGTGTGGTGGTATCAGCGCGGTGCGGCGGAGCAGTTGCGCCGCCTCGGCATCCGAGTTGTGGCGCTGCGCGCGCAGGGAGTGGACGATGCGGTGCGGCTGGTGGAGCAGGTGGCCGAGGCCGCAGGCGCGCGGGCCGAAGGGCAGCGGGTCGCAGGCCAGTTGCGCACGCGCCTGGGCGAACTCGACCGTGCGCCGCTGCCGCCCCCCAAGAGGCGCCCGCTGGTCTACATCGAGCTCCAGTGCCCATTCCGAAGCTGCGGGCCGGGGTCGTACGGACACGACCTGGTTGTGCGCGCGGGCGGCCGCAACCTCGGGGAGAAGGCCGACAGCCCCTACCCCACGCTGTCGAACGAGGCGGTCCTGGCCGCCCAGCCCGACGCGATCGTGCTCGTGAAGGCGGCGGGGACGCCCCACGAGGACGTGGCGGCGCGCCCGGGGTGGTCGGCTCTCCGGGCCGTCACGGGGCGCCGAGTGCACAGGGTGTGCAGCGACCTCTTGTCGCCCGGCCCGCGGGCCGCCGAAGCGGTGGCCACGCTGCGCCGGCTGCTCCATCCTGAGAAGGAGCCGTGACGTGCCGTTCTACAAGGTTACCTACTCGCGGGAGCAGCGCCGCGCGACGGTGCACAACTACGGCTGCAACTTCCGCTGCCGCTTCTGCACCTATCTGCTGCGTGGAAGCCCGACGCCTGGCTGCGCATGGCCGAGGCCCGAACGGTTCCTGGGCCTCGATGAAATCAAGCGCGCTTTGCGGCAGCTTGACCTTGCAGTCGTGAACTTCATGGGCGGCGAGCCGACGACGTCGCCCGACCTCCTCCCGCTTCTCCGCTTCGCAAAGGAGGAACTCGGCCTGGCGACCCGCCTGGGGCACACCAACGGCTCGAGGCTGCCGCTTCCGCACCTCGACGGGGCCAACGTGAGCCTCAAGGCCTGGGACCCCGCCGTGCACGCCGAGTACACTGGGATGCCCAGGGAGCGGATATTCGGGAACTTCACGGCGGCGCACCGGGCCGGCATCCAGCTCCGCGTCAACACAGTGTTCATCCCCGGCTACGTGGACGTTGGCCAGGTGGAGGCCATCGCGGGCTTCGTGGCAAGCCACGATGCGAGCATCCCCTTCCACATCAACGGCTACTTTGAGGTGCCCGGGCAGCCATACCGCCGCCCCACGGAGGAGGAGCTGGCGCAGGCCGCGGCGGCCGCTCGCCGGCACGTGACGGCTGTGACCAGTTCGCGCCTGACCTCTGAGGAGGCGCTCGACCTGACGGGGCGCGACAGCCGCTTCCGGGTCGAGCGCGTGCTATGACCCACAGGCCGCACGCTCCAGAGATGCCGCAGCGCCATGCCCGGGGGGCCTGGGTGGTTTGCGCCCTGGCCGTGGCGCTGCTGGCGAGCATGGTCGCGGCGCTGTGCATCGGTCCATCCACAGTGGCCTTGGGCAGCGCCGCACGGGCGGCGTGGGGGAGGCTGTCGGGTGGGGCGTTGGAGCCGGCTGATGCGCCGGCGGCAGCAATCGTGCTGGATGTCCGGGCGCCTCGCATCGCCCTCGCCGTGGCGGTCGGCGCCTCGCTGGCGCTGGCGGGGGTGGCCATGCAGGCCCTCTTTCGCAACCCGCTGGCCAGCCCGCACGTCTTGGGCGTTTCGTCCGGGGCGGCGTTCGGCGCGGCGCTGGTGATGCTGGTGACGCAGATGGGGCTGGCGCGCCGCATCGCCATCCCGCCCGCGTCCGTTGCAGCCGGCCTGGCAACCAGCATCCTGGTCTACGGCCTGGCCCGGGGCACGGGCGGGCTGTTCACCCACACGCTCCTGCTCAGCGGGCTGGCTGTCGGGGCGTTCTTCTCCGCCCTGGTCTCCGCCACCATCTACCTGTCGGGCGAGTGGCTGCGCGAGCTGCTCTTCTGGCTGATGGGGGGCCTCTGGCGCGCATCGTGGGCCGACGTGGCGGTGGTCGGGTCGGCCGGCGCCGCCGGCTGCGCGGCGCTGCACCTCCTGAGGCGGCCGCTGGATGTGTTGGCCCTCGGCGACCGCGGCGCGCGCGACGTGGGCCTGAATGTGCGCCGCACGAAGGAGGCCCTGCTGGTCATCGGCAGCGTCCTGGCCGCCGTGGCGGTGGGCGCGACCGGGGTGATTGGCTTTGTGGGCCTCATGGTGCCGCACCTGGCGCGGCTGCTTGTGGGCTCGGGGCACCGCCGGCTGGTCCCAGCGGCCGCGCTCGGCGGCGCATTGCTGCTGCTATGGGCCGACACTCTGGCGCGCACGGCCCGCCAGCCGGTGGAGGTGCCGGTGGGCATCGTGACAGCTCTGCTCGGCGCCCCGTTCTTCCTCTACCTGCTGCGTCGGCGCGCAAGCGGGGGCCTGGCGCCATGATCATTGAGGCCGACCGGATCAGCTTTGCCTACCGCGGCCAGCCGGTGCTTCGGGGTGTCACCTTCCAGGCTCGGGCCGGCGAGCTGGTGGGCATCTTCGGGCCGAATGGCTCGGGCAAGACCACCCTGCTGCGGTGCCTGAACGGGGCTCTGATGCCGCAGGCAGGAGAGGTGCGGGTGGACGGGCGGCCCGTCGCGTGCCACGCGCTGCGCGAGCTGGCGCGGCGGGTCGCCGTGGTGCCGCAGGACTCTCCATCCGATCTCGCCTACACCGCTCGGGAGGTTGTCCTCCTCGGTCGCTATCCCCACCTGGGTCTGTGGGGCGAGGAGGGGGACGAGGACCGGGAGGCCGCGCGGCGGGCGATGGAGGAGACTGCAACGTGGCCCCTGAGGGACCGCCTGTTGTGCGAGCTCAGCGGCGGTGAGCGCCAGAGGGTCATCATCGCCAAGGCACTCGCCCAGGAGCCGTCGGCACTGCTCCTCGACGAGCCTGCCCTTCATCTCGACCTGTGCCACCAACTCGCGCTCTACAGCCTCGTGCAACGGCTCGCGCAGACGCGCTTGCTGTGTGTAGTCATGGTGTGCCACGACCTCTTTCTGGCGCCTGCCTACCTGAGCCGCGCCGTGCTGCTCCACAACGGCTCTCTCGTCGCGGACGGGCCGCCAGGTGAGGTCATCTCGCGCGACTCGCTGGCGTCGGTCTTTGGCGTCACACAGCTCCCTCCCTTGTGGGCGGCTCTGCCCGCCCTTCGGGGCTGAAACTGCACCTTTCCCCTGGTGCCCAGGGCGCATTTCTCACCACGTTCCTCCTTGAGCCAGCGCATACCGTGTCATGCTGAGCGGGGCCCGCCCTGTTCACAAGAAAGGCGGGCGAAGTCCAAGCATCTCTCTGGGCGACACACTGGTCCGAACAGTCCAAGTCCCGTCCTGGCTGCCTCCGCTGAGAGATGCTTCGCTGCGTTTCACTTCGCTCAGCCTGACATGGTCACGACGCGGGCCTGGTGAGAAATGCGGGCCAGGTCTTCGCATCGCGCCTATTCAGTGAACAAGGCGCGATGGCATGCGTCTAAGAGATCGGGAGCGCAGATTGAGTATGCCCTTGAGGAGCACGGCGATGAGGAAAGTGCTTGTTCTGCCAGCCGTCGTACTGGTCCTGCTCGGCCCCGGCGCTTCGCGGGCTTGGGCACAAGGCGAGGCGTTGCAGGTGGATAACGAGGTGACGCGCCTCCTCGGGCGCCTCCTCGTGCACGCCCCGGAACAGTTTCGCGGCCTGACCATCTTCCCGCTTGAGCTGCGCGACCGGGAGGATGATGGTGACTATGCGACTCTCGACGACGCCATTCGCCAGGGTATCATCCGCATCTTCGATACGGGTGTAGTCGAGCGGGTTACTGTCGAGAACGTCTCCCGCAACCAGTGGGTCTTCCTCCTTGCCGGCGAGGTAATTGGGGGCGGAAAGCAGAACCGCATGGTGCGCGAGGACGCGCTCATCGCGCCCGACACCCGCGTGACTGTCCCCACCTACTGCGTGGAGAAGGGCCGCTGGGTAGGTGCCGACACTGCGAGGTTCGAGAGCGGTAAGTATTTGTCTAACTATGCTTTACGGCAGCGCGCGCTGGCAGGCGCCCCCCAGGCGGAGGTGTGGGACCAGGTGGAGCACGAGCAGCGGCGCTTCGGTGTGGAATCGGCAACGAAGGACTACGAGGCGGTCGCGGCCAGCCCTGCCGTCACACGCGAACTTGCGGCCTATCGGGGCCACTTCGACCGCCTGTGGCGCCCGCGCATCGTCGGCTTCGTGGTTGCCCAGGGCGGCCAGATCGTCGGTGCTGACGCCTTTTGTAACCCAAGGCTGTTCAGCAGCTTACGCCACAAGCTGCTGGACTCGTATGCCTTCGACTGCGTGGGGCGGTTCGAGCGGGTTCGCCCGCCGGTGTTCCGCCAGGAGGACGCCCGCGACTTCATGGCCCGCATCTACTCCGCCCGCTTTCGCAACCAGGGCACTCCTGGGGCGGGCAGTGCGCTCGGCTTCAGCGGCAACGGCATCGAGGGCTCCGCCCTGCTTAACCGCAACGCGGTCATACACTTACACGCGACCCCGGGCTACCGCATCCTGCCCATCCCCGAGCCGAGGCCGCCAGTGCCTATCCCGCTCCCGGCCCCCCGCGAGCGTTGACCTCTGCGGCCATCGCATCGAGCCAGTCGAGGAAGCCATCCACGCCCTCGCCGGTCTTGGCCGAGCATCTGAAGACCTTGAGTTGTGGGTTCGCCAGTAAAGCGTCTCGCTCCATTCTGGCAGCATCGCAATCCAGATGGGGCAGGAGATCGGTCTTCGTCAGAACCATGCCCGCCGAAGCGCAGAGGGCGACGGGATACTTGGCGGGCTTGTCGTCGCCCTCGGTCACCGAGATGATGGCCACCTTGATGTCCTCGCCGATCTCGAAGCTCGCGGGGCAGACGAGGTTGCCGACGTTCTCAATGAGCAGCAGCCGCACGCCGTCCAGCGGCAGCGCCTCGACGGCGCGGCGCACCTGTGCGGCGTCGAGGTGGCAGGCCGAGATGGTGTTGATCTGGTAGGCTGGCAGGCCGCAGCGCTCGATGCGCCGCTTATCCTCGTCGGTCTGGAGGTCCCCCTCGATAACCGCCGTGGTGCCCCTCAGACGCCTTGCCGCGGCCTCGATGAGGCTCGTCTTGCCCGAGCCGGGCGAGCCGATGAGGTTGACGACGAAGATGCCGCGGTGCCTGAAGAAGCGCCGGAGGGCATCCGACCTCTTCCGCCCAGCGGCCTCAACCTTCTGTTGCAGCCTGATCTTCTTCGACATCAAGCTCCACCTCTTCTATGACGACATCGGCGTTGAGGGCCAGCTCGGCCGGCCCGCCACACGCCGGGCACACGCGCTCCGCCGGCCCCTCGACCGGGAAACGCCCGCAGTGCGGGCAGGCGAGTTCCGGCCCCGCATCGTCCAACTCCACCTTGGCCCCCGCCATCGCCGTCCCCTCGGCGAGCGCCTCGAGGCAGAACGCCAGGCTCCCCCTGTCCCCCCCCGACAAGCGGCCCACCCTCAGCCTCAGATGCCTCACCCTGCGCGCACCATGCTTGCGAACCTGGCCCTCCACGCACCTGAGCACCTGCTGCGCGAACGAAAGCTCGTGCAAGACGAACCCGACCTTCCGCCGCCACTGTGCTGAGCCGCCTCCCCGGCCGCAGCATAGTACAATCTCCGCCCCTCACGTTCAAGCGCGGGGGCCAGCCTCCCTCGCGCTTGACTCTCGCCGCCCGGTGTTGTTTGATATACGAGCAGGGGAGCTTTCACCGTTCGTAGGCTAGGAGAGAGAGCCATGCCAGAGGACCACAGTCGCGTGCTGGATCGCAGGGAGTTCATCTGCACAGGTGCAGCGGCAACAGCCGCAGTGCTGGCGGTGGGGCGTGGCGGCGAGGCCCCAGCCGCGGGGCCGGCCGTCGTCATCGTGCGCGACAAGACCCGGAAGGCAATCGTCGAGAACAACGTTGACGCCGCAATCGTGCAGAAGCTGGTAGACCAGGCGGTGATGAAGCTGGCCGGGAAGGACGACATTGCGAAGGCCTGGGGCACGTATGTGTCGCCGAAGGACAAGGTGGCGGTGAAGTTCAACGGCCTCTTCGCCCGCGCCTCCACCCATCCCGAGGTCGTGGCAGCCGTCACCGCCGGCCTCGTCAAGGCCGGCGTTGACCCCGCCAACATCGTCATCTACGACCGCGACGAGCGGGCCTTCACCACCGCAGGCATCAAGGTCAACCGCGAGGGCGCCGAGCCGAGGGCCTACCCGACCGAGAAGGACCTCGGCCCAAGGGTCAACGCCGGCCCGGTGGAGACCCAGCTCTCCAACATCGTCCTGAAGGCCGACGTGCTGATCAACGTGCCGATAATGAAGACCCACGTTCTGGCGGGTGTGACAGGCGCCCTGAAGAACCACCTGGGCACGGTGCCCAATGCGCGCGACTTCCACCGCGACAACTGCGGCCCGATCGCCGACCTCAATGCCCTGGGGCCGATCAAGGCCAAGACCCGCATCTGCATCTGCGACGCGCTCTACGGCATCTTGGACAAGGGGCCGCAGTTCAACCCAGCCTGCCGGTGGGACTACTACGGCATCGTGGCGTCGGTGGACCCCGTGGCGCTGGATGCGACGCTGGCCGACATCATCAAGGCCAAGCGTGTGGAGAAGGGGCTTGCGCCCTACCACAACAAGCTCGCGCACGTCGAGCGAGCCGCCGAGCTCGGCCTTGGGGTCTGCGACCTCGCCAAGATCAACCGTGTCGAAGCCGAAGTCTGAGCCCCTGCTGCCTGCCAACTAACCTCCCGCGGGTTGCCAACCCGCGGGAGGTTCTCTGTTGACTCGCGCCCCATTCCCGCCTAGAATCGCTCGTGCTGTGGAATCCCCTCTGGCCCTTGGAGCATGCAATGGACAAGGATGCGCTGGCGTTCCTGGAGAAGTTGGTGACAACACCAAGCCCGTCGGGCTATGAGCAGCCGGCCCAGAAGCTGATGCGCGAGCGAATGGCGCAGTTCGCGGATTCGGTGCGGACGGACGTGCACGGGAACGTGATTGCGGCGCTCAACGCCGCGGCGCCGCTCCGCGTGATGCTCGCCGGCCATGTGGACGAGATCGGCCTCATGGTCAACCACATCACCAACGAGGGCTACATCTACGTCACCCAGATCGGCGGGGTTGACCCCGTCGTGGCCGTCGCACAGCGCGTCGTCATCCACAACGCCAAGGGCCCCGTGCCCGGCGTCATCGGCCGCAAGGCCATCCACCTCACCGACAAGGAGGACCAGGGCAAGCCGATGAAGCTCCACGAGCTGTGGATTGACATCGGGGCGAAGAACAAGAAGGACGCGGCGAAGCTGGTCTCGATGGGCGACCCGATCACCTTCGACGTGGGGCTGACCCATTTGCGGAACAACCTGGTCACCGCCCGCGCCTTCGACGACAGGATGGGCGCCTTCGTCGTGGCCGAAACCCTCCGAAAGCTCAGCGGCAAGGCCCTCAGGGTCGCCGTCTATGGCGTGTCCACTGTGCAAGAGGAGATTGGCCTTCGCGGCGCGCGCACCAGTGCCTTCGGCATCGACCCCCACGCCGGCATCGCCATTGACGTCGGGCACGCGACCGACACGCCCGGGGTCGAGAAGACCCGCGCGGGCGACTTCGCCTGCAACAAAGGCCCAATCGTCTGCCGCGGGGCGAACATCAATCCCGTGCTCTACGAGATGATCGTGGACGCCGCGAGGAAGGCGAAGATACCAATCCAGATTGAGGGGACGCCCGGCGGCACGGGCACCGACGCCAACGCCATCCAGCTCAATCGCGCAGGCGTAGCCACGGGCCTCATCAGCGTCCCCTGCCGCTACATGCACAGCCCCTGCGAGGTCATCTCGCTCAAGGACCTCGACCAGGCAAGCGACCTCCTGGCCGCCCTTCTGGTCCGCATGCCGCCCGACGCCGACTTTACGCCGTGAGGGGGATAGCGACCGCGAATCGTCGCGAATCTACGCGAATCAGACGGTAGGGCGTGCATACCTGCACGCGGAACGGGCTGCTCTTAGGCGGGCTTGCACGCCTGCGGGCTCTTGGCTACGATCCTGGCTGGGCCAGACCAAGTGTTTCCGCAGCAAGGAGTTCGCTATGAGGCACTGGCTGACAGGTTCGCTTGCCGTCCTCGCCACGCTCGCCTTCGTGGCGTCCCCGTCCGTGTCGCAGCCCGCAGAGGAGAAGCCGATGGTGGACCAGAGGCCGTCGCACGTGCGGCACCTGAATGAGCGAATGGTGATGCCGAAGTATGGGACCAAGGCGGCGTGGGAGGCGCGGGCCGCCTGGCTCCGCGAGCACATCCGTGTGGGGTGCGGCCTGGTGCCCGAGCCGGAGCGGACGCCGCTCAAGGGCGAGGTGTTCGGGAAGATCGAGCGCGACGGCTACTCGATTGAGAAAGCCTACATCGAGAGCCGCCCAGGCTTCTACGTCTGCGGCAACCTGTTCCGCCCACTGGGCAAGAAAGGGCCATTCCCCGCCGTCGCCTGCCCCCACGGCCACTGGGGCGAGGGCCGCTTCGGCCACAAGCCCGAGCCCGAAGGCTCCGTGCCCGCCCGATGCATCACCCTCGCCCGCATGGGCTGCGTGGTCTTCTCCTACGACATGGTGGGCTACAACGATTCTAAAGCCCAGATCGGCCACTCCGTCGCCAGCACCCGCAACGAACTCTGGGGCATCAGCCTGATGGGGCTTCAGACCTGGAACTCCGTCCGCGTGCTCGACTGGCTCCAGTCCCTGCCCGACGTTGACCCCAATAAGATCGCGGTGACAGGCTGCTCGGGCGGCGGGACGCAGACGTTCATGATCATGGCCATTGACCCGCGCGTGAAGGTGGCGGCGCCCGTGAACATGATCAGTTGCACCATGCAGGGCGGCTGCGAATGCGAGAACGCCCCGCTGCTGCGGATCGAGACGAACAACATGGAGATCGGCGCCCTCATGGCCCCGAGGCCCCTCATCCTCTGCTCGGTGAGCGGCGATTGGACGAAGGAGACGCCCAACGTCGAATACCCCGCCATCCGCAGCGTCTACGAGCTCTACGACGCTGCCGACCGCGTGACAAACGTCCACCTCACCGGCCCCCACGGCTACCCCAAGCCCCACCGCGAGGCGGTCTACAACTTCTTCCGCAAATGGCTCATGGGCATCCAGGACGACAAGCCGTTCACCGAGCCGCCATTCCAGGTGGAGAAGAAGGAGGACCTCCTGGTGTGGCAGGGCCGCGAGCTGCCCAAGGACGCGAAGAAGCGCGACACCCTGGAGGCACACATGATCGCCGAGGCCCGCCGCCAGCGCGACGAGCTTCTCCCCAAGAAGCCCGAGGACCGCAAGCGGTTCGAGGAGACCCTGGGCGTGGCCTATCGCCACGCCATCCTGGCCGAGCTGCCCAAAGCGGAACAGGTGATGGGGGAGAAACTCAGCGACAGTGTGCCCGACGACGCTCCCGTCCTGCCCCTCACCCTCGGCCGCAAGGGGAAGGGCGATGTCATCCACGCCTTCCTATACCGCCCGCCTGAACCGAAGGCGGACGCCCCCGCAGTCGTCCTCGTCCACCCCGACGGCTCAAATGCGCTCCTGAACCCCATCGGCGGCGAGCCGGTCGGCATGCTCGCCGCGCTCCTGGACGCCGGCCACCTCGTCCTCACCATTGATGCCTATCTCACCGGCGAATCGGCCAAGCTCCGAGCCGTCCGCGACGAGGCGATGAAGGGCAAGCGCTTCTTCTCCGCCTACAACCGCACCGACCTCGTGGAGCGGGTGCAGGACATCCTGACCGCGCTGGCGTGGCTGAAGGGCCGCAAGGACGTGAAGGACGCCGCGCTGGTGGGCGTTGGGCAGGCGGGCGCGTGGTGCCTCTTCGCCGCCCCATTCACCCCCGAGGGCACGCGGGTCGTCGCCGACCTCGCCCAGGTGTCGAGCGACGAGCACACCCGCTGGCAGACCGATCTGTTCACGCCGTGCCTCTTGAAGGCTGGCGGCTTCGCCACCGCCGTCGCCCTTGCCGCCCCGAGGCCCTTGCTCCTCCACGATGTCGCCGCCGACCTCGACGCTGCCCCCTTCCGTGCCGCCTACGGTGCCGCAGGTGCCCCCAAGGCGCTCCGCATTCAGAACCAGGAATGCGATGCGAAGGCCATCGCCAACTGGCTACAGAGATAACCACGAATCACACCAACCCGCGCGAATCCGAACGCGAAACGCGAGACGCGAAACCGATTTCCCAACGCGGCGCAGCCGAGCCAGCAGAGAAGAACCCGCGGGCAGAACACGCGGAAGCTCTTGTCTCCGTCCCCGAACACCGCACACCGCCTTTGGCGAGAGCGCGTAGCCTTCGGGGGGCATAGCCCACCATCATCCCTTCCTGCATCGCCCACCCATACCAACAGGCGAAGAAGTTCCGCAGCTCCTTGTGTTTCCGACGCCGCACGTCGGCCACCGCCTTCGAGACGTGCCGCATCACGTGGAAGCGGTCGAAGACGATCTCCTCTCCTCCGTCCGGCACCCACTTGCATCCCTCGGAAAGCCTGCTATACTGCCCATCGTGGCGACAGTTTGCGGCGCACGGAGGTGCGGTGTGGTTGATTTCCTGCTTCGATGCCTGGCGCGGTTCCTGCTCTGGCTCCGCTACCGCATCGAGGTCAAGGGCCTCAAGGAGGTGGCGCGACGCGGCACCAGCGGCATCGCCTTCCTGCCCAACCACCCCGCCCTGATTGACCCCATCATCCTCATGACCTTGCTGCACAAGGGGTTCCGGCCGCGGGCCGTGGCCGATAAGGACCAGATTGACCGCTTCTTCATCCGCTGGCTGGCACGGCGGGTGGGCGTGTTGCCGATGCCCTCGATTGCAAAGCACGGCCCCGCGGCCCGCGGGGAGATCGAGGCGGCCATCGCCAGGGCAATCGAGGGGCTGAGGGGGGGCGGCAACCTCCTGTTCTACCCCGCAGGGCACCTCCAGCTCTCCTGGCGCGAGGACCTGCGGGGCAACAGCGGTGCGCACACCCTGCTCCGCGAGGCCCCGGCCGCACGCATCGTCCTCGTCCGCTCCACCGGCCTCTGGGGCAGCAGCTTCAGTTGGGCCGGCGGGCGTGCGCCATCGGCCAGTGCGGCGCTCCGCAAGGGGGCCGTCGGCCTCCTTCGAAGCGGCATCTTCTTCGCACCCCGACGCAGGGTGACGGTGGAGTTTGTTGAGCCGGCCGACCTCCCCCGCGGTGCGGACCGCGAGACGCTAAATGCTTACCTGGAGGACTTTTACAACCAGGGTGCCCGGCACAACTGGTATGTGCCCTATTCGGTGTGGGAGCGAGGCGGTGCGCGGGAGTTGCCCGAGCCGGAGCCGCCGGCGGCCCAGGCCGACGCTGGTGGGGTGCCACCGGCCACCCGCCGAACGGTGCTCGCTCAACTGGCGTCGCTGACCGGTCGGGCGGAGGTGCGGGACGACGACCACCTTGCGGCTGACCTGGGCCTGGATAGCTTGGCGCGAGCGGAGCTGCTTGTGTGGCTTGAACATGA
>FWPV01011899.1_pt1 | contig 13653 bp, 9 predicted proteins | sample 2228371 | NCBI WGS metagenome assembly FWPV01 (sample SAMEA103939776, study PRJEB20133) | metagenome | reverse complement strand
GACCATGGGCGGGTGGTCGTAAAAGCCGCCGGCGGGAATCCTGCCCCACCAGTAGAAATACGCCTCGTCGCCGGTGAAGGGCAGCGCTGCACCCAGCCAGCCGCGGAACAGCAGCGTAAGCAGCAGCGCCACAAAGTAGAAACGGCGCCAGTTGTGGGCTGGCGCCGTTGCGGAGAACAGGCTCACCGATCAGTCGCGGTCGGCAATGGCACGACGGCGCGCACGCACGGCTTCGGCCAGCGTGTCGAGCAGCTCCACGCTCTTGTCCCAGCCGAGGCAGGCGTCGGTGATGCTCATGCCGTACTCCGGCTCCTTGCCGGCGACCAGGTCCTGACGGCCTTCCTTCAGATGCGATTCGACCATGACGCCGAAAATGCGCTCTTCGCCGCAGGCGAGCTGGGCTGCAACGTCGCGCGCCACGTCCATCTGCAGCGCGCACTGCTTGCGGCTGTTGGCGTGCGAGAAGTCGATCATCACCTTGGCCGGCACACCGGCAGCGGCCAGTTCGCGGCACACCTTGTCGACCGCCTCGGCGTCGTAGTTCGGCTCCTTGCCGCCGCGCAGGATGACGTGACAATCCTCGTTGCCCCCGGTCGTGACGATGGCGGAGTGGCCTGCCTTGGTCACCGACAGGAACACGTGCGGCGCCTGCGCCGACTTGATCGCATCCGACGCGATGCGCACATTGCCGTCGGTACCGTTCTTGAAACCGACCGGGCAGGACAGGCCGGATGCCAGCTCACGGTGCACCTGGCTTTCCGTCGTGCGCGCGCCGATCGCGCCCCAGGCGACCAGGTCGCCGGTGTATTGCGGCGTGATGGTATCGAGGAATTCGGTACCGGCCGGCAGGCCCAGTTCGTTCACTTCGAGCAGGATGCGGCGCGCGAGGCGCAGGCCGTCATTGATCTGGAAGCTGTTGTCCAGATACGGATCGTTGATCAGACCCTTCCAGCCCACCGTGGTGCGCGGTTTTTCGAAGTAGACGCGCATGACGATTTCGAGGTCGGCCGACAGACGCTCGCGCTGCGCCATCAGCAGCTTCGCGTATTCCATGCCCGCCTTGTAGTCATGGATCGAACAGGGTCCGATGACGACCAGCAGCCGGTCGTCGGCGCCACGCAGGATGCGGTGGATCGCCTGACGCGCGCCGAACGTGCTCTGCGCAGCGACATCGCTGGCCGGCAGGTCTTCGAGCAGCTTCATCGGCGGGATGAGTTCGCGGATATCCTTGATGCGGACGTCGTCTGTGATCATTTGCATGTGAGCGTTCATGGCCTTCAGTTCGGGGACCGCGCAGGCACGGGAGCCGGTAAAAAGTTCGAGATTCTAACCCGGCGCGCGTGTTCGTTCGATGACGGCGCGCCGCCGGGGTCAGCGCGGGCTGTCGTGCTTCGAGTGGGGCTCGGAGTGGGGCTCGGAGTGGGGCTCGGAATGGAGCTTCGAATCGCGCCACAGCAGATGGACTGCCAGATAGCCGACGATCGCTCCGGTGCACGCCATGATGAACAGCCCGGTGACCAGCGGCATGCCGGCCGCACCGAGCCAGATCCAGAACCCTTCGAGCCAGCCGGTCGCCAGTTCGCCGATCTTTTCTGCCGACTGTTCGATGTTCTGCACCTCGCGGTCCGAGCCCGGCCGGTCGAGCACGAAACTGCCCAGTTCGTAGGCCGCCCAGTAGATCGGCGGGAACGTGAACGGATTGGTGATCAGCGTACACCCTGCGCTGATGGCCACGTTCGCCCGCAACGCGAATGCCGTCGCGATCGCGAACAGGAACTGCGCGAACGGAATCATCAAGCCGAAGAACAGGCCGATAGACACCGCCTTGGCGACACTTTGCCGGTCGGCGTGCCACAGCCGGTCGTCGGACAGGTAGCGGGCAAACGGCGCCAGCCAGCGTATCGCGAGCAATTGTTCGCGGGTGGGCATCCAGCGGGCGAGAAAGGGGGGCATGGGGTAGGCGCCGCACTCCGGGGGATGCGGCGGCAATCAGTCAGTGATCGGGCTGTCGCTCAGGCGGTGCCGCCCACGGTCAGTCCATCGATGCGCAAGGTGGGCTGGCCGACACCGACCGGAACACTCTGGCCTTCCTTGCCGCAGGTGCCGACACCGCTGTCCAGCGCCATGTCGTTGCCGATCATCGACACGCGCGTCAGTGCGTCCGGGCCGTTGCCGATCAGCGTCGCCCCCTTGATCGGGTAGGTCACCTTGCCATTTTCGATCATGTACACCTCCGCCCCCGAAAACACGAACTTGCCGCTGGTGATATCGACCTGGCCACCGCCGAAATTGACGGCATACAGGCCTTTTTTCACCGAGCGGATGATTTCTTCCGGCTCGCGGTCACCATTGAGCATGTAGGTGTTGGTCATGCGCGGCATCGGCAGATGCGCAAAGCTTTCGCGCCGGCCGTTGCCGGTGGGCGCCACGCCCATCAGGCGCGCATTCAGGCTGTCCTGCATGTAGCCGACCAGAATGCCGTCCTCGATCAGGGTCGTGCAGCGGGTCGGATTGCCTTCGTCGTCTATCGTCAGCGAACCGCGGCGATCCGGCAGCGTACCGTCGTCAACCACGGTCACACCGCGCGACGCCACCTGCTGGCCGATGCGCCCGGCGAAGGCGGAACTGCCCTTGCGGTTGAAATCGCCCTCCAGACCATGGCCGATCGCTTCGTGCAGCAGGATGCCCGGCCAGCCCGGGCCGAGCACCACGCTCATCGTGCCGGCCGGCGCCGGACGTGCGTCGAGATTCACCCGTGCCTGATGGACCGCGCGCGCCGCGTAGTCGCGCAGCACCGCGTCGGTGAAATAGCCGTAGTCGAAACGGCCGCCGCCGCCGCTGGAGCCCTGCTCCCGGCGCGTGCCGTCCTGCATGATGACGGTGACCGACACGCGCACCAGCGGCCGCACATCAGCGGCCATGTGGCCATCGTTGCGCATCACCAGCACGGTTTCGTGCGTGCCCGCGATGTGCGCCATCACCTGCGTGACGCGGCTGTCTTCCGCACGGGCATAGCTTTCGAGCCGCTCGAGCAGCTGCACCTTCGCGGTGTCGCTGAGCGAGGCGTGCGGGTTGGCGGCCGAATACAGCGGCCGCGGCAGCTTCGACTTGCTGGTCAGCGTGCGCGCACTCAGGCTCTGGCCCTGCGATGCGATCGCGCGCGTTGCACGTGCGGCAGCTTCCAGCGCCGGCGCGCTGATTTCGTCCGAATAGGCGAACGCCGTCTTTTCGCCCTGGATCGCGCGCACGCCCACGCCCTGCTCGATGTTGAAGCTGCCCGACTTGACGATGCCCTCCTCCAGGCTCCAGGCCTCGCTGCACTGGTGCTGGAAATACAGGTCGGCATAGTCGATGCGGTGCGAGGCGAGCAGGCCGAACACCCGATCGAGGTCATGGCGCGCCAGATCGAATGGCGCAAGCAGCGTCGATCGCGCGGTGTCCATCAGGTCGAGGCCGGGTGCGGCTGCCTGGATGCCGGTCGTGCGGGTGGAACCTGTCATGGGTCAGTGCATCCTCTGTCAATTTGGGGGCCGGGCCGCATGGAACCTAGCGTCCGAGCCTGTCCGCGATGGCGTCTTCTTCCTGTCGCGGGAAAAAATACTTGTACATCGACTTCTCCTCCTTCAGATCGCGCCAGCGCCCACCCAGTTCATCGACCCGGCTGCGATACATTTCGCGCGTCAGCCTGAGCAGCACGGCGGGTGCGCCGACACGGCTGCACATGCGTTCCTCTGCGGCCGGCACGAAGGACAGATATTTCTCGTAGAACACGCGGTGGCGCGGGTTCACCTCGATCAGCACGTCGTCGCAGTGCTGCAGGCGGAACGCGTAGATGCACATCAGGTGGAACAAGGTGCCCATCAGGCGTTTCGACTTGACCGACTGTTCCACCGCAAACTTGCCGAATTCGCACACGCGACGCCCGTCTCCGCGCAGCGCCGACATCACGTCGGGGTAGGTTTCGTCGGCCGACAGGCCCGTGTCGGAATCGAGATTGACGGTAATCGTTCCATAGATGTGGCCATCGAACTCGGCCACAAGGGTGATGCGGTTCGGTACCTCGTCGATCTGCTTCTTCGTGTGATAGCCGCGCCACGAATACATCTTCTCGATCAGCAGGCTGGTGCCTTCGCGCTTCTCGTTGTCGCTGCTCAGCAGGCGCACCCGGAACTTGTCCTTCTGCTGCGCCATTTCGCGCGTGCCGGCAATGTCTTCCTGCTCGATGCACATGGAGCGCAGCCGGTCGACGTCCATGACCGTGACTTCAGCCAGCGTGTGCGGAAACTGTGAATGCGGGCGGGTGGGTTGATCAGCCATGATGACCTCAGCAACAAATGTTCAGCATGAAAGGCGTCGGTGCCCCAGAGCCGGAAGATTCTGCCGGATTTCAACGAGATAGTCCTCGTTCAGATCACCGAGTACCACGCCCGGTCCGCGCGCCAGACGATTCAGCACCTGACCCCACGGGTCGATCAGCATCGAATCGCCGAAGGTGCGCCGCCCCGACGGGTGCACGCCACCCTGCGCCGACGCCAGCACGTAGCACTGATTCTCGACCGCGCGCGCGCGCAGCAGCAATTCCCAGTGTGCGCGACCGGTGGTTTCGGTGAAGGCCGCACCCAGCACCAGCAGCTTCATGGTGCCGAGCGCGCGGAAAAACTCCGGGAACCGAAGGTCGTAGCAGATCGACAGCCCGACCCGCCCGAACGGCGCCTCGAAGGCGACCGGCGTGCTGCCCGCCTCGATCGTGCGCGCCTCGTCATAGTTTTCCGCGCCGCGCGTGAAGGCGAACAGGTGGATCTTGTCGTAGCGTGCCACCTGACGACCATCCGGACCGTAGGCAAGGCAGGTATTGCGCACCTTGTCGGGACGATCGGCCACCAGCGGCACCGAACCGCCGACCAGCCAGACGCCGTGCCGCTGCGCCGCCGCCGCCATGAAGCGCTGGATCGGGCCGTCGCCCTCCTGTTCGCGAATCGCCACCTTGTCGGCTTCGTCGCCCGAAATCAGCGCAAAATACTCGGGCAGCGCCACCAGCTTCGCACCCTGGCGGGCCGCTTCGGCGATCCAGTGCCCGGCTTCGTCGAGGTTCTCCTCGACGTTCGGGCCGGACACCATCTGCACAGCAGCAACGCGGGTCAGGGCTGAAGTATTCATGGCGAGCCTTTCAGTTTGATGATGCGCCGCCGCGGCGCGATTCGGCAACCGGCGCATCCGACAGGCGGATCGCGATCCGAGCGCATCAATTTTCGGCCTGCTTGCCCGCGGGCGGAGGCACCGCGAGCTTGGCCACGACCGGATCGTCCCAGGAACCGGTCACACCGTACTGGAAGGCGAAAATCTGGCCGAGCGGATCGCGCAGCACCTTCTGCGCGAGATAGGTCGCCACCCCTACGGCCGGATTGGCGATCAGCACGCCGACCGAGACGCTGTCGCTGAGCGCCGGCTGCACGCGCACGACCAGATTCTGCGTCTCGGCGGCGATGTCGGCACTGCCGCTGATGCGCACGCGCGCCGCCGGGCCGGCCAGCTCGAAGTCGTCGGTTTTCATGATGCCACGCTCGACCGCCACATTGCCTTCGATCAGGTCGAACGCGAAACCTTCGCTGAACACGTCCCGGAAATCCAGCGTGATGCGGCGCGGCAGCGCCTGCAGGCTGAGGATGCCGAGCAGGCGCCCGGCACCGGGGTTGATCTTGCTGAACTGCCCCTTGCTGACCGACAGCTTGAAGGCACCGGACAGCGACGGGTAGTCGATCGACAGCGGATTGCCGTTCCAGCGCAGGCTGCCCTGCATGTCGGCAGTACCCCGACGCAACGCATCGGCGTGACCGAGCCGGTCGAGCAGCTTGCCGGCGTCGTCCGCCCTGATCGCGAAATCGAGCCGCGTCTCGCGCACGCCGCCGGGTGCTCCGAGCGGCTTGCCCCAGGCACCGCTCGCATCGAAACTGCCTTCCGGCAATTCGAGCGCCAGACGGTCGATCAGCCAGGCGCGCCGCTCGTTGCTGGCCTGCAGCGCCAGCTTGCCCAGCATCTTGCCATCGAGCACGAAGCGCGCGGCTTCGATGTCCAGCGCAGGCAGATCTTCGAGCACGTCGGTCGCCTCTGCCTCCGCATCGGGCAACGCCTGCACGCCCGGCTCGTCCACCGTATTGATCAGCAACTGGTCGAAACGCGCCTGCAGGCGGCCCTTGCCCTGACCTGACCAGTTGATGCGACCGCGCGCCTGCGTACTCGCCAGATCGATGTCCCAGGCGTCGCCCTGACGCTGTGCGTCGGCCTTGACCGCATCGAGCCAGTGATCCATCAGGCGCACATGCTTCGCGTCGAGGCGTACCCGGGCAAGCGGCAGGTCGGCGTCGCCGCTGTCCGCCCCACCGGCCGTTCCTTCGGCAGCCGGCCGGGGCACGAACGCACGGCGCAAGGCGTCGAGGTCGAGCGTGTCGGCACGCAGCGACAGCGCAAGGCCACGCTCCGGCATCGCAGGCTGTTGCGGCAGCCCGATCGCACCCCGGTCGATCACCCAGCCGGTCGGCGTCGAACGCCGCACGATGTCGGCGCTGGCCAGTTCGCCGAGCGTGATGTGCAGCAATTCGCGGTCCGGGCCGATGGCCGGCAGGCCCCGCCGGGCGGATTCGCGCGGGTCGAGCGTGCCGATGCGTTCGATGCGCAGCGCCATCGGCTCGCCGGCTGCCTTGCCCAATGGCGCCGGCAGCGTCGAAGCCAGCTGGGCAAGATCGGCATCCAGCGTGATGTCCATGCCGTTGCGGCGCACGCCCAGGCGGGCCTGCCAGGCGGCCGTGCCGGCGAGCGCCGCCAGCCACGGCTGGCCCAGCTGGGTACGCAGCGCGTCCATCGATGCACGACCGCTGGCGGTCACATTCACCACGCCACCGCCTGCCGACGCGACGTCGAGCGTCATCGGAAAGCCGAGGGCTGTCGCCTGCGCGCCGCGCACGGTGAGCGCGCTTTCGGTGAATGCGATCTTGCCGGCCGCATCGGTCAGCGGCGGCACGTCGTCATCGATCAGCAGCCGGTTGCCGGAAAAGGTGAAATCGCCTTCGATCTTCGCGTCCTGCGAGTGGCGCAGCGGTATGGCCAGCGACACATTCAGCCGGCCATTGCCCTCGGCACGGATGCCGCGGGTGAATCCGTCGATGCGCCCGGCCACCGGACTGATGTCGATGTAGCGCAGGAATTCCGATGTGACGCCGCTGGCCGAGCCGCGCACCAGCAGCATTTCCTCGGCCGCTTCGAGGTCGGGGATTTCGGCTGTCGTGGTACCCAGTTTCGTGTTCAGGATGCGGCCGTCGCGCGACGTGATCAGCATGCGTTTGCCTTCGAACAGCACGTCGGCGTCGAGGCCGGTGATGGCCGGCCAGGTGCCGCCGAAGGCGACGGTCACATCCTCGGCCTTCACCTTCACCAGGAAGACGCCGGGTTGCCCGCGATCGAACGGGAAATCGTCGAGCTTGCCGCGCAGCTTCAGCGTCGCGTCGGGCGAACCGCCTGCCACCAGGGCATCGCGCAGCCAGTCGCGCGTGTCCGCACCGATGGTCAGCGGCAGGTAGCGCCAGATGGCACGCGCGTCGCTGCGCTGCAGGCGGCCGTCCAGATCGAGCTCGCCGGCGGTATTGACCAGCGTGCGGTAGCGGCCGGTCAATTCGCCTTCGGTATCGGCGTTCTGGAACACCACGGATTCGAGCGCGACCGTGGTTTCGCCGTCGCTGCGCGACCAGCCGGCACGCAGCTTGAAGCGGGCGAAGGTGATCTGCGGCTCGGCGAACACCGTCGGCAGGTCGAACGTCAATCCGGGCGCGTCGACCACCACGCTGCCGCGCGCATCGCTGCCTTCGAGCTTGCCGCTCAGACCCGCCACGCCCGGCACGTCGCCACGCGCATTGAAGCCGATGCGGTCGAGCCCGGCGCTGACGCGAAAGCCGAGCGGCGCCGCCAGCTCACCGCTCCAACCGGCATCGAGGTCGGTCAGACGACCGTGCGGCGCATGATCGCGCAGGCGCTCGCGCAGCGGGTCGGGCAGCGGCATGAAGTCGGACAGCCGGGTCAGCGCGGCGAGGTCGAGCACGCTGGCCGACACCTCGCCCTGCCCGGCGCGGCCGTCGGCGGCAGCCTGCCATTTCAGGTCGATGCTGGTGGGCCGCACGCGCACGCCGTCGCGCGTCAGCAATTGCAGCTGACGCGCATTGGCGGTGACCCGCGTGCGGCTCAGATGCTCGGCACTGATGCGGCCGGACAGGCTGACCAGATCAAGCTGCGGCAGATCGGGCAGCAGGCGCAACTTCACGTCCGACAGCGCCAGTTCGCCGGTGACCGCATTGAGCGTGGCGCCATCGAAATTCGCCCAGGCGCGCACCGCACCGCGCCCCTGGGGCAGATCGACCGGGTAGTCGACCCAGCGCTGCCAGATGGCGAGATCGGCGTTGTCCAGCGACACGAACAGTTCGCCCGACGCGCCGGCTGGCTGATCGATGTCGGGCAATTCCACGTCGCCACGCAACTCCAGCTGCCGGGCCAGTTCCGCCGGCGGCGTGGCAAGCAGTCCGAAGCGGTGCCGGTCGCCCGCATTGTCCAGTCGCAGATTGACCTGGGTCAGCGTGAGGGGCGGCGCACCAGCGCGGGTTTCGTCATGCCACTCAAGCTCCGCATCACGGATGTTGATCTGCCCCTGCGCCAGCAGCCACGGCAGAAAACCACCCCGTGTGCCGTCCTGCCGCAGCGCGAGCCCGGCGACATGCAGCACGCCTGCCGTGTCGCGCCGGATCTGCAGCGCCGGGCTGTTGATGTCAAGCCGGTGCAGGTGCATGCGCCCGCGCACCAGCGACGAAAACCCGAGCGCGGCATCGACCTGTTCCAGCCGCAGCGCCGGCTGACCGGCTTCGTCGAGCAGGGTCACGCCACGCAGCGCCAGATGCGGGTGCAGACCGCTCCAGTCGGCACGGATGCTGTCGATGCGCACTTCCCGGGCCAGCGCCTCGCCCAGCACGGCTTCGATCTGCGTGCGGTAGGTATCCACCTGCGGCAGCAGCAGATGACGCGCGCCGAGCACGACCAGGGCCACGACAATCCAGGCGACCAGCAGCACGTCGACCGCGCGGCCGGGCAGTCGCCCCCATGACGGCCGCGCCGGGTGTGGGTCTGCGGACCGGTGGGTGACGTCGGCGGAGGAGGAATCGGACAAGATCAGGGCTTGCAGTCAAAAGGAGGATGACTGCGTTTGTGGGACGATGCGGGAGTTTACCCGCAACGTCGCACCCGGCGCGTTTTGTAGGGAGTCCTTACAACAGACGCGCAAGGCGCCCGGCGGGCTGATGCACCGGGCCCGGCGCGTGCGCCGACCCCGGCCTTTTCGTGACCGACCGCAGAGACACGACCCATGGACGCACCCACCGCCATTGCCCACGCCCGACGGCACAGTCGCTACCTTGATCGCCTGCTCGACGCCCGACCGGCGCTGATCGACGCGCTGACCGACACCCTGCAGGCGCATGCCAGTGCGGCTGTGCTCGAAGACTGGCTGGCGCAGACGCCGTTCGAACCGGCCGACGAAGCCGGCATCAAGCGCGCGCTGCGCCACCTGCGTGCCCGCACGATGGCCCATCTGATCGTGCGCGATCTGGCGGGCCTGGCCGATCTGGACGAAGTCACCGAGGGCATGACGCTGCGTGGCGGCCGATCAGGCGCGCATCCCGCTCGTTGCGCGCTTCGGCGAGCCGCGCAGCGAATCGGAAGACGGCAGCCCAGGCGCCGTGCAGCCCTTCATCTGCATCGGCATGGGCAAACTGGGCGGGCGCGAGCTGAACGTCAGTTCCGACGTCGATTTCATCTTCGTCTATCCGGAAAGCGGTGAAACCGATGCCGACACGCCCAACGGGCTCGGCAAGCGCATCGACAATTTCGACTTCTTCACGCGGCTGAGCCGCAAGGTGATCGAACTGCTGTCCGAAGTGACCGCCGACGGCTTCGTGTTCCGGGTCGACATGCGGCTGCGCCCGAATGGCGACAGCGGCCCGCTGGCGGTCAGTTTCGACATGCTGGAAAACTACTTCTTCACCCAGGGCCGCGAGTGGGAACGCTATGCCTGGATCAAGGCGCGCGCGCTGACCGGCAGCCGGCACGACGAGCTGGAGTCGCTGCGCAAGCCGTTCGTGTTCCGCAAATACCTCGATTTCGGCGCCATCAACGCGATGCGCGACCTGCACGCGCAGATCCGCCGCGAAGTGGCGCGGCGCGACATGGCCGACAACGTCAAACTCGGCCCGGGCGGCATCCGCGAGATCGAATTCATCGCCCAGGTATTCCAGTTGATCCGCGGCGGCCGCGAGAGCGCGCTGCAGATCCGTCCGACCCAGAAAGTGCTCGACCGGCTTGCGATGCGCGGCGTGATGACCGAAGAAGCGGTGGACGAACTGCATGCCGCCTACGTGTTCCTGCGCCGGCTGGAACACCGGCTGCAGTACCTCGACGACGCGCAGACGCACAAGCTGCCGGCCGACGCCGCCGACCAGACGCTGATCGCCAGCGCGATGGGGTTCGACGACTACGCGGGCCTGCTGACCGAACTCGATGCGCACCGCGGCCGGGTCAGCCGGCATTTCGACGCCGTGTTCGGCGCCCAGGAATCGGACACCTCCGCGCCGCGTGCGCTGTGGCAGGACGCCGATCAGGGCGACGACTGCCGCAGTGCGCTGGCCACCCTGGGCTTCAGTGAGCCGGACGAACTGTCGAACCGGCTGGCGGCGTTCAAGTCAGGCAGCCGCTATCGCCAGCTGCCCGACACGTCGCGCAGCCGGGTGGACGCGCTGGTGCCCAAACTGCTCGAGGCGTGCCGCGAAACACCGCACCCGACGGCCACCGCACTGCGCGGGCTCGATCTGCTCGAAGCCATCAGCCGGCGCGCCGCCTACCTGGCCCTGCTGGCCGAGTTTCCGCAGGCACTCGGCCAGGTGGCGCGCCTGATCGGCGCGTCGAGCTGGGCCGCCGGCTATCTGGTGCGCCACCCCATCCTGCTCGACGAACTGCTGGATGCCCGGCTGCTGACCGCGGAACCGGAGTGGCCGGCCTTCGAAGCGGCGTTGCGCGTGCAGCTCGACGAACTGGGCGACGACACCGAGCGCCAGATGGACACCATGCGCGACGCGCACCACGCCCAGGTATTCCGTTTGCTGGCGCGCGACCTGGCGGGCGAACTGTCGGTCGAACGGCTGTCCGACCACCTGTCGGCGCTGGCCGACGTGATGCTGCGCGTCACGCTTGACCTGTGCTGGCGCAAGCTCGCGCGACGCCATCGCGACACACCGCGCTTCGCGGTCATCAGCTACGGCAAGCTGGGCGGCAATGAGCTGGGTTACGCGTCCGATCTGGACGTGATCTTCCTGTTCGACGACGATCACGAATCGGCCCCCGAAATCTACGCCCGTCTGGCGCAGCGCCTGCTGACCTGGCTGTCCAGTCACACCAGCGCCGGCATGCTGTTCGAAACGGACACCCGTCTGCGGCCGAACGGGGAATCCGGCCTGCTGGTCAGTTCGGTCGACGCCTTCCGCGACTACCAGCAGAAATCCGCCTGGGTGTGGGAGCACCAGGCGTCTACCCGCGCCCGCTTCTCGGCCGGCGACGTGCAGGTCGGCGAACAGTTCGAAGCCATCCGCAACGAGGTGCTGACGCGCAGCCGCGACCTCGCGACGCTGCGTGGCGAGGTGCTCGACATGCGGCGCAAGATGCGCGAAGGCCACGCCAACAAGTCCGACCTGTTCGACATCAAGCACGATCCGGGCGGCCTGATCGACCTCGAATTCGCGGTGCAGTACCTCGTGCTGGCCTACGCATCGCGTTACCCCGAACTGACCGGAAACCTCGGCAACATCGCGCTGCTGCGCATTGCCTCTCAGGTCGGCCTGCTGCCGGCGCTGGACGCGGTCGCCGCCGGCAACGCCTACCGCCGCCTGCGGCATCTGCAGCATGGCCTGCGCCTGAACGACGCGCCGAAGGCACGCGTCGACCCGGCACAGGTGGTGGTCGAGCGGGCAGCCATCACTGCGGTCTGGACGCGGCTGTTTCCGGATGCCGCGAACTTGACCGCCCCGGCCTGACTCCAATGATCATGAAACGATGCCGGAGCACCCGCCATGCCCATTAGCCGCTGGATACTCGTCGCCCTGCTTGCCATGACGCTGGGCGGCTGCGCGACCTCCCCGCCGCGCCCGCCGGCACCGACCACCGACGAGATCGTGCAGATGTCGAAGGACGGACTGACGCCGGCCGAAATCATCCAGCGCATCGACGAAAGCGGCGGCCTGTATGCGCTGAAGGCATCGGAACTGGCCAATCTGCGTGAACAGGGTGTGTCCGACGAGGTGATCGACCACATGCAGCTCACGCTGATCGAAGCCACCCGGGCGCGCGAAGCCATGCGCGAGCGCGAACGCATGTGGATGTTCGGCTACCCCGGCTATCCGGGTTATCCGTGGGGTTACTGGCGGCGGCCGTTCTACTGAGCTCAAATGCATCCCAAAGCTATCCATAGAACTAAATATCACTTTTTGAGATAAGCATTGCTGGCTAGACTGCGCCCTCTCCAAGGAGTGCCGCGCAGTGAAAATCCGCCACATCGACACCCGCCCGACCGCCGTCGGGCAAGCCCACGAAGCCCTCGGCCTGCCGCCGGTCGAACAGGTGATAGACCGCGCACAGGCGCATCCGCTGGTCACTGTCGCCACCTGGCTGATCGGTTTCACGCTGTTCGGCCTCGCCACGGTGCTGCTGGTGCGCGGCCTGCCTGTCGGCGATCCGGCCGCAGCGCTGGCCATCGTCATCGAGGTCGTCACATCGGAGGAATTCCTGACGGCAGCGGCCGTCGGCTTCATCGCACAGAGCATCGACGGCGCGCTCGGCATGGCCTACGGAATTTCCGCCACCACCTTCCTGCTCGGCACCGGCGCATCGCCCGCGGTGGCCAGCGCCAGCGTGCACATCGCGGAAATCTTCACCACCGGCCTGTCCGGTCTGTCGCACCTGAGGCTGGGCAATGTCGATCGCAAGCTGATGCTGCGTCTGCTGGTGCCCGGCGTGATCGGCGGGGTACTGGGCGCGCTGGTCGTCACCCAGCTCGACGGCGCGGCGCTCAAGCCCTGGATTTCCGGCTACCTGCTGCTGATGGGCCTCTACGTGCTGACCAAGGCCTGGCGCCATCGGCGCAAGCCGGCACAGGAACCGAAACACGTCGCCAAGCTGGCGCTGTTCGGCGGTTTTGTCGATGCAGCGGGCGGCGGCGGCTGGGGCCCCGTGGTCACGACCAGCCTGGTCGGCGCCGGTCAGGACCCGCGACGCACCATCGGTTCGGTGAACTTCGCCGAATTCTTCATCGCCATCGCCAGTGCCGGCGCCTTCGTGCTGTTCATCGACGCGGCGCCCTGGGCCACCGTTGCCGGGCTGGTCGCCGGCGGCATGTTCGCCGCGCCGCTGGCCGCCTTCCTGTGCCGCGCCCTGCCGGCGCGCGCACTGCTCGTGCTGGTCGGCACGCTGATCAGTGCCCTGAGTGCCTACAACCTGGTGAAGGCGCTTGGATGAGCGCAGTTGCAAGACGAAAGCTTCAAGTTGCAAGGGTGGAATCGGCGCGTTGAAACATGAGCGGAA
>FWPV01011898.1_pt1 | contig 13653 bp, 10 predicted proteins | sample 2228371 | NCBI WGS metagenome assembly FWPV01 (sample SAMEA103939776, study PRJEB20133) | metagenome | reverse complement strand
TCCATCCCACCGGGAACGGGCAGGTGGTCGGCTGCGCAGTGGAAGCCTGGGTGCTGGTCTGGCCTGTCGCAGTAGGCATGATGGTGATGGTCTCGCCCGGCCTGGGGGTGTTGGAAGGCAGCAAGGTCGTGGTGGGCAGGATGTTGAGGCCGCCCTCCAGCAGCGCCAGCGCGGCCGCTGATAGGACCAGCAGGCTGGATGCAGCCGCCGTGATCAGACCTACAAAGAGCTGGCCGAGGTGTTTCATCCGGATTTCACGTTGACCGAATCTGGATGGATGGGCAGCAGCACGCTGAAGGTGGTGCTTTGCCCGGCGACGCTGTCGACCCAAATTCGCCCACCATGCGCCTCGACCAGGGTCTTGGCGATGGATAACCCTACCCCCGTATCCCCCAATCCCTGGATCAGGGGCTTATCCGCCCGGTAGCGGCGGTTGAACACGCGAGGAAGATCTTCCGCATTCACTCCACCGCCTGTATCGGTCAACTGCAGCAGCAGGTAGTCTTGCCCATTTTCTTTCTGGACGCGCGTGCGCAGTGTGATCGTGTTTTCCGGTGGGGTGACCGTGCCCGCATTCTGCAGCAGTTGAACGATGACTTGCTGGAAGGCATCCCGGTCAGCAAAGATCTGGGGCAGATCGAGGGGTAGATCGACCAGCAGGGCGATATTTTTCTCACGCAGTTGGGCAGTTGTATCAGCGACTGCCCCGTCGATGATGTCGCCTATTTCCACCGGCTCTGGAAGCAGTTGGACCGGTCCTTCGGTCATGACCGTCACCCGGATCAAGTCGTCCAGAATGGTGCGCATCTTTTCTGTAGAGGCTCTAATCCTCTCAAGAAATTTTCGCTGGAGCGCGCCTAAGATACCGACCGACTCAGCCAGCAGCAGGTCGGTATAACCCAGGATGGATGACATCGGCTGGCGAATTTCTTGCACGATAGAAGTGATCACCTCGTGATCTTCGGTGGCATCCTGGTCAGCCTGGCGGGTTTCACGCTCGTACATGGTTTTGCAAAACGGCCAGTTCCTGGAGCGTCATCTTCAGTTCCGTTTCCAACTGGGAAGACGATTCTGAGGAGGGGGCAGAAATCTCGCGCTCCTTTAATGCAGCCTGGAGACGCTCGTTCTCTCCTTGCAGCCGCAGGAGCTGTTCCTGCGTCTCCTGCTGCAGGGCCACCAGGGCCTGGAGGTCTGTCTGGGGAAGCGCCGGCTCCCTGCCGGGCCTGGCTGCCCGCAGCTCGCTGATTTCTTCCAACAGCAGCCGGTTCTCCTGGCGCTGGAGTTCCAGCTCGGCGTGGATATCCGCGCCGGCCTCCGCTTTGATTTCTGCCTGGGGTTCTTGTTGAGCCCGGTTGAGGATTCGCGCAATGGTCTCCATCCCGGCCTTTAGATAAGCCTGGTCGTCAGCGTTCCACTGCCGGTTTGAGTAAGGGGAAAGCAGGAGCAGGCCGCCTTGCGGTTTATCGTCGAAAAGAATCGGGATAAACAAGAGGCTCCCAATCTCTCGCAGGCCCAGGGCAGCGCTCAGCGCCGTAAAATCGGCCTGTGTGGAATTCTCCGCAGATAGAGAGAGCGGTTTTCCGCGCTGGAGTGCATTGGATAATACCGGCACCTGTTTATGCTCCAGGATGGTTCCCGGGATGGCCTCTTCTCGGATCAGGTCGTACCCGGCCTGCAGCACGACGTGCCCCACGGCCTGGCCCGAAAGGATAAAGCATAGATCGGAGAGCATGGTGTGGGCCACTGCCTTGGCCATGCCGTTCAGCACCTGTTCTGGTTTGCTGGCATCGCGGAGTTCCAGCCAGGCCTGCGCTGTTCTTGGATCTGCGCTGTACCGGCGGCGTTCCTGATTCCTGGGGAAAGGGATCTGCGGCTGGCTGGCAGGCTTAGCAGCCGGCTGCTGGCCGGCAGGGACTGCCGCGGTGAGCCTGTGCATCAGGGTTGGCAGCAGCGGAAAAGCCGCCAGCTGCCCCAGGCGCAGGTAGGGCGACAGGTCAAGGTTGGTCGGCGCAAGGAAGTAATGCCCGGCTGCGCTGGCCAGGATCAGGAGAAGCATGCCCAGTCCAAAGCCCCATCCCGCCGGGCGCGAGAAAAGCAGTATGACGATACCGGTTATGGCGAGGGCGACTGTCGCAAATACCCAGACCTGTTCGATCCAGGTCTCGTTAAAAAAAACGCTGCTGCTTTCCAGGCTCCAACTGCTGTACGTGAACAGAAACAAGATCACAACACCCAGGTTAAGAAAGCCTGTGACCACGTCGCCCAACCGGGCGGGGGCCGGAAAATTCCATAACCAGACAATCCAGATCAGGCTGAAAAGCATAACAGCCCGATCGAGGGGTGGGATCAGGATGCGTTCTTCCAGGATATTTTGCCAGGCCAGGCCGCTGCTGAAAAAAAGGATAACCTGGCCAAGCAGCAGCATGACCAGGCCAAAAACCAGCCGGTTTGTGTGAGAAAAGCCGCTTTTTTGGTGAGTGATCAGGCCGGCCTGCAAGCTGGCGATAATCGAAAAAGCCAGCGTAAGGTGGTAGATTAAATTCCCTTGCGGGCTGAGTAATAAGTTCAGAATATCTTGAAATATATTTTGCATGCCTGCCCCTGACAATAATGCTGGCGTCTGATTAGGATTATAGCAAAAAAGTTAAATAAGGTTGACAAATCGTGAAAACCGGATAAAATATCCTGCGTGAGCCGAAGTGGCGGAACTGGCAGACGCGCTACGTTCAGGGCGTAGTGGGTGTACACCCATGAGGGTTCAAATCCCTCCTTCGGCACAGCACTTCCCCGCAGTCAGGCGGGGATTTTTGTTTTTCCGTCTGGCTTGATTCCTGCAACCTCTTGCAGTAACATTATTGATGATGAAAATTCTCTGGGAGTCCCGCAAGAAAATCATTGGCCTGAGCGCCGTCATTCTGCTGATGCTGTTGATGATGAATCTGAACAGCCGCCTGAATGAATATTTTCGCCTGTCGAATGAGCGGAACCGGGTCAGCACCCAGGTCAGTGATTTGCGCGCGACAAAGGTTGCCCTGGAGACCCAGGCGGCGTATGCGACGTCGGATGCGGCTGTCGAAGATTGGGCGCGCAGCGAGGCGCATATGGCCCAGCCGGGAGACCAGGTGATTGTTCCTCTTACGCCAGCCAGCCAGTCCACTGCTCCCGTGACCCGTACGACCCCCACCCCGCTCACCGTCCAGAACTGGGAAGTCTGGTGGGCCCTGTTCTTTGGCGAATAAACCGCGCGGTCATTGCCGGTTTCATTTCCCTGTTTCGACCTCTCCCTCCCGATTTTTCCCCTGTCCTTTCCGAGCCCGTCTTTGGCGCGGGGGCTGCCTGCGCACAGCGACCAGGGTAATATCATCAACCGGAGCGAAACCCCGGCGGAATTCAATCAGGGCATCATCCAGGGATTCGAGCAGGTTTTGGACGGTGTCCCGGCCGTGCTGCTGCACCAGGGTATTCAGCCGGTCTTCTCCAAAAAATTCACCGTCTGGGGAAAGCGCATCGGTCACACCGTCCGTATACAGGATCAGCAAGTCGCCGGGGCGGAGCAGCGCGTGATGATTTTCCAGTTTCACATCATTGATCACACCCAGGGCGATTCCCCCTTTCGGGAGCTGTTCCAGCACGCCTTTTCGGCTGTGGAAAAGCAGCGGCCGGTTATGGCCTGCATTGCAGTACACCAGCTCGCCGGTGTCCAACGATAGGATGATATATACGGCGGTGACAAACATTGCTTCCGAAGATTCGTTGGCGAGCAGCTTGTTGACTTCCATAAGCACTTCAGCCGGGGATTGGCTGTCGGCTGCGTTGGCGCGAATCAAGGTGCGCGCAACGGTCATGTACAAAGCGGCCGCCAGGCCTTTATCAGAGACATCGGCAATAACCAGGCCGATGCGGTTTTCTTCGAGCTTGAATATGTCGTAGAAATCTCCGCCGATCTCCCGGGCTGTTTCCCAGCGCATGTCCAGCTCCCAGCGGTTAAACTGCGGGACAGAATCGGGCAGGAAGGATTCCTGGATCTGGCGGGCCAGCTGAATTTCCCGTTCGATTCGCTCGGTTTGAACCATTTCTTGCTTGAGCAGATCGTTCTGAATTGCCAAGGAAGTTTGCTGGGCGATCCCAAAAATAATTTCCATGCGCCGTTCCCAAAACGCCGGCGAGACGTTGGTTTCACGGACCAGCAGGACTCCTAAAACTTGTTCCTGCAATGCGAGCGGATAACCCAATATCCAATCGCCATGGTACAGGTCCGGCTGGTCTACACGCTGCGCGTAAGATTGGCAGGGAAGCGTGCTCCAGTCAACAGACGTCAGGTCGCCCTCTGGTAGCCGGCACATGTGCATTTCGCCTGTCTGGCGGACACGGTCGAGCAGCCCATGCTCGCCCGGCGAAAAAGGATGACCCAGGATGGCGTCTTCCAGCCGGCGCGATTCGGCGTATGCCTGGGTAGGGCGGAAAAGCTGGCTGGCCGAGTCCCATAGATAGATCACGCAGGTATCGATCCCGACCAGGATGGGCAGCAGGTGAACAATCGTGTCGAGCGTATCGTTAAGGTCATTTGAGCCGACCACAGCCTGGGCCACCTGCAGCAGCGCGGCGGTGACATAAGCTTCTTCCTGGCGGGCTTCCAGCAGGCGCAGGTTATCGATCGTTATCGATGTCTGGTGCGCAATTCCCTGCAGGATGGACAGCGCTTTTGGATCGAACCCTGTTTCAATCCCTGGCGTCCAGGCCATTTGCAGGCTGACCAGAAATGCTCCGCTGACTTCCCCCCGGACCAGCATCGGCAGCATCACCACGGTGCCTGGTTCCGGGCTCAGGCTCAGCTCTGGCAGGCTGAGCTCGCGAGCAGGGTCGTCAATGTACAGGGTTGTGCGCTCGCTGACCAGGCGAATGGCGCCCGGCAGCCGGTTGGAGACCAGGTAGGGCGCTTCGCCTCTTGGCTCGAAGCCATACCACGCCTTCAACTCGAAACTTTGCAGGTTTTCATCCCACAGCAAAAAGGCGCTTTTTTTCACTCCTACCAGCAGACGGGTCAGGCGGATCATCGTTGCCAGGAGGTCTTCTACATTCATGGTGCTCTGGCTCGCTTCCGCCACCTGCAGGAGCATGGTCGAGATCAAGGCCTGTTCCTGGGTCTGGTTGTAGAGGCGGGCATTCTGAATGGCTACAGCAGCATAACTGGCAAACGTGGCGGTAATGGCCTGGGCCTCGCTCCCGTAGCGGCCTTCCTGGTGATGGGCCAGGGTAATCACGCCTAGAGGCTTTTTGCCTGTCTGCATGGGCGCAGCAATGTAGGAAAAGTTGCTCTCGAAGTTGAGCGCTTTCCCCAACGGGCCAAGCGGGTCTGCTGCTTTGCGGATTAAAGGCTCTTCAGAGGTTAGCGATTGATCCAGCATCTCCTGGATGGCTTTTTCTTGCAATGCCTCAAAAATTTGATCGGGTTGTATATTGCGCGCGGCCGCCAGCCGCAGGTGGTGAAGATTTTGGTTGGCCGGTTCGAGTTCTTCATCCAAAAGCCAGATTGCCGAGGCATCGCAGGGCAGGTTGCTTTCCAGCTTTTCCAGGATAATTTCCAGAAGCTGGTTCAACGGAAGGCTGGCTGAGATCAGGTGAGCTACATCGCGGAAGCTTTCGGCGACTTTTCTCCGCCACTGCTCCGACCGGTACAGGATGGCATTGTGCATTGCCACAGCAACCGGTGCGGCAAGCGCTTCGAAAAGAGCACGGTCGTCTTCATTGAATGCATTTGGCTCGCGGCTCTGGATATCTAACACCCCCAGGACTTCGTCACCGGCGATCAGTGGAACGGCGATCTCCGCGCGTGTATCCGTGGGGGGCAGTTCGGAAGGCAAGTACAGCGGCTCCTGGGTCACGTCATTCGCAAGGAGGGTTTTGCCGTTCCGCGCCACCCAGGGAACGATCCCCCGATCAGCATCCAGCGGATAACTTTGCCCGGATTGCTTCAGCGCGGCGCTTCGTTCGCCGGTCCCTGAGTGGTAGACGACCATGCGGCGGCCCATGTGGACTGTGTAAAGGTGAACAAATGGGTAATTGAACCGGTCGCGGATCAGGGTCGCGACTTCATCGAGCAGCACATCGAGATCCAGGATCGAGGCCAGGGCATGGCTGACCTTAAATACGGCGTCGATCTGCGTCGCGTGGCGTTCCAGATTGGTATACAGGTGGGCGCTTTCGATCGCCAGGGCAATATTGTCTGCCAGGGCGCGCAGCACCAGCATATCATCTTCATCAAATGCATTGATCCGGTCGCTTTGAATATCCAATACCCCGAGAACCCGGCTCTTAATTTTCAACGGTAACGCAGCTTCTGAAAGTGTCTCGGGCAGAAAATCCAGGTACCGGAACCGGCTTTCCTCCCGGACATTGGGGGCGATTAGTTCGACACCGTTGGCTCCGACAGTACCAATAATTCCTTCACCGGCCATGATAGAGAAATCATCTCGCGGTGTGGCGGCCTGGTCGCGGCTGGCGCTGCCCCGGAATCGGAGAATATTCTTGCATTGATCCAGGGTAAAAATGGTCACGGAATAATATTCAAATGTTTCTCGAATCAGCCGGGCTACCTGGTCGTAAAGATCCTCCAGATTGGCAAGGGCGACGATCTTTGCGCTGACCGAACGGACCAGATTTAATTGTTCCTGCCGCCAGTTTTTTAAGGTTTCCTGGCGCGAGATTTCCATGGCAGCCGCCGCATGAGCGGCCAATCCCGTCAGGAGGTTGATCTCATGGTCTGAGAAAACCGGTCCTTCTGGACGGTCTATTTGGATAATCCCGAGCAAGGTATTCTTCGTCATCATCGGCAATGCAACCGAGCGCGGCCCACTGCCGGGTGTGCCTTGTCCGTCTATTTGTGGATCGGGCCAGCATTGTAGACTTCGCGCATCCAGCGCCTGGTGTGCCAGGGAAGAGGCCTGGGCATGCGGAAGGGTATCCATCCCGGGCATACCCGGCAGTGGGTAGGCCGGGCTGGCTAACCAGACCCGGGCCTGTGCAGAAAGCAACTGGCCAACTGACCTGGCGATCAGGTCGCACTGCGCTTCGGGAGTAAGCTGGCTGGCCAGCGCTTCCCCCAGGCGCAAGAGCTGTTTCCACTCCGAGTCAGCCGCCTGCTGGGAATACTCCGCCAAGCTATTTCTCCTTGGGGTTAGGCCCCATTTAGACCGATCACTTGTTTTTGACCATGGTCAGAATGTTCTCTGACCCGGTCGCCTGAAAACTGACCTCATCCATCCACTGGCGGATAAAGTACATGCCAAGCCCATGGGCTTTCCGGTCATCCAGGTTCTGGCTGAGGTTCGGTTGAGGAACCGTCGAGGGATCGAAAGACTTGCCCCGATCCTGCAGAACGATTACCAATGATTTCTCATCAAATGAACACGTGCAGCGTATGATGCCTTTCCCTTCGCCGCCATACGCATGTTCAATGATGTTTGAGCATGCTTCATCGACGGCCATTTCAATGGAATAAACGGCGAAGCTTTCAAACCCGGCATTTTGGGCAAATTCGCGCACAAAATCAGCTATACTCGCCAGGCTGGCATACATGCCTGGAAAGGCTCTCGTCTCAGAGATCGGGAATTTGTGAACGCTAGAAACTTCCAACGGCTGAAAGCACGTCGTCGTAGATTTTGAACAGTGGGATGAAGCCGGCCAGGTCGAGGGCGGCATAGATATTTTCTGGAACGGCCACCAGCACCAATTCACCGCGGTTATACCGCTTGCAGGTTTTCTGGGTGTTAATCAACACCCGCAGCCCTGCGCTGGAAAGAAAATCTAGCTCGCTCATATCGAAGGCGATCTTATGCCTGCCGTTTTCCGTGAGATTGTTGAAGGCTTCAGCAAGCTGCGGGGCTGTGTAACTATCGATGCGCCCCTTCGCTTTAACCAGGTCGCAATGTTTAAATTGCGAGGATGTAATTTCCATGTGTGCCGTCTCCACAAAAGAATTGATTTTTCAAATTATAACATGGGGAATAAGGCCTATAAGTAGAAACAGGATCAAATTCCGGCCTGTCGCGTGCGGCGGCCTGGGCGAACGGGGTATAATCATTTGTGAGCGAAAGTACGATCAGTCATACCAAGGAGCGGTCAATGACAGCGCAAATCATCGATGGGAAAGGTATCGCAGAGGAGATCCGGGCCGGGGTGGCGCAAGAAGTTGCTGCCCGGATACAGGCCGGGCTGCCCGTCCCTGGGCTGGCGACGGTGCTGGTCGGCGAAGATCCCGCCTCACAGTCTTACGTCCGGTCGAAACGTAAGGCCTGCCAGGAAGCCGGCATCCAGTCTTTTGGTTTTGAACTTCCGGCCACTGCCAGCCAGTCTGAAGTTGAAGGCCTGGTGCAGAAGCTGAATGAAGACCCCGCCGTGCATGGCATCCTGGTTCAACTCCCGCTGCCGCGCGGGCTGGATGAGCAGCGTGTGTTAAACCTGGTCCGGTTGGATAAAGATGTCGATGGCTTTCACCCGATTAACATTGGACGCCTGGCTCAAAAAGGGCGCGAACCGTTGTTTATCCCCTGCACGCCGGCCGGCGTGATGGTGCTGCTGGAAAAAACGATTGGCAGCCTGGAGGGTGTGAACGCGGTTGTCCTGGGGCGTTCAAATATTGTGGGCATGCCCGTAGCGCTCCTGCTGGTCAAGGCCAACGCTACGGTGACCATTTGCCATTCTCGGACAAAAAACCTCGCCGACGTGGTCCGCCAGGCGGATGTGCTCGTAGCAGCGGTGGGGCAGGCGGAGATGGTCAAGGCCAGCTGGGTCAAGCCGGGCGCAGTGGTGATTGATGTGGGCACGAATCGGGTCGACGACGCTTCCCGCCCGCGCGGCTACCGGCTGACCGGGGATGTGGCATATGATGAGGTCAGGCAAGTCGCCAGTTTTATCACGCCGGTTCCCGGGGGGGTAGGGCCGATGACCATTGCGCTGCTGTTGAGAAACACGCTGCGCGCGGCCCAACTGGCTGATCGCTAGCCTTTTCGGCGCTTTTAATCCCGGGCAAGGCAGACCAGGCGGTCTCAAGACCTGGCCTGCCTTGCCCGGCGTAGTATTTCTCCATCGTTGTCTGACAATTGACTTTTCAAGGGATTGTGATTATAGTTATTTTATACCGGGATCACATTACCCCGTTTTGGTCACTTCTCTGTCAATATTTCCGCACAAATGGCCACACTTCTGATCAAGAACGCTGCCCTGTTGGTGACGATGGATGAGCAGCGCCGGGAAATTCCTGGCGGGGGCCTTTACGCCGAGGATGGGTTTATCCGCCAGGTAGGCGGACCGGAAGAACTACCGGAGACAGCCGACCTGGTGCTCGATATGAGCGATCATATTGTTCTACCAGGCCTGGTGAATACCCACCATCACTTTTACCAGACGCTGACTCGCGCCGTCCCGCCGGCTCAGAATGCCAACCTGTTCAACTGGCTCAAGACTCTGTATCCCATTTGGGCCAGGCTGACGCCAGAGGATATCTTTATTTCTACCCAGACTGCCCTGGCCGAACTGGCCCTGTCTGGATGCACGACTGCTTCTGACCATCTCTACCTTTTTCCTAATGGATCGCGGCTGGATGATGAAATTGACGCGGCCGGTCCGGTTGGCCTGCGGCTGCATGCTTCGCGCGGCTCGATGAGCCTGGGAGAAAGCCAGGGCGGACTTCCGCCAGACCGGGTAGTCGATTCGGAAGCTCACATCCTGTCCGACTCGCAACGCCTGATCGAGCGGTATCATGATCCCCGCCCCGGCTCAATGCTTCAGATTGTCCTGGCGCCCTGTTCACCTTTCAGCGTGACCGGCGATTTGATGCGCCAGAGCGCGCTGCTGGCGCGCCAGTACGGGGTCCAGTTGCATACGCACCTGGCTGAAACACAGGATGAGGTTGTTTTCTGCGAGCAGATGTTTGGGCGCCGGCCGGTGGGATACATGGAAGAGCTTGGTTGGGTTGGCCCAGATGTCTGGTATGCCCACGCGGTTTATGCCAACCAGGCTGAGATCGATGTGTTTTCCCGCCACCAGTGCGGAGTCGCGCACTGTCCCTGCTCGAACATGCGCCTGGCATCTGGGATTGCGCCTATCCGCGAGTATCTCCACTCCGGCGTAAAAGTGGGCCTGGGTGTGGACGGCTCGGCCAGCAACGACAGCTCGCACCTGCTGGCTGAGGCCCGCCAGGCCATGCTCCTGGCCCGGCTCCGTTCCGCGCTGGAAGGCGCTTCATTGTCTGGCGCGCAAGAGACCTGGATCATGACGGCCCGGCAGGCCCTGGAACTGGCGACGCGCGGTGGCGCGCAGGTTCTGGGCCGGGCAGATATCGGTTCCCTGGCAGTTGGCAAGTGCGCCGACCTGATTGCTTACAACCTCAACCGCCTCGACTTTGCCGGCGCTTTACATGACCCGGTGGCAGCGCTGTTGTTCTGCAATCCTCAGCGGGTGGATTGGAATATTGTTCACGGCCGGCCAGTAGTGCAAGAAGGCATTTTGCAGGGCATCGATTTGCCGGGGTTGGTGGAAAGACATAACCGGGCGGCATCCAGGTTGCTGGCGGGTTGATAACGCCGGGCCTGGATACCGGGGTATGCGAGCTTATTAAGACGGAGGTCAGGTGTATGTGTCCCGAAGGACTGCCGGATGGAAAAGGAAAGCTTCACCCGTATCAACGTTTACAAGGAGAACTGGCCAGCCTGATTGCATCCACGCCGCCCGGCGACCGCCTGCCTGCGGAGCCCGACCTGGCCAGGAGTTTGGGTGTTTCGCGGGCGACTTTACGCGAGGCCATGCGCTCGTTTGAAGGCCAGGGCATCATCCGCCGCCGCCAGGGAACATTTGTGATCGGCAAGCCGCCGGTGTTCGAGACCGGTTTAGAGGTCCTGGAAAGCATCGAGAGCCTGGCGAACCGGATTGGATTGAAGGTATCGATGGGAGATTTCCAGGTGATGAAATCTCTGGCCGGATCTGAAGAGGCTGCCGCGCTTGCGCTCCCCGAAGATTCACCCCTCGTCCGGGTTGGCCGGGTGATCCTGGCCGGCAGCCGGCCAATTGCTTACCTGGTTGATACCCTTCCTGAGGACATCCTGGCTCCAGAAGATCTTTCAGATGGGTTTACAGGCTCAGTGCTGGATCATTTGCTCCGGCAAGGCTACCCGAAGCTGGCGCGTTCGGTTGCAGAAATTCGCGCCGCAGCAGCATCCCCTGAAATCGCCCGCTCGCTAGGGATCCAGCGCGGCGATGTGCTGCTGGAATTTGTCGCCCTGCTCTACACCATCGATGAAAGGGTGATCGATTATTCTCTCAGTTATTTCCTGCCCGGCTACTTTCGCTTTCACGTGGTTCGCCGGGTTGGCGAGATTTCTTAAGGTGGGTTCAAATGCCGGTCATTGAAAAAGTAAATGAAATACAAGGTCGAATCCATAGCTCGCGTGACGCGATTATCGCGTTTATGCGAGAAATTTGCGCGATTCCAAGCATGGATTCGCAGTTAAGAGAAGTTGGCGAGCGGATTGCGGCGGAGATGCGCAAGCTGATGTTTGATGAGGTGCGCTTCGATCTCATGGGCAATATCCTCGGGCGGATTGGCGAGGGCCCCCGGATTCTCGTCTATGACTCCCACGTTGATACAGTTGGGGTTGGCGATCCCCAGGCCTGGGGATGGGATCCGTTTCAGGGTAAAGTGGAGGATGGAATTTTCTATGCCCGCGGCGCCTGTGATGAGAAAGGCAGCACCCCTGGGATGATCTATGGCCTGGCTATTGCGCGCGACCTTGGCCTGCTGGAAGGTTGGACGGTCTATTACTTTGGGAATATGGAAGAGTGGTGTGACGGGATCGCGCCAAACACGTTTGTTGAAGTTGACCCGAAAATTCGTCCCGATTTTGTTGTGATCGGCGAACCTACCCGGATGCAGGTATACCGCGGTCACAAGGGCCGGATCGAGCTGAAGGTGACGGCTAAGGGTCGCAGCGCGCACGCGGCCAGTAACCACCTGGGCGATAACGCCATTTATAAACTGCTGCCGGTGATCGCCGGAATCCGTGATCTTGAACCGCAGTTGGGCGACCATCCCTTTTTGGGGCATGGGAAAGTTACCGTCAGCGATATGCGGGTCAGCACCCCCAGCATCAACGCGGTTCCAGATGAAGCGGTCATCTTTATCGATCGCCGCATGACGTTTGGAGAGACCAAGGAGCAGGCCGTCGAGCAGATCAAAGCCTTGATTCCCGCGCAGCACCGCGAGTCGGTGTATGTGGAAGAGCTGTTTTATGATGAGCCTTCCTATACCGGGTTCGTTTTTCCGGTCGATAAATATTTCCCGGCCTGGGCTTTGGATGCGGATCATCCCCTGGTGGTCGCCGGGCAAGAAGCCCGCCGGCTGTGCGGACTGCCGGATGCGCCAAGTGGAAAGTGGGATTTCAGTACCAATGGCATTTACTGGGCCGGGAAAGCTGGGATTCCCAGCATTGGTTTTGGCCCTGGGGATGAGCGGGTAGCGCATTCTGTTGATGAGTGCGTGTCCCTGGATGATGTGGTCAAGGCGGCTGAATTTTATGCGCTGCTGCCCTCGCTGATCGAGTAAACCGGTATGGCCTCCTGGCGTGATCGGCTAACGGGTTGGGCGGTGCCCGCTGCGCTCCTGGGCATCGTCCTGCTGAGTTATGGGCTGTGGATCCCGTGGTGGGGGCTGTTTGGCAATGACTTGCCTTACCTGTGGTATTACCATCTGCTCGGGCCCATGGGACCGGGCGAGTTTGCGGCGATGGACCGGCCGGTATCGGCTTTGTTTTACGCGGCAGTCAGCCTGGTATTTGGCACGACTGTCTGGCCTTACCATGTGCTGCTCATGGCACTGCGCTGGTTGAGCGCCGTCCTGTTGTGGTGGGTGCTGAAGATTGCCTGGCCGGAGCGGAGTCAGGCGGCGGCGCTTGCGGCGATGCTGTTTGCGGTGTACCCTGGTTTCCGCCAGAACCCGGTCGCGCTGGAATTTATCCTCCATTTTGCCGTGTTGGATCTGTTTCTGGCCTCGCTTGGCGCGACCCTGCTGGCCGCCATCCGCCCGCGCCGGTATATCCCATTGGCGATTGGAGCGGCTCTGGGGGCCGCCGGCCTCTTCTCGCTGGAATACTTTATTGGGCTGGAAATCCTGCGCCCGGTCTTGTTGTGGATCGTCACTCGCCGGCAGGGATTGGCAGGCCGCCGTCAGTGGGGCCGGCTGCTAAAGGCCTGGCTGCCGGCATTGGCCGTAGTGATCCTGTTCCTGTTCTGGCGCGTGGTAATTTTTTCATTTCCCACTTACAAGCCGGTCTTGTTGGATGAGCTGCGCGCCAGCCCGGTGACGGCCCTGGGGTCCCTGGCCGGCAGGGTATTTCATGATATGGGAACGGCGCTTGGCGGCGCATGGCGGCAGGTGTTCAATATACCGGCCGGGCGGCGGCAGATCCTGGTTTTTGCCGGGTTGGTGCTGGCCGGGGCAACCGCCGCGGTATTTGCAATCCGTTTTTCCTACCCGGGACCGCCGCGCCGCAGTGGGCTGCCCGATTCCGCACCGACGCAGCCGGGGCAGAACCACCTGTGGGGCGAGGCCATCCTGGGACTTGGCCTGCTGGCTATGCTGGCAGGCGGGTCAGTTTTTTGGCT
>FWPV01011896.1_pt1 | contig 13654 bp, 16 predicted proteins | sample 2228371 | NCBI WGS metagenome assembly FWPV01 (sample SAMEA103939776, study PRJEB20133) | metagenome | reverse complement strand
ACGCGCGGCGGAGAAGGAAGTGGGGATGCGCTTCAGGATCCCAATCCTGTATCTCACCCAGCTCTTGGGCTTGGCCATGGCCTTGGACCCCAGGACCTTGGGCATGCACAGGCTCGTGACCCCGGCTGCCACTGTCCTGCGCAGGCGAGGCAAAGGGGATCCCTCATCACAAGCCTGAGCACCCTCATCGGGCTTCCAGGGCCCCCTCACCGAACCGGCCTCCGACTGCCCGGGGACGTCTTGACAAAGGCCGATCCGGGCTTACATTGAATCTAACAAAACAGCCCCGAGCTCCGTCAATCCGCACCGGCGGTCGACACACTTAGGCTACATGATAGCCCATGCTGTGATCGTCACAGGAAAGACAGGGGCTAGGGCGCGTCCGTATCGCATATCCAAAGACTCCGGTAGGCATGGCACGCGGTCTGACTCGTCAGACCACGGCAGGCACAACTCAGGTCGCGCCCCCCCTCGATTATCGGCTGAGGAGGCGGAGAGCAATGGAAGGCAAGGATCTCGACCGACCCTGTCCCAGGACCATCGCGTTCATAGGCAACTACGTCCCCCGTCAGTGCGGGATCGCTACCTTCACCGCGGACCTCCTCGCGGCCATTGCCGCCGAGGCGCAAGGCTCCGAGTGCTGGGCCATCGCCATGAACGACGTACCTGAGGGTTATCGTTACCCATCCCAGGTGCGTTTCGAACTGGATCAAAAGAACCTCTCGGACTACCGCCTCGCAGCGGATTTCCTCAACATGCACCTGGTGGACGTCATATCCCTTCAGCACGAATTCGGGATCTTCGGGGGTGCCAATGGCGCCTATATCCTGGAGACCATCAGGAACCTTCGCACACCTGTGGTCACGACCTTGCACACGGTCCTCGAATCCCCGAGCCCCGGGCAGAGGGCTGTCATGGAGGAACTGATCTCCATCTCCACGCGACTGGTGGTGATGAGCCGCAAGGGAGAGGAGATCCTGCGGCGCGTCTACGGCACCCCTGGAGAGAAGATAGGGGTCATCCACCATGGGGTCCCGGACACGCCTTTCGTAGATCCCAACTTCTACAAGGACCAGTTCGGGGTGGAAGGCAGGAAGGTCATCCTCACCTTCGGACTACTCTCCCCGGGAAAGGGCATAGAGTACATGATCGAGGCCATGGCAGAGGTGGTGCGCATCCACCCCGAGGCCGTCTACATGGTCCTTGGGGCCACACACCCACACATCAAAAGGGAACAAGGTGAGTCTTACAGGCTCTCTTTGCAGCGGCAGGCCAGGGAGCTCGGTGTGGAGGACCACCTCATATTCCACAACAGGTTTGTGAGTTTACAGGAGCTTTGCGAGTTCCTCGGAGCAGCCGACATCTACGTCACCCCTTACCTTCAAAAGGAACAGATCGTATCGGGGACCCTGGCTTACGCCCTGGCAGCGGGCAAAGCGGTCGTCTCGACGCCATACTGGTATGCAGAGGAGATGCTCAGCAAGGGCAGGGGGAAGATAGTCCCTTTTCGCGACCCCAAAGCCCTGGCGTCCGCTGTCATCGAGCTTCTGGACAACGAGGTGGAACGGCACGCCATGCGCAAACGGGCATACACTTTTTCCCGAAAGATGATCTGGAAAGAGGTCGCTCACCGTTACCTGGCGCTCTTTTCGGAAGTCAAGCAGGAGAGGGAGAGGAGGCCGCGGGTCATCTTCGAGGTGAGGACCCTTCACACATCTCCCCCGGAGATACCCCAGTTGAACCTCGACCATCTGGCGAGGCTCACCGACGACGTCGGGCTTCTTCAGCACGCGAAGTTCATAGTGCCCGATCGGGCGCACGGCTACTGCACTGACGACAACGCCAGGGCGCTGCTGGTTGTGGTAAGGGCCAGCGAGCTCAGCAACGACGAGAAGTGGTTGTTGGATCTCGCTTGCCGTTACCTCGGTTTCCTCCAATACGCCTTCAACGAGGCCAACGGCCGATTCCGCAACTTCATGTCTTACGATCGCAACTGGTTGGAAGTGGAAGGCTCGGAGGACAGCCATGGCCGCTCCTTGTGGGCATTAGGATTTGCTGTCGCCCGATCCAGGTCCCAGGGGTGGCTCGGCGCCGCACTGAACCTCTTCAAGCGGGCCCTCCCGGCATCGGTGGAGTTCACCTCTCCAAGGGCCTGGGCCTTGACGTTGGTGGGCATCCACGCGTACCTGACCAGGTTCCCCGGGGATACAGAGGTGAGGAGGATCAGGGAGAGACTGGCCTCGAGCCTCTTCGGGGTCTTCCAGGCCAACGCCAGGGACGGATGGCCTTGGATCGAGGAGTCGGTCACCTATGCCAATGCGAGGATCGCCCAGGCGATGATCCTCTCCGGGGATTCTTTGAAACGTAGTGACATGATGAACGGGGGGCTCCGTGCACTGGATTGGCTCATCACGATCCAGACGGACCCCAAAGGGCATTTTGTTCCCATAGGCAATCACGGGTGGTATCAGAGGGGAGGAGACCGGGCCAGGTTCGATCAGCAGCCCATAGAGGCGCAGACGATGATCGAGGCGTGCATGGATGCCTATTCGGTCACGCGGGAGGATCGTTGGGCGAGGAACGCCCGGCGTTGTTTCGAATGGTTTCTGGGGCGCAATGACCTCAATGTCCCCCTTTACGACTACAGGACCGGGGGGTGTTGCGACGGCCTCACCGCTGACGGGCCCAACCTGAACCAAGGTGCTGAATCCACACTCTCCTGGCTTCTTTCCCTGCTGAACATGCACTCCCTGATGGAATCGGAGGCCGAGCCGGGCGTCAACATGGTAGACGAGATGGCCTCCTGACCCGCAGATCCAGAGACAAGGAGATGGCCTTGCTTGGCCCCATAGTGATGATAAGTTCCTATCCCCCCCGCCTTTGCGGGATTGCCACCTTCGCCGAGGAAGCGAGGGAGTTCATCCAGAAGGCCAACACTCAAAGGGACGTCGTCGTGATAAGCCATGTCGACGGGAGAGGCGAAGGGGTGTTCCCGCTCATCGACATGAGCCGAGCGGATTGGTGGAGACCGGTTGCGGACAAGGTGAGCGAGCTGGACCCGTATGTGGTCCATCTGCAACACGAGTACGGACTCTATGAATATCGTGACGACCGCGGTATGGGAGACGGCAACGAGGGCTTCCTCGCCCTTCTCGACGCCATCGGCAGGTATCCGACGGTGGTGGAGCCGCACACCGTCCACGGCCGTCTCAGGGACTTCGAGGCCGATTTCCTCTATCGGCTCTGCCGCAGGAGCGACTTGGTCCTCCTGAAGTGCCACTACCAGAAGTGGAGGCTTGACTGGACCTTCCCCGGGTTTGGCTGGGAGACCCCGACCAATATCATGGTCGTCCCTCACGGGGCCAGACCGGACAGGCGCTGGGGGCTGGAGCAGGTACGGCAGATACGACGTGAGCTCGGCCTGGACCGACTGGGCCTTGCGGATCACGTGGTGGGGATGGTCGGCTGGATTCAGGCCAACAAGCGCTGGGACATATTGCTTTCCATGTGGGAAGAGATACACCAGGAGATCCTGCGCGTTACCGGGCAGGACTGGGACCTCTTGGCGGCCGGGGCCATGAGGGACCCGCGAGACCAGTCCAGATACGAGGAATGGAAGGGCGCAGCACTGGAGCTGGAGAAAAAGGGGCTCGCCCATTACTACGAGTTCATACCAAGGGGCGAGATCTACTACAAGGTCATGGCCGTGTGCGATTTCATCGTGTTGCCCTCCATGGATGAGACCCAGTCCGGGACCCTGGCACGCGTCATCGCCTTGAACAAACCGTATATCACCACCGCCCCCATGGAGGGCCTCACGGCTCAGACCTTGGAGAGCGAAGGCGGCCTGCTCTTCACCACCAAGGACATGCTCAGGCGCAAGGTGATCAGGCTCGCTTGCGACGAGGAGCTCAGGTTGCAGCTGGGCGAAAACCTGAAGCGGTATCTGGAGGAGGTTGTGTCCTGGGAGGTGGTGGCCCAACAGTACAAGGCCGCTTACGAGATGGCGAGGGAGGCCAAGAGGACAGGGAGGCGTGTGGTGGTGGACCCGGAATTCTAGCCCACGAGGGGGGCTTCATTCGCATGGATTGGGGCACGGAGATGGAACGCATGGATTGGGACGAAATCTTCAGGAGACACCCTGGCAACCCTATCATCACTGCTGGGGACATGCCATATCCGGTCAACTCGGTCTTCAACGCAGGGGCAACAAGCTTCGGTGGTGAGACCCTGTTGCTGGTGAGGGCCGAGGACCGAAGGGGGATCTCACACCTTACCGTTGCTCGAAGCGAGGACGGGGTCCACAACTGGCGTATGGATCACCGGCCCACACTGATGCCTCAGCCAGATACACATCCCGAGGAGATATGGGGCATCGAGGATCCGCGCATCACCTATCTGGAAGAGCTCGAGACATGGGCCATAGCGTATACGGCGTATTCCGAAGGCGGGCCCCTGGTATCCCTGGCCACGACCAAGGACTTCCAGGAGTTCCAGCGCCTAGGCCCTGTGATGCCTGCGGAGGACAAGGATGCAGCCCTTTTCCCGGTGAGGTTCCATGGCCGTTGGGCCATGCTCCATCGCCCTGTATCCACCTTCCCCACCACAGAGGCCCACATCTGGCTCTCCTTCTCTCCGGATCTCAAGCACTGGGGAGACCATCGGATACTCATTCGCGCCAAGAAGGGTGGTTGGTGGGATGCCAACAAGATCGGACTCGGCCCACCCCCATTGTGGACCGAACAGGGATGGCTGATCCTCTATCATGGCGTGCGAGGCACAGCCAGCGGGGTCATCTATAGGCTGGGCTTGGCCATGCTCGACCTGGAGGACCCGCGGAGGGTCATCGCACGCTCGGACCAGTGGGTCTTCGGCCCCGAGGAGGACTACGAGGTATACGGGGACGTAGACAAGGTGGTCTTCCCTTGCGGCTGGGTGGTCCACGGCGACGAGGTGAGACTCTATTACGGGGCCGCTGACAAGTGCGTGGCCATAGCCACAGCGAGCCTCTCCCGGCTCCTGGCTTGGCTCAGAGATCACAACTCCATAGGGCAGGGGTGAGCCATGCGCATCGCCATGCTCTCCCCCATAGCCTGGCGCACGCCTCCGAGGCACTATGGCCCGTGGGAGAAGGTGGTATCCCTCCTGACCGAAGGGCTCGTGCGAAGGGGCTTCGATGTCACCCTCTTCGCCACAAAGGATTCCGTGACCAAGGCAAGGTTGGTGGCAGTCTGCCCCAGGGGATACGAGGAGGACAGAGAGATCCTCCCCAAGGTCTGGGAGTGTCTCCACATATCCGAGGCCTTCGAGAAGGGGGAGGAGTTCGACATAATCCACAACCACTTCGACTTCCTTCCCCTGACCTACACTGGGATGACCTCCACACCTGTCCTGACTACGATCCACGGCTTCTCATCCCCGAAGATCCTCCCCGTGTACCAGAAGTACGACGGTAGGGTCTATTACGTCTCCATCAGCGATGCCGACCGCCACCCGTCCTTGCGATACATCGCAACGATCCACCACGGCATCGACCTGCGAGAGTTCACCTTCCGGGGGGAACCGGGCGAGTATCTGCTGTTCTTCGGTCGGATCCACAGAGACAAGGGGGCCAAAGAGGCCATACGTATCGCGCGGATGGCAGGCATGAGACTCATCGTCGCCGGTATCGTCCAGGATCCTGCCTATTTCCAACAGGAGGTCCTGCCGCACCTGGACGGAGACAGGGTCTCTTACGTGGGCAGTGCCGGTCCCGAGAAGAGGGACGAGCTTCTGGGCGGGGCTTACGCCCTGATTCACCCCGTCAACTTCGCGGAGCCATTCGGTTTGTCCATAGTGGAGGCCATGGCATGCGGCACCCCGGTTGTGGCCTTCAGGAGGGGAAGCCTCCCCGAGGTGGTGGCCGAAGGGAGGACGGGTTTTCTGGTCTCGTCCGAAGAAGAGGCGGTGGCCGCCCTGGAGAGGTGCAGGGAGCTCCGTCGCGAGGATTGCCGAAGGTGGGTGGAGGAGAGGTTCACCTCCGAGAGGATGGTGGATGACTACATCAGGGTCTACCAGAGGATCCTGGCCGAGACCCGACGGGAGGATCACCGCCCATGGGGCTACTACCGGGTCTTGGCCCAGGGGGCGACTCACAAGGTCAAGGAGATCTTCGTCTTTCCAGGCCAACGCCTGAGCCTGCAGAGGCACCGCAGGAGGCGGGAGCACTGGTACGTGGTCAGGGGAAAGGCCATGGTGACCGTGGAGGGCAGGGAGATCCCCTTGGAGGCCGGCCAGTCAGTGGAGATCCCCCGAGGCTCCTGGCACCGCGTGGCAAACCCGGGCGAGCACGAACTGCTCTTCGTCGAGGTCCAGACCGGGGACTACCTCGGGGAGGACGACGTCGAGAGGTCAGAGGACGACTATGGCCGGGTCTGAACGCCCTGTGGTGGAGCGATACCGAGGGAATCCCATCCTGACCAAGGCCGACGTCCCCTATCCAGTGGAGACGGTCCACAACGCCGCGGTCGTCAAACACGATGGGAGGTACGTGATGCTCTTCAGGGCCCACCTCCGAACCGGCCGATCCATCATAGGCTTCGCCGAAGGCGAGGATGGGTTCCGGTTTCGCGTGAGCCCCAACCCCTTCATGACCCCGAGCGACGAGGAGCCGTTCTCCACGTACGAGGAGTTCGGGGTGGAGGACCCCCGCATCTGCCCCATGGAGGGGCATTATCTCATCACCTACAGCGCCTACTCCAGGCACGGAGTGAGGATCGGCCTGGCCAGGACCGAGGACTTCCGAGGGGTGGAGCGTGTGGCCTTGATCACACAGGCGGACTACCGCAACGTGGTGATCTTTCCGGCCAAGTTCGGTGGCCGTTACGCCCGGCTTGACAGACCCCATTCGGGGATATCCCCTTGGTCCATCTGGATATCCTATTCCCCGGACTTGATACACTGGGGCGAGTCGAGACTCATCATCCGTCCCATGCCGTACCACTGGGACGAGATGAAGGTAGGGCCGGGGGCGACCCCCATCAGGACCGACAGCGGGTGGCTCGACATCTACCACGGGGCCTTCAAGACCATGGACGGGGCGATCTACAGGCTCGGGGTGGCCCTCCACGACCTCGAAGACCCGTCACGGGTCCTGGGGGTGGCCGACGAATGGATCCTCCAGCCCGAGGATCCCTGGGAGGTCACGGGATACGTCCACAACGTGGTCTTCACCTGCGGGGCCGTGGTCGAGCCGGACAACACCCTAAAGCTTTACTGGGGAGGGGCCGACACGGTTGTCTGCGCGGGGACCGCCCGCATCGATGAACTGGTGGGGCTTTGCCTCCGGAGGCCCAGGCCGGCCATGGGGGCATGAGCGCTGCGCTGGGATCTCCTCCTTCACATGCCCAGTGCTGCCACGTCGGTCAGGTCCCTTTCCCTGAACAAACCCCTCTTCCACGTCTCCACCAAGGGCAGGGCATATGGCAGGAGCCGCATGGAGTAATATGGGGGGAGTATGGGCAATCCCACGAGGTCCCCGAAGACGACCAACATGAAGAGTCGCTCCAGGGCGTTGCGCTCCCGGCCAATTTCCAGGCCCATCTCGTGGAGCAGCATCCCGTAGAATATCTCCTTCAGGGCCTTGCGGCACCCCTCGGTCCTTTCCTTGAGCGCATGGACCAGAGGCCTCCAGGAGATCATCCTGCACCTCCGTCAGGCAAAGCCGAAGGCTCGCCCTGCCCTCTGTTGGACTTCAAGGGCATACTGATCCCGCGCCTTCATGTCCTTTCGCCCGATCTCCAATTCACCCGACGCGGCCTGCGGGATGCGGATGGGCGAGGCCCCCATGACGGGGAAAATCCGATCCCCCCGTCACTCGAACTGAAACGAGCTCCCCACGTGGGCGAAGGCGAAACGTCCTCCGAACTCCCTCATGAGCCGCATGGCAGGCATCATGCCAGTGCAATGGGAGACCGCCACCATGGCCGGGTTCATGGCCTTGAGCTCCTCTATGGAGGCATCGAGCTGCTCCTCACCCAGGAATCCCAGGTGCGTGCCCCCGAGGACAGCTTGGATCCTGTCGTCGCCCGTCTTCTCCCTGGCGTACCGGAGGGTGTTGATAGCCCCGGCATGGGCACAGCCGAAGACCACGACCAGGCCCTTGGCGGTCCTTGCGATCAACGACTGATCGTCCAGGATGGGGTCCTGGACGAAGGTCGATCCGCTGGGGACAAACAGATCCTTGTCGCCCTTCTCGAAGGGGGTCCTCCTGGGGACCTCCCCCGTGAGGTAGACCCCGGAGACGACCTCCCTGAATCCCGACTCCAGGTTCAGTCTTGCACCCAAGGACTCGAGGTAGTCCCTACGGAAAGGGACGCCTGCGAACCGCCGGATCACCACATCCCCGATCCTCTTCTCCCCATAGCGCTCTTGAAAGATCCCAGGGTGTGCATAGATCTCGGCCTGCCTGGCGAGTCCCAGGACCTGGGGCAGCCCTTCTGTGTGATCGAAGTGGCCGTGACTGATGCAGATCTTCTTGATCCCCCTCAGGTCCTTTCCGAAGGCCATGGAGTTGGGGATGATGCCCACACCGCGCCCTGTGTCGAAGAGGATGGCCTCTGTCTCCGTCTCCACAAAGGCGGAGAACCCGTGCTCCCCTACGCCCAGAGGGACCCCGACGATGTTGTCGCAAAGGATCGTTACCCTTATCATGCCGCCCTCCCCCCTTTGGATTCTCCTCTTGGCCCCTGAAGACCCCTTACTTGATCCAAGTCCACTTGGAGACCCCTTTCAGGTCTCTATATGTCGCCCCCTGGGAGACCGCCGAGAGGGTCCCGGGGGGGTCGACGACGAGGCTACCGGCTAGGGCATCTATCCCGTGATCGAATAGCACCGAACTGGGAGGTGTGCTGGGACCGAGCATCACGGTAAAGGCCTCCCGGCACAGGGGCAGGACCTCCGCATAGGTCCCGTTCATCAACACCGTGGCCGTCAGGGCGATGACGTCGCAGGCTGGCAAGACCTCTTTCATATGCGACGCCGGCAGGTCCCCTTCGACAGGCCTCAGCTCCAGGACATGGAGTTCTTCAACTGCCTGCCGAAGCACATTCACGAAGGGAAAGTGCCCGACCACGGCGACCCTCTTGCCTCCTCCCTTCCGGAGCAGGAGGGCGTCGACCGATATTTCCTCCAAACAGCGCGGCGGCACATCCAGCAGGGCGTTCAGGGTGGCCATCCCCACCGAGGCCTCCACCGTCCTGGACGAGAGAAGGTACCCGGCGAGTTCCAAGGCATCGAGATCCGTCAGTCTGCCCACACGCCTCACCCCATGTGGCTCGGCAGGCCTGTGCCCTGCCAAGGTGGAGGCGAGTCCACAACGCCCGATGGTACCCGAGCCGCAAGGACGACCCCCTTCCACCTCCACGGCGGTGAGAAAAGGGCCCACGCGGATATCCCGGGGCCTGACGGACCCAGCAGAGATCCCTTGCAGCATCTCTTCCAGTAACGTCATCTGGCCTTCCGCAACGAGATTGAATGGCCCCTGGCCGCGGTCGAGACCCGCCCCTGTTGCCGGTGGGAATACCCCGGAGCCAGCGGGCACTCGATGGATTCATCCTGCCACAGGGGCGTCACGCCCGCTGAAGGCTACCTCCTGCACCCTCTTTCCGTGGAACATGGTGGAGTGTCACAGCGCTCTTGCCTCCCGCAGCAGGTCTGCCCCTTGGGCCTCGAGAAAGAGACGGGCGCGCAATGCACAGACATGACCCTTTTCATGGAGCGGCCTCCGCACTGTCCACAGCTCGGGGCAGAGCCATCGGCTCCCCCCTCCAGGACCAGGGCCTCCTGGATGTTTCCGCAATCAGGGCACTGGTACTCGTAGATGGGCATGACGCTCCCCCCTCAAAACCAGAAATGGGTCATTGCAACAAGCCACAGTGCTCGGGCTTCAGAGCCCCCCTCGCCAGCGGCCCCTCCCTTGGGACCGCCCAGCGTCAAGCGAATCTCCTCACCATGGCACCGCCACATTGCGGGCAGGTCACGTCCGCACACGGGACACCGGGCTTGTGCGGAACCGTCACCCCGCATGTGGGACACACACAGTCCCCCCCAGGGCCCAGGCCCCGCCTACCCATGCCCCCTGCCGCTCCTCGCCGTGCCCCGGCTCCCCTGCCCCTTCCACCCCCTGCGGGGGGTCCTGTCCCATCGCCCCTAGGCATCATGTCCCCCTTTCCCCATGGATTCCAATAGCCCCTCCAATCGCCCGGCCTGAGCGAACCCCTCCACCTTGACCTTCACCCCCCTGACCCCTTCCACCGCCTCCACCGCCTTCTTGATCCTCGGGGCCAGGCTGAAGGCCAGGGGACACACCACGGACGAAGGGCGAAACGTTAGGCTTATATCCCCCTCCTCGCTCACCTCTATGTCCCTTACCAGTCTCATGTCCCACACGTCGCGGGAGGTCTCAGGGTCCACGACCGTCTTGAGGGCCAGAATCACCCGCCCCACCAGGCTTTCGCCCATCGCATCCCTCCCGACCCCTTCAGGGGCATCGCCCAAGGCCCATCCGTCCCGTCAACCTGAATCCACGGCCAGGGAGCGGGCCCTGTCCCAGATCAGTTTGATCTCCCTGGATGCATCCCCAGTCGGGTCGTGTTCCACCAGGATCCTTCGTTTGACTAAGGCCCTGGGCACCTCCCGATCGTATGGGATCTTCCCGGCCAGGAGGATCCCCGCCTCCTCGCAATAACTGGATATCTCCTCGCTCACCTCAGCGTTGATGTCCCATCTGTTGATGCATGCCGCCGCCGGCACCCTGAAATGGGCCGCCAACTCTGCAACCCTCCTCATGTCGTGAAGGCCCGATACGGTTGGCTCTGTGACGATGAGGACGGCCGATGCCCCAGTGATGGATGAGATCACGGGGCAGCCGATCCCCGGCGGACCGTCCACGAGGATCCATTCCAGGCCCTGCTCCTCTGCCATGAGCCTTGCCTGGTGGCGAACCAGGGTCACCAACTTGCCGGAATTCTCCTCACCTGACCCCAGCCTGGCGTGGACGAACGGACCGTAGTCCGTGTCGGAGATGAACCATTGGCCGCAGATACATTCGCGCATCTCGATGGCACCGACGGGGCAGAAGTGCGCGCACACAGCGCACCCCTCGCACCCCACAGGATCGATCCGGAAGTCCTTGGAAATGGCCCCGGCTCGGCAAAGCCCCAGGCACTGCCCGCACTGGGTGCACACCCCTGGGTCCAGCCACGCCTTGTGGCCGCTGCGAAAGTCCTCCTGCCTTCTCACCCTCGGCTTGAGCAGGATGAAGAGATCGGCAGCATCCACATCCGCATCCGCCAGGACCTTCCCGTTGCCCAAGGCAGCAAAGCATGCGGCGATGGTGGTCTTGCCCGTCCCTCCCTTTCCGCTCACGATCACCAGTTCTCTAGGCAACCTATCCCTCTCCCTGTGTCGCGGGCCTCAAGCCCGGTTCAAACGGCTCGACCCCTCGGCCTTGGCCTTGGCCAGTTCGATCCTCACCCGCTGGTACAGGTTCAGGAACTCCCATCTGTAACCGGGATGGACGTCCACGATCATCTCCCCCCTGGAGTAGGCCTCTGCGATCCCCCGATCCTCGGGGATCTCCAAGAGGATGGGGAGGCCCTCCCTCCTGCACAGCTCGTGGAGTTCCTCGCTGTCGAGGTCCGACCGATTGACCACCACACCGTGCGGGACCCCCAGCGAGCGCACCACCTCCACCGCCAACATCAGGTCGTTGATCCCGAAGGGGGTCGGTTCGGTGACCATGATGCAGTAATCCGTGTCCCTGATTGCTGCGATGACCGGGCAGGAGGTCCCTGGAGGGGCGTCGACGATGACTATCCGGTCAGCCCTGGCCAGCTTGCGAGCGGCCCTGATCAGGGGGGGAGACATGGCCTCCCCCACCCTGAGCCTCCCGTGGACGAAGGCCACCCCATCGGCCGCGCCCTCCTCGAGGACCCCGAGCACCCTAGGCGACTCCCCTATGGCCTCTTCAGGGCACACCAGACCGCATCCTCCGCAGCCATGACACATCTCAGGAAAGCTGAGGACCTCTTTCCCCACCACCACGATGGCCGAGAAACGACAGAAGTCAGCGCATTGCCCGCAGTACGTGCACCTGGAGAGGTCCACCTGCGGGACCGGCAGCGTAACCTCGCTCACCCTCTCGATCAGAGGCTTGAGGAACAGATGGGCATTGGGCTCTTCCACATCGCAATCGATGAGCTGCGCACGGCTGCCCAGGCACCTGGCCAGATTCGTGGCTACAGTGGTCTTGCCTGTGCCCCCCTTGCCGCTGGCCACAGCCAGGATCACCGCCCACCCCCCCTGGGTCGGTAGAGGCGTTTCCATGGCTCCCTTTGGTACTGCAGGGCGTCCCTCAAGGCGGCCTTCAGGGCGTTGGCCGCGAGGTCCGCACAGTGTGTGTGCTCGATGGGCAGTCCTCCAAAGGCCTGGATCACCCGCTTGCCGTCGATCTTCATGGCCTCCTGAAGGGTCTTCCCGCGGGCCAACTCCGTGACCATGCTCCCGCAGGCCACAGTGGCCGAACACCCGTCGGTCATGAAGGCGATCTCCTCGATCCTGTCATGGTTCAGCCGTACCTGGATCCTCACTGTGTCCTCGCAGATCCCACTCAGGGTCGCCTCGCCGTCTGGGTCCACCAAGGTCCCGGCATTGCGCGGCCTCAAGGCATGCTCCACCAATGTCGGGCTCAACCCTTCGCCCAGTCCCCTCAGGATCGCCTGATCCAGATCGTCCCACACCTCGTCCGAGTCCTTGAACTCCATCCCATGGCCTCCGGTGCTGCCGTGGGGATCAGTAGGGATGAGTCCCTACCACCAACTCCTTGCCGAAATTCTCCTTGACCATGGCCGCCACCTTCTCGAAGTCCAGGGGGCATTGGGCCGTCTTCTTGGCCTTCACCACACAGGTGCCGAGGTGGATCACATCGAAGTCCCGGTCTATCTCGTGGGCGATCTCCTTCATGAGCTTCAGCTTGGGGATGATGAGCCCGGGACAATCCCCGCAGTTGCCGAGTGCCACGAGCTCTATCCCGTCGGTGTACCTCGAGAACTCTCCCTCCCTCTTGCTCATCCCCTTCAGGCACTTCTCGCATGCCACGCACAACTGGTCCTGTATCCTCTTGCACCCTATGATGGCGATCCTGGTCATGTCCTTTCCCTCCTTTCGCCTCGAGGCAGACTCAGATGCCCATCTTTGTGGCGTGACCCTGCTGACGACCGCCCCTTTCGTTGTCGTGGCGGTTCATTCCTCCGAAGAAGGGGTCCCCCGCGCGCGATAGCCTCCGAGAGGCGGGCGCAGGCCGGCGATTCAATGGTCACAGACGTTGGGGCCTGTCTTGAGGGTCTTGTTCAGGTATTGCTCCACCAAGGTCTCGGGAGGCAGGTTGGGGGCGCCCGTCAAGACCTGTATCCCGTTCTGGGAGAACAGACTCAAGGCCCGCGCCCCCATCCCCCCGGCGATGATCACATCCACCCCTAGTCCGTGGAGCCAGCGCGGGAGCACCCCCGGTTCGTGTGGAGGGGGGGTCTGGAGTTCCTTTTGGACGATGCGGCCCTCCTCTACGTGGACGATGGCGAACTGCTGGCAGTGGCCGAAGTGGTTGCAAAGCACGCCA
>FWPV01011895.1_pt1 | contig 13654 bp, 10 predicted proteins | sample 2228371 | NCBI WGS metagenome assembly FWPV01 (sample SAMEA103939776, study PRJEB20133) | metagenome | reverse complement strand
GCCCGCGCCGCTTTTAGTTTGCACCAGTGGCGGCGGAACGTGTCCGATAGTAACCGCACCGATCCGGCGTTTGGCCTGCGCAGCTTCTCCGGGATCGTTGACGATGAACGGATAGATCACCGGCATCGCGCCGGTCAGCGCCTCGGGCCAGCAAGTACCGGAAAGGGCAACTGACTTGCCCGGCAGCCATTCCAGCGTGCCATGTGCGCCGATATGGACCAACGCGTCCACACCCCGCGCGCGCAGCCAGAGATAGAAGGCGACATAGCCATGGCGCGGACAGCGGGAGAGGTCGTGATAGTCCCCATCACGCCCGGCGCGCTCGCCGCGTTCGGGCTGCAACGCCACCAACGCATTGCCGATAGACACCGAAGCAAAACGGAACGCGCCAGCAGTGACAGCCGGATCGGCGTCCGGTTCGCCCCACGCAGCGTAAAGATCAGTGCGCAACGCCTCCGGCAATGCCCCCAGCGCTTTGCGATATACGGTCAGCGGCCAGTGCAGATGCTCGCGTTCAAGCTGCACCGCGAGATCGGTCTGGCCATCCGTGGCATATCCCGCCTCGCGCAGGTCGGACAATATTGCTTCGGCGGAGGCGAGCGCATCCAACCCAACGGCATGGGCCATCTGGTATGCCTTGCCGGGATAAGTCGACAGGACCAAGGCCACCCGCCGCTCGGCAACCGGCCTTTGGGCCAGCGATATCCATCCGGCCACCCGTGCGGCAGTCGCCTCGATCCGGTCAGGATCGGCGCGATGGATAGTGCGGGCAAAACCAAGCGCTGGCTCGCGCGCGCCCGCTTCCTTGAAACTGGCGACGCCTGCAAACACCCGCCCGTCGATCTCGGGCAACACGACATGCATGGCAAGGTCTGCCGGAGACAGCCCGCGCGATGCCCCTGCCCAGCCCGCGTGGCTGGACGTAGCGAGCGCCAGTTGAAACACGGGAACGCCCGCGCCATCAAGCGGGGTGGCGCCGTCCTCGCCCCGCGCGGAAAAAGCGGTAGCGTTGATGATCGCTGCCGGGCCAAGTCCGCGCACCCAGCGGTCCACCTGTTCGCGCACCTGCGGGGCTTTCAGTGAGGGGACGAAGATCGACAGCGCATCAAAACCGTGCTGCTCGAACGCGGTATGCAGGGCGGCAAACGGGTCCAGATCGTGGGCGGTCAGGTAAGAACGATAGAACACGATCATGACCAGCGGCCTTGCGGGATCGCGCACAAAGGCTTCAGGATCGACCACGCCAAAGCGGGGATGCCAGCCTCCCGCCATCGGCAGCGGATCGCATGTCCGGGCGGGGGCATCGATCAGCCCCGCCAGCTGCGACAGCGTGGCAAGCGCCGCCTGCGCCGCCACTGCACCGCCAGCATCGCACCACTGCGCAAGTTCGCGCAATGCAGGCACGAGCACGGTCGAAACCGCATCCAGCCGCTCGTCCTCCCAGCCATCGCCGGGCAGCACCGCGAGCACGATCCCGCGCGACCGGGCCAGCGCCTCGACCTGTTGCAGCCCATAGCTCCAGTACGGCGTGCCGCCGATCAGCCGGATCAGGATCGCCTTTGCACCCGACAGCGTCCGCTCGACATATGTGTCGACCGACAGGGGATGTATCAGCGCCGCCAGATTGGCGAGCCGCAGCGAAGGAAATGCAGCATTGCCCGCGCGGGCCTGATGCCAGGCCGCGGCGAATGCGCCCAGATCGCTGTCCGAAAAGGACAGGACCACCAGATCCGCAGGCTCCTGCCCCAGATCCTGCGGGACGGCGGTTTCCTCCATCCCGTGCGTTTCGCGGAAAATGACGTGCATCGCCCGCGCCTTACGCCAGCAGCACCGCGCGAATGGCGCCTGCATCGACATGATCGTGCTCGGCAATGGCGACCAGAGTGGTGCGGCGCGGCTCGTCAGGCCGCCACGGACGGTCGTACTGGTGGCGCACCCGCGCGCCTACCGCCTGCACCAGCAGCCGCATCGGCTTGCCCGCCACGGCGGCATAGCCCTTCACGCGCAGGATGTGGTGATCGCGCGCCAGCGTCTCGATCCGCGCGACAAGGGCCGCCGGATCGGCAATTTCGCCCCATTCGATAACGGTACTGTCGAAGTCGTCGTGCTCGTGATCATCATCCCCATCGTGGTGCGATGGGCGCGCGGCAATGTCGTCCTCGGCTGCGGCATCAAGCCCCAGAATCACGCGCGGATCGACCACGCCTTCGGTCAGTTCGATCACCGGCACGGGGCGGCCAACCTCTGCCGCGATGATCGCGCGCGCTGCGGCGACACCTTCCGGGCCCGCCAGATCAACCTTGGTCAGCAGGATCATGTCGGCGCAGGCAAGCTGATCCTCGAACACTTCGGAAAGCGGCGTTTCGTGATCGATGCTCGGATCGGCGCCGCGCTGGGCGTCAAGCGCTGCCACATCGGGCGCGAACCGGCCTGCCGCGACCGCTTCGGCATCGGCCAGCGTCAGCACGCCGTCCACGGTGATGCGGCTGCGGATCGCTGGCCAGTCAAACGCCTTGAGCAGCGGCTTGGGCAGCGCGAGGCCGGATGTCTCGATCAGGATGTGATCCGGGCGCGGATCGAGAGCCAGCAGCTTTTCCACCGTGGGGATGAAGTCATCCGCCACGGTGCAGCAGATGCAGCCATTGGCCAACTCGACGATGTTTTCGGCCGGGCAATCTGGAATGGCGCAAGATTGCAGAATCTGGCCATCCACACCCAGCGTACCGAATTCGTTGACCACCACCGCCAGCCTTCGGCCACCGGCATTGCGGATCAGGTGGCTGATAAGCGTGGTTTTTCCCGCGCCCAGAAAGCCCGTGATGATGGTGACCGGCACCTTGGATAGATCCGGCATGGTAACTTCTCCGCGCGCCAGAGCGAGACACGGCGGGGCTTGCCGGACAAGTCCGGTCGGCGCGCGACAACGGGCGGGCGCAACAAAGCACCCGTTACCACGCAACCCGTGCAGCCCCAGCCACACAGCTTCGTCGCTCAGACGGAGAGTTACCGTGCCGTGACCATCCCCTGGATCAGGCAAGAGCGACCGGTGCGCCGGCAGGTCTCCTGGCTCGCAGGTCACAGCTTGATGCACGCCTTCCCAGACTTGGCGCTTGCGCGCTGCCCAGTGGCTGCTCCTGAATTCAGGAGCATGTGCATCGCGCTATCCGCTTACAGTTGCAGGGACAGCCACGGATTTGGGAGCAAGCTCCCGCACCGCATTCCCGATTAAGCCCCTTGCGGGGCACCGGCGCGATCATTGAAGGGCGAGTTACCCCGGTCCTTCACCGCGCGCTCTAGACGAAAATGCCAGCCAAGCCAATTGATGATGTTGTGCCTTCGTCCTCTTGGCGCCACCGCCCTATTTGGGCAGGGGTGGCGGCCAGATACTCAATCGCATCGCAAGGATAGGTCCAGATCGTGATCTCGGTTGTGCCTCTTTTGATTCTGGCGGTTCCCGATAGGGCCAAGCGGCAATCCTTGGCCCACCGTATACGCTCGCGGGATGTGATACCGAGAATATCCTCGACCTGTCGTTGACTGACAGGCTTGCACGCTATCCGGAAAAGCCGTTTCCGTATGGCATCGACGAGATATTCCGCAGCCTGCCTGGAATTCGGATCAAAGACACAACTTTTTCTGGATTTAACGAATGTTCCGTTGGAACGTGCCATCAGCATCCGAATCGCGGCATCACGCTCGCCGCGATGTACACGAAGTCCGAGCGGCATACGCACGTCGAGATCGACTGAAACGATGCAGGACTTGTCGTCGTGCCTGAGCAAGACGCAACGATCAACACGGGACCGGTCAGGCACCGACCGAAACCTCGATTTCATCGAAACGCTTCCAGCGGTAGATCGCGAAACTCGCCAGCCAGCAAAATATGAAAAGTCCGATAATGGCGAAGCCGAGGCCGTTGAAATTTTCGCCCAGCTTAGCGGCGATCCGCCATGGTCCACCCTCAAGGCCCAGCTTGTCACCGATCAGGGCCAGCGTTTCGATTCCGCCAATGACAATCGCCACAATGGCCGAGATCAGGGTGATGGTGATGTTGTAATAGAGCTTGCGGATCGGCTTCACGAAGGCCCATTCGTAAGCGCCCAGCATCACCACGCCGTCCACCGTATCGATCAAGGCCATGCCGACGGCGAACAGGGCCGGCAGGACCAGTATTGTCCCGATCGACAGGCCATCAGCAGCCTGACTGGCCGACATGCCCAGAATGGCGACTTCGGTTGCGGTATCGAACCCAAGCCCGAACAGAAAACCCAGCGGGGCCATATGCCAGCTCTTGTTCACCAAGCGGAACACCGGCCTGAATAGTCTGGAAAGCAGACCGCGCCCACCCAATAACAGATCAAGATCGTCCTCGGCATAGCTGCCGCCTGCGCGAACATGCGCAAAAGTACGCCAGACAGAGCGCAGGATGACCAGATTCATGCCGGCGATCGTGAACAGGAAAAGCGCGGAAATCACGGTCGCTATCACGCCGCCGATTTCCTTGAACGTGCCGAACTGCGACAACGCGCTGGCCGTCACCGCAATAATGATCGACGCTATGGCAATGATCCCGGAATGCCCGACAGCAAACCAGAAACCCACCGCAATGGGCCGCTTCCCGTCCTGCATCAGCTTGCGGGTTACATTGTCGATCGCCGCAATATGATCGGCATCGACGGCGTGACGCAAGCCCAGCCCCCAGGCAAGCAAGGCGGTGCCGAGCATCAACGGCTGTGCATGAAACAGGCTGAATGCCCAGACCCAAACGCCGATGTTTGCGGCTATCAATCCCGCAAACAAGGCGCCGATCCGTCGGCGCAAGGGCAGGGAAGCCGAAGGGGCAGATGAAATCATGACTGGCTCCGTGATCGAAGGAAGGAAGGGCGGCGTGATAGCCGCCGCCGGATACCTTGCCGGGTACGTTGCAAGTCGCGGCCAAGCTTGCGCATGCCCATCCAGGCTCCGCTGCCGCAGACCAGCGTGACAGCCGCAAGCAAGGGCAGGACGAAGATGTACCGCAGAGCGCCGTGGCGCAGGCCGGGCAGATCGAAACTGTGCGGCGCCTTCCACAGCCAGCGCTCGGCGCGTCCCGTGCCATCGACTGCACGCAGCAACGTGCCGGACGCCGCGTCGATATAAAGGTGCGTGGCTTGCGGGTCAGCCAGCACCGCGCGCCATACCGGCAATCGCACCGGCTCCTTATGTGCGTAGTAATAGCTGTCGCCCTCGGACAGCAGGGAAAGCGACACGACGCGGGGACCATTCCGCAAGGCTGCAGCGACATCGGCCCTGGTCAGGATCGCCGGCCTGCCCCAACCATCAATCCTCACCCTGCGTCCATCTGCGGCAATGGCAATAAGCATCGTTTTCCCGCCGAGCGGCGCGCTCTCCACACGGACCGTACCGATGGGAAGCCGGTTCAGATTGGCCAGCGCGGCCCGCATATCGGTCCAGCGCATTAGTCCCGCAAGGCGCTGGCGCTCGACTGATCCTGCATCACTGTCAAACAGCCCCCAGGGACTCATCGAGAACAGGCCGCTCCCGACCCAGGTGAGTGCGAGCAGGCCGAACGCCAGCCCTGCCATATGATGCCACCACCACAGGCCGCGATAGGGCGAGCCTATGGCGCCATCCTTGCCCCGCCTCAATCGGCTAATGCCGACCCAGATCCCGGTGACGGTCAGGAAGCAGCCGGTCAGCGATGTCCAGATGACGACCTGACTCCAGGCAGCCGGGTTCTGCCGAAGCACCGTCGGGTAAAGCCAGTGCGGCACCGCGCCCAGCCAACCCCAGAAGCGCTCGAAACGGGTCGTTTTCTGGACCACTTCGCCGGTCAGGCCAGCGATATAGGCGCTCGAGCCTGCGGCGTCGGCATAGTCGACCCGATAGAGCGGACGGTTGGCGCGAAAGGCTTGGACGGTCCATTGATCGACGGAAATCGGCGTTATCGCCGCCACAAGTCCATCGATCCCGAAGTTGCGCCCGAATTCCATGCCGACCTTGGCGAGGTCCTGGCGGGAAAGAGGTGCCAGCGGGGCGCCGCTTGCGAGGTCGTAGCTCAGCGGCGAGGCGCGCATCTGCCAGATTGCCCGCCCGTCGCCTTTTTCCGGTACGACCCGCAACACAGCCTTGCCCACAACCATTTCGAGCCGGGCAGATGCCAGCGCGGTATCGGCTGGCAGGGTAATACCCGCCAGTTCGCCATCGGCCGGCAAATGAAAGGGGGACAAGGCCCGCAGTTGCCCGGCCGGTAGCAATCGGGGATAGTCGACGAACAGCATCACGAACCCGGTGAGGCACCAAAGCGTCATCACCGTACCGATGACGATACCCATCCAGCGGTGGAGCAGGAGCAGCGCCCGCAGCGGCCTGCCTTGGCTGCGCGGGCGTGCCACCGCCACCGGTTTCGTGACGCCATGCATGGTCAGAACCGCGCGCTGATCGAAACGTCGATCGAGCGTGGCCGCCCGAGCAGCCACTGCTCGTCATTATAGGTGGTGGTCGCGTAGTCCTTGTCGAACAGATTATAGACCCGCAGATTGGCCGCGACATTCTTCGTCACCGCGAAGGAGATGCCACCGTCGACCACGGCATAGCCGGGCACACGGAACTGATTTGCGTTGTCCGAGAAGGTCCGCCCGACATAGCGCAATCCAAGGCGCGTCTGGAGACGAGCAGTCACATCGTAGCTCAACCAGAGATTGGCGGTTGCTTCGGGCACATTGGGCGGAGTTTTGCCGTTGAACGATGTGCCGCCGCTCAGGAACGCGTCGAAACGCGCGTCAAGAATCGTGCCGTTGGCGTCGATCCCGAAACCGCCAGCGAGATCCAGTGTCAGCGAGGCTTCCAGTCCCTTCGCCGAACGCTGCCCCACCTGATCCTGTCTCGGCGGAAGGCTGCCCGGAACTGTCGCGAGAAGGTTCTTCTTGACGATCCGATAGGCGGCGAACGTGGCTAGACCGCGCCCGCCGAGGAAGCTGGCCTTGACGCCTGCTTCGACCTGATCGCCAGTGGTGTTCTTGAAGGCTGCCTGACCAATGGAAAAGGTAATCAGGGAACCGAGCGGATCGACTGCGGTAGCGTATTGGCCATAGAGCGAGAGCGCTGAGGTTGGCTGGTAGACCGCCCCCACCCGCCAGGTGACATTGTGCAAGGTCTTGTCGAGCCGCAAGGCCTCGGTCGCCGTGCCACCGGCTCCATAACTCGTGACATAGCGCTTTACATTGGCACGGTCGAAATTGATCCCCGCAGATACCGACAGCCGATCGCTGATCGTCAGCCGATCCTCGGCAAAGAGCGAATATTGACGGGTCCGGGTGCGATATTGGGGGCGCACGCCGAACGTATTGTAATAGAGGCCCGGATCGAAGCTGTAGGGATCGACCGGCTCGGCGAAACCGGGCGGCGGCACGTCAGAATCGAAATCGTTCGAATGCCTGAACTTGATGCCGTTGATGTCGAACCCGACCAGCAATTCGTTCTTCAGTCCGCCCCAGTTGCTGCGGAGAGTTGCATCGGTCTGCGCGCCGATCTGCGTCTGATCGTGATCAATGCCGTAGAAATCGAACCGGTCGATCTTCCCGGTAGCGCCATTCCAGAAATAGCTTTCGAGATTACGCCATTTGCGATGCGTGGTCAGGCGGTAGGCGGTGCTGCGGATACTGACAGAATCGCTCGGCGCCCATTCCGCCCGGATGGTCGTCCGGTTGTCCTTGAAGCGCATCAGGGCGTCGGTGACATTGTAGTTCCGGCGCTTGTTGCGATCGTCCAGCTTGCCGTCGATCAGCGGCGTGCCGAAATAGAGCATGGGTTCCTGGTCGCTGTAATCGTCCGACAATGTCAGGGTCAGCGTATCGGTGGGGAGTAATTGCACGGAGCCCGAGATCGCCAGGCCCTTCGAATCCCCACGATCGATCCAGCCATCCGATTGATTGCGGCTGATGTCGAAGCGATAGGCGATCAGCTCGTTCACAGGTCCACCCACGCCCGCGCCGATCCGCCAGCTGTTCTGGGAGCCATATCCCGCTTCCGCCTCGAACTCGGTGCGGTCGCTGTTCGGCTTCTTGGAGATGACGTTGACCGCCCCGCCGATTGCACCCTGGCCGTAAAGTACCGAGGCCGGGCCGCGCAGCACTTCGATACGGTCCACCGTCCAGGGATCGGTCGGAAAGGTGACGGTGCCTGCGCCCGGATAGAGGCGCACGCTGTCATAAAGCTGCATGATGGAGCCCGGCCCGCTGAAGCCCCGCGCGGCAAGGCCGGTGCCGCCGTTGCCGGGATTGGCGACGGAGCTAATTCCCGTTGCCCGTGTGACGGCATCGACGATCGACAAGTCACCGCGCGCACGGATTACGTCTCCGGCCAGAGTTTCGACGCTGGCCGGCGTCTCCAAGATGGTCAGGCCGAGGCGGCTTCCCGTTTGCGTGGGCGCGTTGGCATCGTCGGCGCGGGTGCCAAGCACGAGGATATCGGACTTGTCCCCTGCCTCGGCCGCATCTTCGGCATAAGCGAGAGTCGGAAAAACGAGTGCGGCGAGCGCACTGCTGGTAACGATGGTCTTGATCACAATTAGTCCCCCGGCGTCTTGCGACGTGGCCAGGGCAAACCCGCGCGAACGGGCGACACGCGCGGCGGCCGGACGCCATGGGCGGCCGACGCACGTCTCCGATGCGGCCCCAGCCGCTCGTTCGTCGCTCAGACGGAGTTCACCGTGCCGCGGCCATCCTCTGGACTAAGGCAAGAGCGACCAGACGCCGGCAGGTCTCCTGGCTCACGGGTCACAGCTTGATGCACGCCTTCCCAGACCTCGCATGATTTAGCGTCCGGCCCAGTGGCTGCCCCTTCAAAGAGGAGCGATGTGCATCGCGCTATCCGCTTACAGTTGCAGAGACAGCCGCGGATTTGGAAGAAAGCTTCCGCACCGCATTCCCGATTAAGCCCCTTTCGGAGGCACCGGCGCGATCAATGAAAGCCGGAACAGTCCGGCTTGCGATTCCTCGCTTAACTGAAGTGATCGGAAAAGCCAATAACGCTTGGAGCAGAGATTGAATCAACGATTACTGCATCCCGCGCCACCATTGCCATTGGCACGGCCAGAGCGCACCAACCGCGCGCACTCGATTTGAATGGCGGGTTTTCACTGAACCTATCGTTGGCCATCGGACTCCTGTACGGCCGAAAGTGGTCGGCAGCCGACACTCATGCTGATGTTCATTCAACGGATATGGCTCTGAACTTCCGCCCAGTCGTGGAAACGCCTTGGCGGTGGATCACGAATGATCTGCCTTTCCGGTATGCTGTGTGATCCAACTGCCGCCATTGCAGCAGTTCGTCCTGGGTCATCGTTATCCTTGGCGATGTAAAGGGTGCCAACATGCTCTGGAACCTTGATCAGCGCGAGACGCTCATTCCCGAGTGCTGCCCAGCACGGGACTCCTTTAATCTGAGCATAGCTTGCCGCATCCTCCATGCCCTCAGCAATGGCGAGCACGTTGCCTTCGAACTGTGGAGCCCAAGCACCCTGTCCGGGTTTGCCGAGCATGAATTTGCCCTCATGCCATGTTCCGTCGTTCGTAAGCCTGATCCGCTGGATCGCCGTCATCCGGTGTCCGGTTCTGACCGCGACCAGCAACGCAGGCCGGAAGGTGGTTCTGGGCTTGCGGCCGAACGGGCACCTTGGATGAAAGCGTAAGTCGGGGAGATCGACTGGCAGTCGACGCGATCGAAGGTAGACTTCGCCGAGCGTCCCCCGGATTTCTGTGCCCTGATCCCAGATCCTTCTGACATTGGGCGCAGTTCCTTCGGGACGGTAACTAGGGGGAGGGGAGTTCAGGATCGGTTTGGTCCGACCGATTTCGCGCAGGACATCCTCGCTGCGGCATCCCGCAAAACAGTGGACCAGAATACCCCGCTCGCCCTGCCGGACTGAAAGTGACGGCGTTCGGTCTGCATGCGCAGGGCAGATGCACATCGCGTAGGAACCGTGCCAACGGCCCTTCAGTGCAGCAACGATGTCGATGGTCTCCTGGGTGGGTTTGAGCGCAATCAGCATAAACTCGCTCCTCTCAGCTAAGCCTCACCATCTTTCCCCTTTGGATCGGCCTGCCTTGCTCCGGCACGGCGCGCGATGGCCAACGCCCCTTTCGTCTGTGCGATGCCAGATTGTGGGCGATTGCCATGCGCCGCCTGTTCATTTAGAAACGTGGGGCGATATCCGAACCACGCCGAAAGGTGTGGTCATGAAAAATCTTCTATTTTTGTTGGTCGCTTTGACGCCGACGCCATCATCGGCGCGCGAAGCAATTCTCGACGTGTTTTCGTCAGAGGCAAAACCGGACTTCGCTGTGCTCGCCCCACAGTTGCGCGGGGCAGTCGATCTCGAGCAATCAGTGGAACCGCCTCCGGCTCCAGTGGATGCGTTTTCACCAGAGTTGAACGGCGACTTTGAGTTGATCCCTCACAGCTTCACGATCAATCCCTATGCCGCGCGCCCCGCTGTTCCTTCGTGGATGCGGGCAGGTGCATCATTCATGGGCCCTGCTTCTTCACCCTTCCGCCCTTCGCAGGATGACCCACTCTGCCAGTACCGCAGCTTCTTCCCGCGATATGGTATCAGCAGGGATGCCCAGGCTCGCCGGACAGCCTATTTCAACCTGATCGTCGACGTCGCTTGCGATGCCGGCGTGCCCGTTGTTCTGTTTGACGCCTTACTGGCGCAGGAAAGCAGATATCGTCCCTTCGCCCGAAGCAGCGCCGGTGCGATGGGCATGGCTCAGCTGATGCCCGGCACGGCCCACTATCTCCGTGTCACCGACCCCTGGGATGTTCGGCAAAACCTTGTGGGCGGTGCGCGGTATCTGCGCGAGCAGCTGGATCGCTTCGGGACATGGGAGCTTGCACTGGCTGCCTACAATGCAGGCCCGGGACGTGTGGACCAGTTTGGCGGCATCCCGCCGTTTCGTGAGACCCGCAACTATGTGCGCACGATCATGGGTTCGATCGGCAATCCGAATTCGACCGGCGGCCTGTCGCTTGCCTCGGCAGCACTTCCCGCGCCCAATCCGTTTCGCCGGGTGCTGCTTGCCTCTTTCGAAGGACGATCAGACGTCCCAGAACACTGAGAACCCAGTAGCCCAAGCATAGTACACACTGATCGCTAGGATGACGGGCGCGCCCTTGAGGTAGTTGAGTTGCCAGCGAAGCCAGAGCTTCGGGATGACCAGAGCTTTCTGGATTCCCGTTTGGTGGGCGGGTCGCCACCTGCCAGTGCGCCAGTCGTCGGCCGTCACTACTACCGCGAGCACTGCGCAGATCAGCGCCATCATTCCCACGCCGATGTAGAGCGATGTCCAAGCGATAAGGGCTTCCTGCTTCATGAGTCGGACCTAGTGCAGCGATGATCGAAGAGAGGTACGCATTTTCGAAGCTCTTGTATCCCCCTGGCCGAATACTGCCTTTCTGCGGCCGAGCAGCGTGTGGCCGAGATTGAGCTCACCGCTGCGGGCGCGCCGCACCAGCGCCTGCATGTATGCATCGGGCGTCTTGCGGATTTGTCCGTTGGCCAGGTGATGCCCGGTGATCAGCGCGCACAGGAGTGCGATCCCTGTGCCCAGTGTCGCACTTGCCCGCGCGGCCGTAGCCTGGCCTATCTGGCAGACGCGGGCGACATCGTGGAGCTCGGTCAGGCCTGGTCGGGTTCCAATTTCGACCATGCCGTCGATAAAGGGGAAGAGGGCAGGGGCATCGGCCCAAACGAAACCCGATCGATGGATGCCGTAGACATCATTCGCGTCGGCCGAGACCTGCGTATTCTGACAAGCATCGGCTGTTTCTTGCTTCACCCTGTCGGCATTAGGCGTGGTTCGAACGTCATCAGGTTCCCGTCGGCAAGCGCCCTCTGCCAAGCCGTATACGGATTCAAGAGCTTCTTCAGGGCTGTATTGATGGTGGTCATTCAGGCGCACCCTAGTGTCCCCGGCAGGTGTCAGCGACGCAATCTCGCCGAGCGATATGCGCTCTGACAACCGATCAAGCAGCCGGGTCGCGACCTTGGCGAGGCGGCCGAGCACTGCGATCGCGTCCATGGATCCTTTCCGCCTCTGGTATGTGCGCCGCGCCGCAGCGATCGCATCGAGCTTCTTTCTGGCCTTGTCAGCCCAGGGGTGGCCCTGCTCGAACGGCCGCAGCAGCCTGTAGGCGCTGCTTGTTGCCCTTCGAATTTCATTGGGCAGTATCAGGTTTTGCGCCGCCAGGGCCTTCTCGGTGGCGGCCAGTTGTGTGAGGTAATCCTCAAGGAGGAGTAGCGGCGCCAGCGACCATCCGGATGCGTCGGAGCGATCCTCGCTGTCTCGTGACCCAAGAAATCGCTTGCCGTTGCCGGCGAGGCAATGGGGGATGATCAGGCCGTATTCGGCAAGGCGCCTGATGTTTTTGCGCGCGGCGGTCCATCCGATCCGGCATTTGAGATGGTCGTTCGAGGCGGCGATGAGCGGGCCGCAGCGGCTGTCCCAGTCGATATTCATGGCCGCGATGCTCGCGGCGGCATCGTAAAGATCGCGCCAGACGATTCTCGGAACATCGATCGTCACGGGCGGCATCCTCGCGAAGGTCTCGATGATGTCGAGCAGTTTGCGCCGACGCTGCCTGCCTGCGTTTTCGGTCCCGGTATGTCCGAACCCCCGCATCATCTTGCTGACGCGCGCTGCATGTCTTGCCCGATCTGCCGGGTCTTTCATGAAAGCGATCCTGGTCAGCTGGTCGGTCTCGAGCATCCCCCCCAGGTTTGGCAGACAGGCGCCGATCGCTGCTGGCCCTCCCCGGCGGCGGCTATTCACCTCCGAGGCTGCCTGATTTTGGACAATAGTCACCCCTTCGCTCCCTCAGTCCTGAGGTGCGGCACAGACAAAGAACATTGCCCGCAAAATTTGCGAAAAATGCTTGCAAGTTGTCAGGGAGCAGGTAGCTTGCCGGTGTCTCTCGCCACGCTTTGGCGCGGCAAATTACAGCTTCCTTCGAAAGGCCCGGGCGCTGCCCGGGTTTTTCATGTCTGCGTCGCTGACCTCCCTTTCATTTGCACCAGCTGGTGCGGCGATCCGTGGCAGCGTCCGGGCGCGTTTCATCGCGCGCAGAAGCGCTTGTTTGCCATTCGGTCTGTTGCTAGAAAGCGAGGTGAACTTGGCGCTCTGGCAACAGGATGCGTTAAAGGGGGTCCCGTTGGCGCGGGGCCCCTTTTCAATTTCAGAGCATCATCGGTTGTCCTTCTGATGGTTCAGGCGATCTGACGCTGAGCGTTTTCGCCACGATCGCCGTGATGATCGCCTCCCGGGACAACAGCTCATCCCCTTTCAGCTCGTCGATCATTTCGATCATGGATGCTGGCAGGCAGATTTCGAGGGGGCGCGAATCGAATCCTGGGTGGGGTTCAATTCCGCCCCAATCTCTCATTTCCTTAGAAATCCTGACACTTCGGTGTTGAGAAAAGGTTCTCCTCGGGCGGATTTTGGCTGTGGCGGCAGACGCCAGCATCTAATCGAAAGGGAAATCTCAATGACAAGTCTCGATCTGAAGAATCGCAGCGGCACGCTTGCTGTTGCGATTGCGGCGCTCGCGGCCGCCAGCGTGTTCGGCGCTGACGCCGCAATGGAGGGGGGCGACA
>FWPV01002071.1_pt1 | contig 13655 bp, 9 predicted proteins | sample 2228371 | NCBI WGS metagenome assembly FWPV01 (sample SAMEA103939776, study PRJEB20133) | metagenome | reverse complement strand
GGGGAGTGCCTGGCCTTTATCATCAGCTACTTTTCCCCTTATTTCGCCTGTTTCTATGGCCGGGAGTTTAGGTACGAGCCATAGAATTATTATCAGGAGAAACAAAAAAGAAAAAATATAACTTCGGTTTCTTTTCTGTTTATTTTTTCCCATTTTTTTCTTTTCCATAAATTTAAAATAGCGATTTTTAATATAAAGAGCAACGTCATTTTTTAAGAAGAAGACGAGAGATAAAGGATTAGCCACCGCCATCGAAGAAATAGCCATGCATGCAGGGTTACTTGATGACCGACCAAGGGCGAGGGAGTTGACCTGGATTTTGCTTGCTTGTCGTTGTGCCCGGGGTATGGGTGACCTGAAAATGCATAGTCCCGAATTCACGCTTGAGGAAGCCGTAGATGGCGAAGTCGCGTGGACACCAGGGGGCTGAGTGTCGAAGGAGGGAAGGACAATTGGGATAGATGAGGGAATCTTACTGGAACCACGTGGTTATGGGAAGAGCTATATCGTGAGCAAGGTTTAACTGGAGAGGTTCACTGCTGATTATTCTCTAATTAAGGGAGAAAATTTAAAAGGGAAATAATTTTTGCTGCCTTTAATACTTGAGTGATGATTCACCTCTTCCTTATCGGCTGCAAAATGAATAGCCTTGACGACGAAATTAAAGCCTTCTTGACGAATTAACGGTGTCTTCCTCTTTCCGGGCTAGAAAAGGTCTATTTTTTCGGCGATTTCTTCTTAGCCACAGGCTTGGGGGCCGGTGCTTTCTTACCGTAAGTGGCGATAAATTTCTCGGTCAGCAGCTTGGCTTCGGTATCCGTAAATTGCTTGGGCGGTGATTTCATAAAATAGGCGGAAGGACCGACAAGCGCGCCGCTGACCCCGTTATCTAAAGCCAGCTTGGCGCAGCGGATGGCGTCGATAACCACACCGGCGGAATTGGGCGAATCTTCGACCGAAAGCCGCACTTCCAGGTTGGTGGGCACATCGCCGAAATGGCGGCTTTCAATGCGGATGAAGCAAACTTTATTATCTTTCTGCCAGGGAACATAATCACTTGGGCCGATGTGTACGTTTTCCGGAGCAATGTCTAACCCCCTGGCTCTAATCTGGGAGACGACAGCGTTGGTTTTGGATATTTTTTTCGAACGAAGCCTTTCTCGCTCCAGCATGTTCAGGAAATCAGTGTTACCGCCGGTGTTAAGTTGATAGGTGCGGTCGATGGGCATCCCCCGGTCTAGATAAAGATTTACCAGGGTCCGATGGAGAATGGTGGCGCCCACCTGAGACTTGATGTCATCCCCGATAATCGGCAGCTTTTTGGCTTCAAACCGCTTCTGCCAGTATTTTTCGCTGGCGATAAACACGGGAATGCAGTTAATGAAAGCACAACCAGCATCCAGCACCTGCTCCACATACCATTTGGTAGCTTCCTCGCTTCCTACAGGCAGGTAATTAATGACGACATCTGTTTTGGTCTCTTTAAGGATAGAGACGATATCCGCGGTCGGACCAGGAGCCTTCTCGATTATTTCGGAGAGGTATTTTCCCAGGCCGTCGTGGGTCATTCCCCTCCAGACTTTTACGTTGAGGTAAGGCACGTCACAAAATTTAGTGGTATTGTTGGGATAGGTGAAAATAGCCTCGCTCAGGTCTTTACCCACTTTGTTTTTATCGATGTCGAAGGCCGCGGTAAATTCAATATCTCGAATATGATAGCCGCCAAGGTTAACATGCATAACGCCGGGTATTAAGTCCGTTTCCTTAGCGTTTTTATAATAAAAAATACCTTGGACCAGGGACGAAGCACAGTTGCCCACGCCGATAATGGCCACTCTGATTTTGTTGCTCATAATCTAAACCTCCTTGACTTGAGATTTTGCTCTTTCTTGCTGGCGCACAAGAAAAATTCTTTGCCAGGCAGTTATATGGGAGCCCAAAGTGATGATAATCAGGACAGTTATCATGGCGATATCGAGGTGGGAAAAGATAGCCCCGACAAGTGCTCCCGTGAAAAGCAAGACCATCCTTTCGGCTCGCTGCATAATACCCGCACTTCCGTGCAGGCCTAAGCCTTCTGCTCTGGCGCGAGTATAACTGACCATGAAAGAGCCAAGAAGAGTAAAAAAGATGAGCCATAAGGCCCAATGATGACGAAAATAATAAGCGAGACCAAGATAGACAAAGAATTCAGAGTAGCGGTCCAGAGAAGAATCAAAAATAGCCCCGAAAAGGCTGCGTCGATTTAAGTTTGCGGCCACTTTGCCGTCAAGAATATCGAAGAAGCCACAGATAAAAATAGCTATAGCGGCCAAACCCGGCTTTTGCGCGGCAAAAGCCAGGCCTGCCAGGCCTCCAAAAAAGAGACCGGCGAGAGTAAGCAGGTTAGGATTAGTCCGTCGCCGAACCAAGCCCTTAGAAAAATCGTCAACCCGGTCAAGGACCCAATAAGCTACTTTTTCCGGCAAAAAGCGAAAGGACTTTTTTGAAGCCAAAGCTACTTCGGAACGTGGTTGCATGGCTAGAGTGATTATTTATCTTATTTAATCCAGTAAGTCAAATTATGCCCTCATTTGGGTCAAGCCAGGTGAATATTTCCAGTCTTTCCTTCGTCAACCCCTTTTTTTATAGCCGGGTTTCTTGGGGGAAAGTTTATGGGCTACGGGTCTCTTGAACAACCTCCGCTGCCGAATGGCCTTGGGAGAAATGACCGAAAAGAATGTCCCTCACCGAACCTCTTCTAGCCAAAGAACACGGTTAGAGGAAGAAGCTTGCCCCTTTATTCTACGGGGATCTTTTTCTTTTTCTCCTCCTTTTTTTCTTCTTTTTTCTCCAGCATTTCAATCCGGGCATTGATCAACGCCCTTAAAGCCAGCAGCAGCTCTTTTTTCGCCCTAATAAGGTGGGTGTGAGCTTCGCTGGGCAAGAATAGATTAAAGAGCTCCTCGGGAAGGGTTATTTTTATTTCTCTCACCTTTGCCTCACCCATAATTTAGTACCTCCTTAAAAGCTCAAAATATATAATCAAGAAAAGAAAATTCTTAGTTTCTTTCCATCTAATTTGGCTCCTTGGACATCCCGACCTGAGAGAAGCCGGGGAATTAAGATGTGCCTTTTATAAGAGCCAACACGGATAAAAAGTTCCTCCCCCTTCTGGAATAAATCAACCTCATTTTTTTCCGCCAGAGGCAGGCTGAGAGAAAGGGTATAGGTTCCGTCGAGTTTTTCAATTTCTATGGGTCTTTGCCGACAAAAAACCTCCGCCGGGTCTTTGTCGCCATAAAGAGCTTGAGCTATTTTTTCTAAGGAGGGGAGTCCGACTATTTCTTTCTGATAAAGAGGCAAAAGAAGTACGGGCAGGGGTTGGAAGCTTTCGTGAATCATCGCGAGATACTTTTTTTGGAGTTCTTTCCACGCCTCAAAATAGCTGTCTTCTACTTCCGCCGGCAAAACTCGATTGACCATGACCATATCTACGGCATAGCCAAATAGGCAAAAAAACATGTAGGCTCTTTGGGCTTCTTTGATGACCATCTTTTCCGGGTTGACAATCAGGCGGATGGTTGACCGCTCATTATCTTCGAGGATTTCTTTCATTTCCGCCAGCTGAAGAGATATTCTTTTAATCGCTTCAAACACGTTATCTTCAGGGAAGGGAAAAGGAAGGACTCGGTTAGCTACCGGCCTTACGGCCTTGGCCGCGGTTCGGCCTATCGGGAAGATATGTTTAAGATACCAGTCAGTTATTTCTGGAGCAGATAAGAGACGGAGAGTATCGCCAGTGGGAGCGCAATCGACAATGACCACTTCAAACTCGCCAGTTCGGTGGTAGTTGCGGATTTCCATCAGGCTGAAAAGTTCCTCCATGCCCGGGAAGACGCTTAATTCTTCTGCCTCGATAATATCGATGCCCTGGGCTGAGAAAAAAGAGGTGAGGTAGTTTTTAATTTCCCCCCACCTTTTTTCTACTTGTTCCTGAGCGTTGATTTCTTGGCCGAAGAGGTTGGGAATAATTTCTTGCGGGGTGTTACCCAACGGCACCTCAAAGGAATCTGATAGACTGTGGGCGGCGTCCGTGGAGATGACCAGGGTTCGGTATCCCCGCCGGGCACAGAGCACAGCGGTGGCGGCGGAAATAGTCGTTTTCCCCACGCCGCCCTTTCCTGTAAAAAGAATTAATCTCATCTTTTCTATTATTTTATCATGTCTACAATGATGACAAAACCGGGCAGAATTCATCCTTTAAAGGGATAAAGTTATGTCTATGAATTTACCCTTTAAAATTATATTTCTAGAAAAGAATCCTGTTAACCAAATTTTAAGTTTCTGGTTAAGCGTGTGACGGCGTCCCTTTCAGGACTGTATTTAGAGAAAAGTATCTTGTTAACCCTGGAAGTAAAACTTAGGGTTGGCCTTTTGGGCATAAGGTTTAGTGGAATCTTGTTTGTCCCGGATAAAATTACCAGCTGGCGCAGGAAGGGGTAACTCTCCGCTTCTAAGTTCAGGTCCTTATTTTTAACTGGGTGTAACTGCCTAAAAGGGGAAAGAGATTAGTGGCCTGCGGGTACTAAATAAGTTATCTTTTCGGCGGCCTTCATAATTTTTTGGCGCTGGAAGAGAACAGGAAAGTATCTCCCTTCCGCCCAGTCCCGAAAGAGGTCAGAATAATGAGGACTCCGGTAGTCGCCGGATTGACCAGGACAATTAGTTCCGAGAGAATTGTCCCAGTCACTCAAGTCTGCAATAAAACGGAAGGAAGCTCCAGACGTTTGTCGGTTGAGCCCGGAAGTGGCACAAACAGTATTTGCGTCTCCGCCTCGAGGCAAGGGGCCAACATCAAGTCGAGTCCTCCATTCTTCCTTCAGGACTGAGCTCAGAGGATGGCGAAGCAGAGCATGGTGGAATTTTTCCTGGCCATAATTCCATTTTTGGCGCTCGGAACCAAGTTTCTGACGAAGGCGGAGGAGAGCTTCTTCTAAGCAAGAGAGTAAAAGTTCATCCCTGGCCCGCTTGGGTTCAGGGCCAAATATTTTTTCTGAAGGAAAAGAGAGCCATTCTATCGTTAATTCAAGAGAGCGGCGAGGAAAGACAGACTGCGCCTCGGCAGGAAGAAGAAGCTGCCAGAGTCGGTCGAGAAGAACCTGTTGCCAGGTTACATAAATTGCTGCCTCGACCGATTCTGGTTTTAAGTTGAAGTCCCAGCTCAAAAGTTGATTAATAATTGGGGTTAATGATTTATTTTGCTCTCTCAGAGGTTGGAGGAGAGAGACGAGCTGGCGCGCGGGAAGGGAGAGAACATCGTGCTGGAGCAAAGCCATACCCTGAACGTCCCATTTATCGCGGGAAGCGAGCACTTCTTTTATTCTTTGGTGTCGGAAGGGTTCAGCCCAGAGAAACCCAGGAGAATAAGGAAAATCAGGCGGGAGATTACATTCATTGGCGGTAGCGATGAAACCTTCGGGGGGATTATCAAGATGAGGAAGCTCGAAGGGGGGTATGAAGCCATCCCATTCAAACCGACCGTCTCCGGGGACGGGCAATAATCCTGTATAATTTTTCCGTTTAGGGGCGATACCTACTGCTTGCCAGCCAATGTTTCCCGCGCGGTCGGCCCAAATAAGGTTTTCAGAAGGAGTGCGGAAATACCGGCAAGAATCCCGGAATTCAGGCCAGGAGCGAGCCTGGTCAATCCGCAAGCTGGCCAAATAAGGTGCTCCGCCAATTTCTAACCAGGCGGCTCGCAGGCTGAAAGCCAGATGATTCGTTTTATCTTCATAAAGAACCGGGCCATGGCGCGTAAACTTCAACTGAACTTCAACCGGTTTTTCGCCCTTTATTTCAATTTTTTCGCGGATTATGTTCATTTTTTCCCATTTGCCCGCATAAAAATATTCCTCAGGATTATCCGGGTTGGTTTCATAAACATAAATATCTTCTTGGTCCGTGGCAAAAATAGTTAACCCCCACGCGCCGTATTCGTTGTGGCCAATGGAGACTCCAGGCAAAGCTGGCTCCCCGCCGCCGATGACATTCCAGTTGGGAGCTACAAGATGTACCCAGGAGCGCAGCGAAGGCAACTGAAGAGCCCGGTGGGGGTCGTTAGCCAAAAGAGGTTTCCCGGAAACAGTTCTTTTCCCTGATAGTACCCAGTTGTTGCTGCCCAAAGGAATGGCATTTTGGAAAGAAGGAAGCGTGGCCAAAAAGATTCCTTTCGACGGGGAGGAAAGGGAGGGAAAGAAAAACGCTTTTGCTGAGTTGTACGAAGCCCAGAGGCGGGAAATAGGCCAGAATAATATCCAAGAGCTTTGACCAGCGGCCGAAAGGGATGCAGGTTGAACGAAGAATAAGCCAGAAAGATTCGGCGGGGCTAACGGTCTCGTGGCCCGCAAGCCTGGGTCAACAATATCTTCGGGCAAAAAGGTAACTTCAGCTCGGCTGGCTCGGTAAAGTTCAAGAATCTCCTCTTTTAGCTTGGATAAATCCCAATGAATTTCCTTGGCTAAACGAGGCTTTTTTGGCCGAAAAGGAAGAAGCTCTTCTACCTTCTCTGGACTTAAATGATGGATTGACCTGGCGAGGGCTATTTCTTCGCTGGCGTTACGAAAAAGACCGTTATGCCTTGATACGACCACCTCTGGCGTCCAGGGCTCAGGTTCAAACCCAAGCCAGAGAAATTCCCGGGGCAAAAACTCTGGGTTTTGTTTGACAAAGGTAATATAAGCGTTGATGCCGTTGACAAAAGAATGGATGATGGTTTGGCCTCGGGGATGATAAAAATTAAGCTCCCTGGCCATGTCACCCCGGAAGCGAAGCAGGCGACTACCTATGTCGGCCTGGAGAAAGCGGCGGCCAAAGACAGAGCTTAGCGTGCCTGTTGCTTTTCGGCGCCAGAGTTCTAACTGAAATAACCTGTCCTGGGCAGCGGCGAATCCCTGGGCGAAGAAGAGGTCATTTTCATGGCGAGCGAAAATGTGAGGGATGCCCCATTTATCCCTGATTATTTCCACTCGGTCTTTTAGTCCCTGAAGAGTCAAAGTCTCTTCTGTTTCGGAAAAGAGGGGTGAGATGTAAATTATCCCCTGAAGAAAAACAAAACAAAGTAAAGTTGAAACAAAAATGGTAGCTGAAAAGGGGCTGAGAAGAGCTTTTCTGGGAGAAGATTTCCTTTTCATTTTCTCCTGACCTCCTGCTTGAAAATTTTAAGGCAAAATCACTTTTTCCTCACTGATTATTTGTTTTTTTATCAAACCTGGTAGAGAAGATAAAATGTTTGAGATATTAGTTTAGGTTTGGGGCGGAAGCCCTTTTCTATCTCTCTTTTTTAATTAAAACGTCATGCCGTAAAAATTAGAGATGAGTATTTTTCGGCAAAAAAATTTTCGGCCAAGTAAAACATTTTTAGGAAAATAGATTTTAACTAATCCTTTCTTTCCCCCGTATTTTTCTCCACCTCTATTTTGGGATTAATCCCCAAGCTTATTCCTCAATAATCTGCCCGCCAAAAATTTCCGGTTTCTTCGAGGGGTTATTTCTTGCCATTTATTAAAAAAAATGATATTAGATATATGTCATGAGGCCGAAGAAGAAGACTTCTTTCCACCTTGACTCGTTCTTTTCCCTTCTTCTCGCCTTGATTTCCCGTAATAATAACCACCTCAACAACAATAATAACAATAACGTCCCCTTCTAAGGGGACGTCTACACTATTAACTCACCTTATTTTCCAATTCTTCGAGAGGAGGTTTTCTATGTTTGATGTGGATAGAGCTTTAGCTATGTGGCGGTCAGAGGCAATCCAGCGGGCTCTTCGCCTTCAGGCGACGGTGCTTGATGCCTCCCGGGAATTCCTCCGCCAGCATGGTTTTATCGAAATTCTGCCCGTCATTATTTCGCCGATAACCGACCCCTTAACTGACTATCGCCTCCGGGGAGAAGTGGAATGCTACGGTTTTAAGTACCAGATTACCAAAAGCATGATTTTCCATAAGCAAATGGCTCTTTTTGCTGCGCCCCGGATTTTCTGTTTTTCGCCCAACGTCCGGATCGAGGCAGTAGAGAGGCAGAACTCAGGAAAACATCTGATTGAATTTGTCCAACTTGACCTGGAGGTAAAAGAGGCCAGCCGCGAAGAAATAATGCACTTGGGTGAGAGGCTTTTCCAGGCCATAGTCATGGCTGTTAAAGAGAAAAACCAGGATGATCTGGCTTTTTTTGGTCGCCGTTTAACGGTTCCGGATGCTCCCTTTGAGCGGATAACTTATAAAGATGCCTGGGCAATTTATGGGGCAGATTTTGAAGAAAAGCTGTCTCTCTCTCAAGATGCTCCTGTTTGGGTGCTTGATTTTCCTATAGAAGGCCGCGAATTTTATGACCGGGAAGACTCCAGCCGGCCAGGAATTCTAGTGGATATGGACCTGATTTATCCTGAAGGTTACGGCGAGGCTCTTTCTGGAGGAGAAAGAGAGTACCAATACGACCGTATCTGCTACCGTATACAGCAGAAGGGGATTCAGTTGGAGGCCTTTGCTCCCTACCTGGAAGTGGCCAAACGAGGTCTTTATCCTTCGGCTGGGTTCGGAATCGGGATAGAGCGGCTAACCCGCTTTCTCTGCGGCCTGCGCCAGATTGAGTTAACTCGGCTCTTTGCCAAGCTTCCTGGCCAGTTCAGTTTTTAGCTGAAGTTGGCACTCAACCGGGCTAAGCTTTACGTCCCGGCTGATGTAGGCATGGCTATTCTCTCATGGCCATTCTTTTAAAAATGTTTTAATCGGCCATGAACTTATCGTTATAGCCACCAAGAGCTAGCAGAAACCTGCCTCCATGCGCTCGGTTTTCCCAGGAGAGCTTGAGAAAGGAAAGGTACAGAAGGGATTCAATATTTCTGAAAAGGTCAGACTGGCAGGAGGTAAGCTCTGGAAGAAAGTTGAAGAAATCTATGGTTTGTTTTACCAACTAAGACCCCAACCTATGGTTAGGCACTTTCAGCCTGTTGCTGGTTTATCCCCAGACGACGGCCCCGCAACAGCTTTCGCCTCCAGGAAATATACTCAAAGGGGTGGCCGCTGCTCCCTTAAGTCCGGAGCAGGAGGAGCTTGAGAGAATTTCGGATCAGGTCAACGAGACCGCTACATTAATAAGAGATAAAATTGACCCAGAATAGACGGAGATAAGCCAGCAACTAAAATAAAAATTTGACAGGTTTCTTGCTTCTGGTAAAATTAGCCCGCGAAAAAAGGATGAATTTGTTCAATTATTTTCCGGTTGATTTTTTGGGCGATAAAGATAAGCCCCTTCTGCAGAAAATCATCGAGATTGCCTCCACGATGATAATGCCTGGCCGAGCCAGGGGCTAAAACAGGCCCGCCGGCTCGGCTCGGTTCCAGGTTATCACCCCAAGCCTGTCCCCCTGGCTCGGCTTTCTGCCCCAAACCTTTTATTCCTTTTTTCTTGCTTAAAACAAAACGGAGGTTAACATGAAAGAAAAAACCTTAGAAGAAATAAACGAAAAAATCAAAAAAGGCCAGGCCGTGGTCGTCACGGCAGAAGAGATGACCAAGCTGGTCAAAGAAATCGGTGTAACCAAGGCCGCCCGCGAAGTAGATGTGGTTACTACTGCCACTTTTGGCGCGATGTGTTCTTCTGGCGTTTTTCTCAATTTTGGTCATTCTGACCCTCCTATCAAGATGGCCCGGGTGTGGCTGAATGACGTGCCCGCCTACACGGGGATAGCAGCCGTAGATGCTTACTTAGGGGCCACCGAGCCATCAGAAAAATTCCATATTAATTATGGCGGCGCTCATGTGATTGAGGATTTGGTAAAAAATAAGCAAGTGCGGCTGCGGGCGGAAGCCTACGGGACTGATTGTTACCCACGGAAAAGCTTAGAAACCTTGATCTCTCTGGAGAGTATTAACCAGGCAGTTATGCTCAACCCGAGAAATGGCTACCAGAGGTACAATGCAGCGACTAATTCCAGGAAAAAGACCCTTTACACCTACATGGGCAAGCTATTACCCGAGTTCGGAAACATAACTTATTCTGGCGCCGGAGAATTGGCGCCTCTTTTAAACGACCCTGATTTTGAAACCATCGGCTTGGGCACAAGGATTTTTCTTGGCGGAGCAACAGGCTATATCATCGGCCATGGCACGCAGCATGCACCCGAGAAAGGGTTGGCCACCTTAATGGTTAAAGGAGACCTAAAAGAAATGTCAGCTGAATTCCTGAGAGCAGCCGTTTTCGAAGGGTATGGTTGCACCCTTTATGTCGGAATAGGAGTTCCCATCCCTGTACTTAATGAAAGAATCGCGGCTAAAACGGGAGTGGCAGATGAAGAAATATTCACGCACATCATTGATTACGGCGTTCCTGCGAGAAGCCGTCCGGTAATAAAAAAGGTTAGTTATGCTGAGCTTAAATCAGGTTGGGTAGAGATAGAAGGGAAGAAAGTAAAAACATCCCCTCTCTCCAGTCTTTTTTTGGCTAAAAAAATAGCCGCCAAATTAAAGGAAAAAATTGAGCAGGCTCAATTCTTTTTAACTTTGCCGGTAGAAAGGCTTTCTCCCCAGGGATCGGCCAAGCCTCTGGAAATAACCCATGCCCCGTCATCGATTGCTTTTCGTCCCCAGGTGGTTTTGCCAGAAGGAAATAAACTGGTCAAGGATGAGACTACATGTCTTCATTGCGGGCTCTGCGTTTCTCTCTGTCCTTATGAAGTTTTTTTCCCTGATGAAACATGGGAAATTAAAGCCAACGATAAAGCCTGCCAAGCCTGCGGCCTATGCGTGGACGCTTGTCCGGTTAAGGCTTTGCGTCTTTCGGACTGAAGAAAATGGGATTAACTGAGTATCTTTTAAGGCAAAAGGAAACTGTGGCCAGGATAATAGCGGAAGAGAAGTTTTTTCGCCTGGCCGAGGAAGAAGTCATTTTCCAGCGACTTATTCTTGAGGAATATATTTCGCGTCACCCCCTTTTTCTCCATACTTTAGAGCCGTATCCGGTTCAGGAAGAAGCGCCAGAGATTATCCAGAAAATGGCCCAGGCTTCGGCCATAGCCGGCGTAGGCCCGATGGCGGCGGTAGCTGGCGCGATAGCTTATTTTGCGGTTCGGGCTATGGTCAAAGAAGGGGCGCGCCAGGTTATCTTTGAGAATGGCGGGGACATCGCTATGTTCCTCAGTGAGCCAGTCATAATTAGCCTTTATACTGGAGAAAGAGTTAAGAATTTAGCTTTCAGGGTTAAACCCAGAGATTCCATTTTTGGAATCTGCACTTCTTCGGGCAGATGGGGCCATTCTCTTAGTCTGGGCCAAGCCGAGGCAGCGACCGTTATCGCCTCGAACCCGGTCCTGGCTGATGCTTTAGCTACAGCTGTCGGTAACGAGGTTAAAGAAGAGAACGGGGAAAAAATAGAAAAGACAATCAATAAATATTTAAAACTTGGGGCCGAGGGAATATTGGTTGTCATGGGCGAACTGGTTGGCCTGGGTGGTCATCTACCGGAACTTATTTGTGCTCCCTCACCATATGAATTAATTACTCTGGCTTAGCCGAGATAAGGGGAGGTGTGAGTTTTTGCTGGATGCAGAGAAGGATGAAAAAGGCTTTTTCTTTTCCCTTTTAAACTGGGTTCATTATTTTTTTAATCGCGCCCGTAAGTTAAGTTAAGTTAAGTTAAGTTAAGTTAAGTTAAATTAAGTTGAGTTGAGTTAAGTTGAGTCTCACATCAAGCAGGTGATAAATCTTTTTTGAGCTGGATAAGTCCACTTGATTTATAAAGTCTTGGCGTGTTTATTTCTCCTTTTAAAATTGCCCTTTTTTCCGATAAACTAAAATTAAGAAAAAGCGACGCCTAATACCAGGACCAGGATTTACAATTTCTTTTTTATTCCCAGGATTAAAGCCATGTTAGCCTTCTCGTCTATTCTTGTTTTAATTTTTCCTGGCAGGGCACTCAGAATGGGATTAACTCCTGGCCCATGGCCCGCATAGTCGCTAAACCCATGGATGACGACGCCGATAGTTACGGCGCCTTCGTATCTTCCCCGGCCATAATAATCATAGTGGTCTTTGATGGCCACAATATCTCCTAAGCGCAGTTTTTTGAGGTTATATTTTTCCACCATCTCGGGGCAAGTCGTCTGGATGTCATAATCGACTGGTTCCAGGAAAGAACCACCCATGCCTGAACCCATGAGATACCCGGGCACTTCCATGACAACAGGCACGACGAGCTGGCCGTTTTCCACATAGAGGCCCATTTTTTCGAGTGCATCAGGGTCAATTTTATTCACCCGGACATCCTCAAACCCCAGAATTTTCAGGCCAACGCCTCTGGCCTTGATTTGAATGCGGTCGTTGAGCGCGAGCTTATCTCTTACCTCAGAAGGAAACCACACTAAGTCATCTGACCCTGCATGCCGGCCGATGAATATTCCTCGTGCCCCTCTAGCCTCGCCGGTGAGGACCTTAGCTTCATTCCCGATGCAGGCTAAAATCGCGAGAGCACATTCGCTGGGTGAAGAACGGTCTCGTCCCTGAATCGTCACGTCAGGCTCGACATGGTCAGCTTCAGCCCAGCCATAGGTGGAGTCGCCATAGCCGACAGTATAGTTGACCGAAGCCATGCCAATGCCCAGTTTAGGCCGGCCGTCATAAGTAATGGAATAGCCGTATCCGCTTAAAATTCCTGGGGGCTGGACCACGCCTTCAACGGCGATGGTTAAAAGTTTTTCTTTGTTGGTGCGAATGGGTTGAACGGAGCTGGTGGCTTGACGTTCGGTGGAATTAATTTTGGGGTTATTCCTCTTAGCTTTTTCTCCATTCTCCTGTTTTCCAGCCAGAGGGCGGTTTTTTATATTGAGATAACGCCCTATGTTGGCTTCAGGGTCAACCCGGGCGGTGAGTTTCCCCTCCCGGCTGGAAAGGATAGTGGCGACTCCGATACCCAAACCCGCGACGTCACTTGGTCCGCTGCAAACAATGCCTACCGTACCCGCCCCGCGGTAATATCCTTTGCCATAATCATCCTGGATATCTTCCAGAAAGACGAGGTCGCCAAACCGCAGCTCGTTGAGTCCATATTTTTCTATGTCCGGTGGAAAACATGTCTGGATGCAGAAATGACCGTAGTGGCTGCCTCTGCCCGGTCCCTGGCCGACGATTTCTGCCGGAATTTTTTTTACCACAGGAACCTCTAATTTTTCCCCAACCTGACGCAAGCCCATTTTCTCCAGGATTTCTGGTGCAATTCCGTGAACAAACACATCCGGGAAGTTATTGATTTTGAGACCTAAACCAACGGCCTTTACTTGCAGCGTATCGCCCGCGGCTAACTTTTCTTTTGTTCGGTCATCAAAATGAATAAGGATATAGCTACCAAACTTGCCGACCACCACGCCCTTGGCACCACGAGCCTCGCCACTCAAGACTTTGACCTCATTGCCCACAGCCGGGTAGACAAGCCAGGCCTCGCGGTGTCTTTCTTCTCCTGAGCCTTCGGCAGCTACCTCCATCGTGGCCTGGTCAGCGCTGGCCCAATCAAAGACTCTGTCTCCCAGTTTGAGCGTGTAATTGATGCCGCCGGTGCCGATGGCCAGCTTGGGCTTTCCATCCCAGGTGGTAATGTAACCTCTGGCCGGCTGAGGATGGGCCACC
>FWPV01011892.1_pt1 | contig 13657 bp, 9 predicted proteins | sample 2228371 | NCBI WGS metagenome assembly FWPV01 (sample SAMEA103939776, study PRJEB20133) | metagenome | reverse complement strand
GTCACGTCATAGACGCTGGCGCTGACCGTGGTGACGCTGCTAATGCTGGCGTTTACGCCGGGCACGCTGAGCAGGGTGAGGGCGAAGTCTTCCGCGTCCACGTTGACGACATCTTCCGAGAAGGTGACGCGGAAGGTGACGCTGCTGCCGCTGCTGACCAGCTGGGCGGTGGGCGACTGGCGCGTGATGGAGACGACTTCTGGAACTGCCAGGGGCACAACCTCGGCTGTGTTGGTAGCGTTGTGCGTGTGCAGGATCAGAATGCCCTGGGTGTCTGGCGTGATGTAGGCGGTATTGTAGACAATGTCGAAGGTGGGCGAATAGGCCGGGTTATCATCCCACAGCGGATTGGCATAGCCAGACGTGGTGTCGAAGGCTTTGTTGGCGATGTGATAGCTGTGCGTGCCGCTGGCATCTACAACGCCGTCCGCTTCGCGGTGGAAGGTGTAAACCTCGAAGGTGAAATCCGGGTTGGTGTCGTCGCTCAGCCCCAGCGCATCCAATGTAACCGGCATGACCACCACGTTGTTGTTGAAGATATTGGTGTTTACTCCGCCGGAGTAAAGATTGACATACGAACTGAGAGCTGCCGTATTGGTCGCCAGGTTGTACACCACCGTGGCAAACGCGTCATTGCGCGCGGTGCCGCCGGTATCCCAGTTGTACACGACGTAGTCCGGGTTGTTATCTTCGTTAACGTCAATGTAGATGTCGAACTCGGTGCTGTAGAGCGTATCCCACTCGCCGTAGGTAGAAAAGCCAAAATACAGCACGTTGCCGCTGCGCATGACGCCAATGTATTGCAAATCGGCGCTGGAGAGTGTGGGCACGGGCAGGGTTTCTTCGGGGCTGACTTCTTTCAATTCAAGCAGCCAGGCCAGGGAATAGTCATTGCTTCCGGATAGGTCCACTGGCGTACCGGTGGGCGTGAGTGAGACAGTGCCGGTGCCTGCGGCAGGGATGACCAGCTCGGTCTCCGCCACGCTCATATTCGATGCGGCGCGGGCGGCAATGTGCACTGGCACGCGCAGGGTGGGCGCGCTGCCGGTCGAATTCAGCTCCACAAACCCACCGGCCTCGCCCATGCGGGAACGTGCACCCAGCGTCAGGGTCGGGTCAAGCGTCTTCTCCAGCTGGCTGGCATCCAGGTCTACTTTGACCTTGATGGTCGCCATGCCGCCGGCGGGTACGGTCACACTGCTGAGCGGGTTGTCGGCGCTATCCAGCAGGCTAAATGTGATGCCCGGGTTGGCCTGGTAGCGCGAAACAAACGTCACGTTGTAGGTTTCAGGAGCAGCGCCTTTGTTCTTGACGGTAATTTCTTTGGTCAACGACTGCGTGCCCACCACTTTGACCACGCCAAACGGAATGCTGACCAGTTCGGGGTTGGCAGTATTGAAGGCGATGACATCCGACTGGCTGGCGCGATAGACGTTGGTGCGCCCGGCGCCAATGCGCGATGGCGTGTTGGGCAGGGTGCCGGCCGCGTTATACACGTCATCGGTGGCGGTGTTCATGACCAGGGCCTTGAGTTCGTCCACAGTCCAGGTTGGGTGCTGTTCACGCAGCAGCGCCATCACACCGGCGACATGCGGGGCTGCCATGGATGTGCCGCTGAACGAAACGCCCATGTCGCCCGTGCCGACTGCCGCCGAGTAAATGGTGTCGCCGGGGGCGGTCAGGTCAGGCTTCAGGTAACTGCCGCCGCGCGCCACGCCGCGCGAGGTAAAGCTGGAAACTTTGTCTTCCAGCGTCGGGTCAAGCGCAAGGAAGGTCAAACTGTTATCCAGTTTGATGGTGGCTGTGCCGCTGACATCCAGCACGGCTTTGATGGCCGCGCCATCCACATCGCGGGCGCTCATCACCGGGATGGTAATGGTCGTGGGGGGCGTACCACCCATGGCTGGCGGAAAGCCCGATGCGTTGTTCACAATCAGCACGCCCACGGCGCCAGCGGCCTGTGCGTTGGCCGCTTTTTCACCGAACGTACATGTGCCGCGCTCAATGAGCGCAATTTTGCCCGTCAGGTTTGCCAGCGAACCCTGGGATGTACAGGCCTGGTATGGCGAAGCCACCTGGGCGGGGGCGGTAACGCTGAACGTTTGCGGGCCAAAGCTGGCCGTGCCAGCCATGTATGTACCAACCAGACCGGAGCTGCTTGAAGCAGTCACCTCGAAGGCGCTCAGGGTGGCGGCCATGTCCTGGCTGCTGGCCACGCTGATGGCGCGCTGCGCCACACCCGGCGCGCCGGTGATGTAATGCACATCGCCGCTGTTGCCTGCCGAAGCCACCACAATCACGCCCGCCAGGGCGGCATTGTTCGAGGCAATCGCGCTGGTATCGTATTGCGTGCCAAAGGACGAGCCCAGCGACATGTTGATGACATCCAGATGGTCAGACATATCTGCGTCGCCGTTCGGGTCCATGGCCCATTCGATCGCCAGGTCAGTCAGGTTCGTCGAGCCGCTGCAGCCAAAGACGCGCAGGGCATACAGTTCGGCTTTGGGCGCAACGCCTGGCCCAATGCGGAATTTCGCTCGGTAGGTAGCCGGGTCGAGCCCAACCAGGTCGGCATAGGTATCGCCGGGGGTTTCGGTAAAGGTGCTGCCATCCGGAAGCACGCCAAACCCGGCCACCGTGCCGGCCACATGCGTACCATGCCCGTTGCAGTCCATCGGGTCTTCATCGGGGTTCGGAATCAAAGCCGAGCCAGTGCCACCGGCATCGTAGCCATCGCCAGCAAAGTCATACCCGCCTACTACTTTGACCGTCGGGAACAGATTGCCGGTTTCGGTCAGAGTGGTGAAATCTTGCCCGCTGTAATCGCCCGGCCCGCCAAAATTGGTGTGGATGTAGTCAATGCCGGTATCAATGATGCCAACTTTGATGCCCTGGCCCTGATATTCGGATGAACCAGCCCACATCTGCAGGGCGCCAATCAGCGGCACGCTGCTGGTGTGGTCAATTTCTTTGGGGATGAGCGGATAAATCGCCTTTACGCCCGGCAACTTGGCCAGTTCAGATACCTTACTGGCATCTACATACATGGCAATGCCGTTGTACACACGCTGGGTGCGGTACAACTCGACGCCCTGTATGCCGGCTTTCTTCATGGCCTGGGCAAAAGTGTTTTGTTCGCGGGTAATCTGGTCAAATTGGGCGCGTGTCGCAGCTACAACAGCGCTGCTGTTGCCAAAGCGTGCTTTGGCTTCGCGGTACGTTACGGTCAAAGGCTGACCGGTCAGTTCGACGACTATGCCAATTTGTCCCTGGCGGTCGGCCAAGCGCCCGTAGTACTCTACCACGCCATCGAAAGGCGCGGGCGCAGGCGGAATCCGATCTGCGTTGGACTGGCTGGCCACAACTGTTGTGGATTGGAATAGCGAGAGTACCAGGCTAAGCGCCACAACAATGGTGAGCAAGGTGATTTTTTTCATAAAGTGTTCTCCTGACATGGTGAGGGATTGCTTTCTAACGACAGTTGAGCGAAAGCGGACCAGGACCTTAATTTTCTTCGATAAGCACCTCCTTGTTACAAAAAAAGCCGCTTTTTTACCTGGCTGAGATGCACAGCCATGAAGCGGGCGAATAAAAATTGATTTACTGCAAGCACAATTTTAACCCCTAAATTTTTATTCTGCAATTTACTTGTAATCCAAACAGGCTTTCTTAAAAGTGGTGAACTGTCATTGCGAGGCGTGGTTTGCGCGCCGAAGCAATCTCCCTGCGACCCGATAATGCCCGTTTAACCGGAGACTGCTTCGGCGAAGAATGCCTCGCAGTGACACGATTCCGGACTTCAAGAAAGCCCTGGTAATCAAAATGCTGCTTATTGACCTTGCCCATCTTTCCCCTTACAATAATTTTATGATTGCGCCTTTCCCTTACTCGGCTGGATTTTTTCGCCCAGACCACGACCCTCCGCCCGCGCCTTCCCCTGCCTCGATTCGCGCCGCTTTATAAATACTGAATTTTTCACGGAGGAAAATCCCATGCCCGATGCTTTTGTTTCTAAACGCGCGCCCATCTACAAAGACGTTCCAGACGAAAAGTGGAACGACTGGCGCTGGCAACTGAGCAACCGCCTGAATAGTGTCGAAGAAATCGAAAAAGTACTTCACCTGACCGAAAGCGAACGCAAAGCCCTGCAAACCCAGGGCCTCTTCCGCGTAGATATTACCCCCTACTTCATCTCACTCATTGACCCCGACGACTCCACCGACCCCATCCGCCTGCAGGTCATTCCGCGTTCTGAAGAGATGCAGGCTTTTACCGCCATGATGGAAGACTCGCTGGCCGAAGACAAGCACTCCCCCGTGCCCGGGCTGGTGCACCGCTACCCCGACCGCGTGCTCATGCTGGTCACCACCCAGTGCGCCTCTTACTGCCGCTACTGCACCCGCAGCCGCATTGTGGGCGACCCCGGCCAGACCTTCAAGCGCGAGGAATTCGAGATGCAAATCGAATACCTCAAACGCACGCCTCAGGTGCGCGACGTGCTGCTCTCTGGCGGCGACCCGCTGGTGCTGGCCCCAAAAATTTTAGAAGAACTGCTCAGCCGCCTGCGCGAGATTCCGCACATCGAAATCATCCGCATTGGCTCGCGCGTGCCGGTCTTTATGCCCATGCGCGTCACCCAGGAACTGTGCGACATGCTGGCCAAATATCACCCGTTGTGGATGAACATCCATGTCAATCATCCCAACGAAATTTCGCTGGAACTTGCCCAGGCCGCCGACCGCCTGACGCGCGCTGGCATCCCGTTGGGCAACCAGTCGGTACTGCTTGCCGGGGTGAATGACAATGTGCACATTCAACGTGACCTGGTGCACAAGCTGGTGCGCATTCGCGTGCGCCCCTACTACCTTTATCAGTGCGACCTGGTCGAAGGCGCCGGGCACTTCCGTACTCCTGTCGCCAAAGGGATCGAAATCATGGAAGGTCTGCGCGGACACACCAGCGGCTATGCCGTGCCCCAGTACATCATTGATGCGCCTGGCGGCGGCGGTAAAATCCCTGTCATGCCTAACTACCTGCTCAGCATGTCTGACCACAAAGTGGTATTGCGCAACTACGAGGGCTACATCACCACCTATGAAGAACCGATTGACTACGTTCCCAGCATGGCGGCCAAATTCAAAGGCATCAAGCGCCCCGAACCAGGGCAGGAAGGCATTCACGGGTTGTTAGATGGCAAAGACCTGTTTATCAAACCCGAAGGCTTCGACCAACTGCACGACCGGGGCGGCATCCAGCACCGCCTGAAAGACCCCGGCAAGTGGAAACCGCTTGGCATTGGCGCCGGAGATGAAACCACCCCCGAACAGGCAGGCGACTAACCGATGAAACCCACTCTCGTGCGCCTGTGCGCATGGGTGATTGTTATTCTCTCCCTAGCAGGTTGCGCGCCTGCCAGGGAGAACGTTCGCCCCCTGACCGAAAGCGAACTGGCCACCATCGTGGCGGCTACCAGCGCTGTGCTTCAGACCCAGGTGTACCCCACCCTGCTCGCGCAGCAACTTTCGGCTGTGCCAAATGTGCAGGGCAGCCCTGCACCCACAGCCACCGCCTCGATGACGCCTTACCCCACCTTTACGCCGCTGCCCTCGCTTACGCCCCTGCCTACGCCGCGCCTGGCAGGGCCTACCAGCACCCCAGTCGGCATGACCGGGCTGATGGCCACTGTCGCTGCGCAAACGGCTGCTGCTTCCGGGTCGGGCACGCCCGCGCCTGTGCCGTCTGGCTCGGTGACGCCCCTGCCCGATTATGCCTGTCAATACATTGGGCAAACCCCTTCCGACTTTGTGGTTTACCGTCCTGGTAAAGACTTCGACGTGTTCTGGACAGTTAAGAACGTGGGAGCAAAAACCTGGCAAGCCGCTAACGTTGACCTGGTATATGTCAAAGGCGCCATTTTGCACCGTCGCGCTGCCTACGACCTGCGGGCTGATGTCCCTCCTGGTGCGTCGGTTACGGTAGGCTTCGACGCGCTTGCGCCAGATATAGAAGGCGGTTACAGCACAATCTGGTCGTTGGTACTGCGCCAGGGCGATGGACAGGTGTTGCAATTTTGCCGTGTCACGTTTTCGTTCGATGTGCGTAAATGGGGTATTCCCTAAAAATTTTTGATGAGGAGGTTTTTATGCACTACCGGCGTTTAGGACGCTCTGGATTGAAAGTAAGCGAAATTTCGCTGGGTGCGTGGGTAACGTTTGGCTCGCAGGTAGACGAACAAAACGCTATCGAAATCATGCACGCTGCCTACGATAATGGCATCAATTTCTTCGATAATGCCGATATGTATGCCAACGGACAGGCCGAGGTGGTGATGGGACGCGCCATCAAAGGCTTGCCGCGCGAGGCGCTGGTTATTTCCAGCAAGGTCTTTTGGCCCACCTTTCCTGGCCCTAATGGGCGCGGGCTTTCGCGCAAGCACATTGTCGAGTCGGTCAATGCCTCGCTCAAACGGCTGGGCACCGATTACCTGGATCTTTACTTCTGTCATCGCTTTGATCCGGATACTTCCATTGACGAAGTGCTCTTTACTATGGATATGCTTGTGCGTCAGGGCAAAATCCTTTATTGGGGTACGTCCGAATGGCACGCCTGGCAAATTACGGCCGCTTTCCTTTCCGCCAAAGATAACCATCTCATTCCCCCGGTGGTCGAGCAGCCGCAATACAACATGTTCCATCGCAAGCGCGTTGAGATAGAACTGGAGCAAATTTGCAAAGATTACGGCATTGGACTGACCACCTGGAGCCCGCTCTACTACGGCATTTTGACCGGCAAGTATAACGAAGGCATTCCACAGGGCAGCCGCGCTTCGCTGGAAGGTATGGCCTGGATTCGGGACCGAATTACACCAGAACGCATCAGCATTGTGCGCAGCCTGACCAAAATTGCCGAAGATTTACACATCAGTACGGCTCAACTGTCCATTGCCTGGTTGCTGCGACGCAAAGAAGTAAGCAGCGTCATCACTGGTGCAACCCGCATTGACCAATTGCTCGAAAACATTGAGGCTGCCGAAGCGGTAGATAAACTGTCTGAAGAGGTGTTGGAACGCATCGAAGCGGCGCTTGGAAATTACCCGGAGGATGATTGAGTCCGAGCCGGTCTGTGCCGCGAGCCCATACCACTTCGTGGCACATCACCCCCATAAAAATGCAAAAAACGGCGCCTCGCTTAGCGAGGCGCCGCGTTCTTCTTGCCAGGTTAGGCCGCTGGGGGCAGCGGCTCGCCAAAGTCGCTGGCGGGCGCGGGCTTTTTGCGCAAGGTGAAGAAGCCGACCGCAACCGGAATGGCGATAAAGATGATGCCGCCGCAGATGGAGGCAACCCCCATGGCCAGGGCTGCGGCCGGGTCGCTGCTGCCGCCAATGTCAATATTGGCGCCAGGTATTGCCGAAGCAAATGCAGAAATAAGACCAAAGCACAGGCTAAAGCAGCCCGGCAAACCGCAGCACAATGCGGTGACCACAGTGGCGATGATTCCGCCGCTTTTCTTGTCCATTTTCTCCTCCGGTATGAATGGTTTGTATCAGTATACTGTTAACTCTAGCCGCTTACAACAGACAGAAACCGCCTTTTGGTACTAAAATTGTAATTATGACCCGTCGAACGAATGAAGCATGGCTTCAAGACCTGACTGCAGGCGGTGACACCCAGGCAACTGCGCTGCAAGATTTGCGTGCGGCGCTGGCTGCGGGCCTGCCTTATGCGCTGACGCGCTGGCTGTCCCCCGGAGACCCCTCGTTTGCGCCGCTGGTTGAAGAAACCGTGCAGGATGCTTTACTGAAAATTTTAGATAGTTTGCACACGTTTGAAGGCCGCAGTCAGTTTACCACCTGGGCTTATAAGATCGCCGTCAACCTGGCGCTTAGCAAACTACGCCGCCGTCAGTGGCAGGATGTTTCGCTGGATGAATTGGTGAGTGAAGATGCCGAAATGCTTACCCCCGGTGTAGATGCCGACCCAGCGGCTGGCCCGGCGCAACTGGCCGAGCAGCGCGATATGCTTCAGCGCGTTAACCGCATCATTCAAGAAGAACTGACTGAAAAACAGCGCACCGCCCTGATGGCCCGGCTGGTGTATGGCATGCCCGCCGAACGCATTTCTGAAGAAATGCGCATGGAGCGCAACGCTCTGTATAAACTCTTGCACGATGCGCGCGAAAACCTCAAACGCAGACTAATGCGCGAGGGATTAACCCCCGAAGATGTCCTCTCGGCGTTCAGTGCGTAAGAACTGTTGATCTGGTGACGTCAAGATAGCGCATGGAAATACATCCCCTTCCCCCTGAAAAAAAGCATCAACCGCCGTTTGTACCGCATCCAGACCGTTCTGATAGAGTGGTGCGCCGCCTGATGCGCCTGGTGGACTGGAGCGAGGAAGATTACTCTTGCGAAGCGGTTTTTGCGTTGCTGGATGAATATGTAGAAATGGCTGCGCGCGGCGAAGACGTTTCGACGCTTATGCCGCTCATCAAGCGGCATCTTGAACTGTGTCCTAGTTGCGAAGATGAATACGAAGCGTTGCTGGTCATCATCAACAATATGGGCAAATGAACGCAAAACGCCCCGAAGGTTTACAAAAGCCTTCGGGCGCTGTTTTTTGGCAGGCTATTCGGGGTGGAACATCTTTTCCCCGGCGCGGATGGGCACTTGCAGGCGGTTTTCGGCTGGGGTGAGCGGGCACGACCAGCGGTCGTTGTAGGCGCAATAGGGGTTGTAGGCCAGGTTGAAATCTACCAGAAATTTATTGCCGCCCAACGCTTCGGGTTCCAGGTAGCGCCCGGCAGGGTAGGTTTCTATTCCGGCCAGGCCGTCGGCAAAGGGGAGAAAGAAGCCGTAATCGGCCTGGTAGAGCGTCAGGCGCGCGGTCTGCCCTTCGACTTCAAAGGTGAACTGCCCGTAGCGCACATACTCCTGGTAATCACCCGTAGAGGTCTGGATAGGCACCACCCGCTTTTCAGCGAATTCTTCTACTGTCACTGTCAGGCGCAGGTCGGGGTTCTCTGGGAAGTAGTGTAGCCCTTTGAACTCCTTTTTTTGCTCTGGCGTGAGCGGGCTTTGCCAGTGGCTGGCAAAGAAGGCGTCTTTTTCTTTGCGGGTGGCTTTGAGGTTGCTCATATACGCAATCTTACCGGAGAAGCGGGCTGGCAGCAAGGTCGGTTGGGTAACAAACAGGGCTTTCTTAAAGTCCGGGATCATGTCACTGCGAGGCGTTCTTCGCCGAAGCAGTCTCCCGTTAAACGGGCATGGTCAGGGCTCAGGGAGATTGCTTCGGCGCATAAACCGCTCCTCGCAATGACAGCTCACCGTTTTATGAAAGCCCTGCGCAACAAGGATGACGGGTGCTTCTCTATTCGGCGGAGAGGGCTAAACCCTCTACCGGGTGTCCGTCCCGAAGGCTTCTGGTGCGCCATTTGGGCAACTTCTGAACACCTTCGGGGCGGTCTGTAAGCGAGGCTACGCGCGCAGTTTGGCGCCCAGTTCGTTTTCCAGGCGGCGGATGATGCGGCTGCGGATTTGGGCGGCGTCTTTGTCGGTGAGCGTGCCTTCGAAGGATTGGTAGGTGAGGGCGTAGGCCAGGCTCTTTTTGCCTGCGCCAATTTGTTCGCTTCGGAAGACGTCGAAGAGTTTGACGCTGGCCAGCATTTTTCCGCCGGTCTGGCGGATGAGGGCTTCGACGCGGTCGGCTGGGATGGCTTCATCTACGACTACGGCGATGTCTTCCAGCACGGGCGGGAATTCGCTTACCGGGCGGATGGAATGCCCAATGGCAGGCATAAGCGGCAAGATGGCTTCCAGGTCGAGGTCGGCGGCCAGGACGGGGGCGGTGAAGTCGTAGTTTTCGGCAACCAGCGGGTGCAGTTCGCCAAAGACGCCCAAGGGGGTGTTCCCTGCCAGGATTGCGGCGCATTTGCCGGGGTGGAAGGAGGGGTGTTCGGCTGGGGCGTAGGTGACGCTGATGTGCAGGGCGTCTATGAGGGCTTCGATGATGCCTTTGAGGTCGTAGAAGTCCATTTTGACGCCTACTTTGGCATCCCAGGCGGTTTCGTAGCGTTTGCCGGTGATGGCGATGCTCAGGCGGCGTGGTTCGAGCGGCAGGCTGCCTGCTTGCGGGATGTACACCGCGCCGATTTCGAAGAGTTGCAGGCTTTCGGCGTGACGGGCGTTTTTCTCGATGACGTTGAGCACCGAGGCCAGTACCGAGCGGCGCATGACGCGTTTTTCGGGGGCGATTGGGTTGAGCAGGGTGACGTATTCGATATTCGATGATTCGGTGTTAGCCGGAAGCAGCCTGGCTTCGATTTCTGGGGCGGTCATGCGGTAGGTGATGACTTCTTGCAACCCCAGGCTGACGAGGATGTCGCGCACGCGTTCTTCGCGCTCTAGCGAGGAGTTGCCGCGCTGGGGTGGCAGCGGGTCGGCGATGCGCGTTTCGGGGATGTTGTCGTAGCCATAGATGCGGGCGATTTCTTCCATGACGTCGGCTTTGCCTACGATGCCTTCGCCAATGTCGAGGCGGAAGGGCGGGGCAGTGACCAGTAAACGGTCATCCGTAATTCGTTGGCAGGTAAATTCGAGGCGTTCCAGCATCTCTTTGGCGGTTTCGAGCGGGATTTCGATGCCGAGGGCGCGTTTGATGTCGGGTTCGGTGATTTCTATGGTGGGGGTGGCGGGGGGCAGGGGGTATGCATCCACGATGCCGGGGGCAATTTGCCCGCCGCTCCATTGCGACATCCAGTACAGGCAGCGTTTGAGGCCATCCAGCGCCAGGGCGGGGTGTACGCCGCGTGAGAAGCGGTAGGAGGCTTCGGAGGGCAGGTTGTGCTGGTTGGCGGTGCGGCGGATGTTGATGAAGTTCCAGGCGGCGGCTTCGAGCAGGACGTTGGTGGTTTTTTCGCTCACTTCGCTTTCGGCGCCGCCCATTACGCCGGCAATCCGATCTGGTCCGGCGGTATCGCAAACCAGGACGTTGGATTCGGTCAGTGTCCGTTCGACGCCATCGAGGGTGGTCAGTTTTTCGCCGGGGGCGGCGGTGCGGGTGATGATGGTGATGTGGGGCGAGATACTATTTCGCTTTACCAGAACATCATAGTCGAAGGCGTGCAGGGGTTCGCCAATTTCGAACATGGTGTAGTTGGTGGCGTCTACGATGTTGTTGATGGGGCGCATGCCCACCAGGCGCAGGCGGCGCTGTACCCAGTAGGGGCTGGGTTTGATTTCTACGTTGCGGATGAGCGCCAGGGTGAAGCGCGGGTTGAGTTGGGGGTTGGTGATTTCGATTTTGACTTTGCCTTCGATGGGTTCGCCGCTAACGGGTAATTCGCAGGTGGGCTTTTTGAGTTCGCGGCCGGTGAGCGCGGCTACTTCGCGCGCCAGGCCGAGGATGTTGGTGTTGCGGGCGTTGTTGGGCAGGATGCTGACTTCCAGCACGGCGTCGCCCATGTAGTCTACCAGCGGGGTGCCGGGTATGGCGTCGTCGTCCAGGAAGATGACGCCTTCGTGTTCGTCGCTGATGCCCAGTTCTTTTTCGGAACAGACCATCGAGTAGGATTCGACGCCGCGAATTTTGGCGCGTTTGAGGGTGGTGAGCACCTGTCCGTCGGCGTGACCGTCGTAAATGGTGGCGCCTTCTTTGGCGTAGGCGACTTTGATGGGTTTTTCCAGTTTGCCGATGCCTTTGTAAGGGTACAGGTTGGGCGCGCCGGTGAGCACGACATGGTGGTCTTTGCCATCGAACAGGTCGCACAGGGTCAGACGGTCGGCGTTGGGGTGGGGTTTGACTTCGTAAATTTCGGCTACGACCAGTTTTTCTCTGTCCCAGGCAATGCCGTGCACTTTGAAGCCGTGGTCGTCGCGTGTTGGCAGCGGCAGCCCGGCAAAGCGGATTTCTTCCACTTCCAGCCCGGCGGAGGTCAGAAGGCGGGCCAGGTCAACAACCTCCAGCCCGGAAATGTCTACATATTCTTTAAGCCATGAGATGGGTAGTTTCATATGAAAAATCCTTTTTGGACACGGATTTCACGGATTACGCGGATGAGAACGGAATTTTTTAAGGTTTATCCGCGAAAATCCGCGCGCCCGAAGGTCAGTCGGTGTAATCCGTGTCCCGCTTTCTTTTTTAGAACTGCTCCAGGAAGCGCACGTCATTGCCCCAGAAGTAGCGGATGTCGTTAATCTTGTGTCTTAGCATAATCTGGCGTTCGGGTCCCATGCCAAAGGCAAAGCCGGTGTAGCGGGCCGGGTCGTAGCCGCCGTTTTGCAGCACCACCGGGTGAACCATGCCGCAGCCGAGAATCTCCAGCCAGCCGGAGTTTTTGCACACGCTGCAGCCCTTTCCGCCGCATACGAAGCATTCCACATCCATTTCGGCGCTTGGCTCGGTGAACGGGAAGTACGAGGCGCGGAAGCGGGTTTTGGCCTCGCGCCCAAACATGCGGCGCACAAATTCGGCCAAGGTGCCTTTCAGGTCGCTAAAGGTGATGTTTTTGCCCACTACCAGCCCCTCTACCTGGTTGAATTGCACTTCAGAGCGGGCGGTGATTTGCTCGAAGCGGTAGACCATGCCCGGCAGCGCAATGCGGATTTCGGGCGGGTTGGCGGGGTTTTCGGCCGCAAATTCGCGCATGGCGCGAATTTGCCCCGGCGAAGTCTGAGTCCGCAAGACCTGTTTGTGGGTTTCCTCGGTTTCGCCGGTGTCAATGTAAAAGGTGTCTTGCATTTCGCGGGCGGGGTGGTGCGGCGGCATGTTGAGCAGTTGGAAGTTGTATTCGTCTGTTTCCACGTCGCGCGCGGTATAGACCTGGAAGCCCATCTCGGCCAGGATGTCGAGGATGCGGCGCAGGTTTTGGGTGGCCGGGTGCAGGCGTCCGCGCCGCATGGGGCGGCCAGGCAGGGTGACATCCAACCGTTCGGTGGCCAGGGCGCGCGCCAGGGCGGCCTGTTTCAGAGCTTGTTGTTTTTCGGCAAAGGCTTTTTCCAGCGTCATTTTTACCTGGTTGGCGCGTTGACCGACGAGCGGGCGTTCCTCTTTGGAGAGCGACCCCATCTGGCTAAAGACGCTCATCACCGGCGAGGCGCGCCCAATGTTTGCCACCCGCCAGGCTTCTAGCGCGGCTTCGTCTTCAATGGCTGCCAGGGCTGCCAGCGCAGTTTGTTCGATTTCGTTCAGTTTATCCAGCATGCATACCTCCATATGCGTTATTTGCTATTCGATAATTTATTATTCGATAATTCGAACATCGCGTATCGCCAACAAAAAACCTCCCGTCCGGTTTGGGACGAGAGGGAGTCTCGCGGTACCACCCAAATTACCGCCGAAGCGGTCGCTTGATGCCAACAAACATCGGCTCTCCCTGTAACGTGGGGGTTACGGCTCCGACTAGTTGCAGCACAGGAAATATATCTTGCGCTACGTTCCCCGGAGCGGCTCGCGGGGGAACTTCCACTGGGGTCGGTTGAGCGCGGTCTCAGCGGGGGCCCGCGCCTCTCTGTCAACTTCTGCCAGTGTACTTTCCCCGGTCAGTGCCGTTGGAAAGGCTCGCCTGTTGGCGGTAATTATCGCCAGAACAGCGGGCGTGTCAAGGGAGCGGATGGAGTTGCGGCCATGCACCGCCTGTTGTAGATTAAAAAAAATAATTGAGC
>FWPV01009396.1_pt1 | contig 13657 bp, 10 predicted proteins | sample 2228371 | NCBI WGS metagenome assembly FWPV01 (sample SAMEA103939776, study PRJEB20133) | metagenome | reverse complement strand
CTGCCCCATTCGAAATCCTTTGAGTCCCGCTTCCTCGATCCACTTCCCTGCAGGCCCTTCTTTCGGATTCTTGAAAATGGAGCCCGCGCTGGGGTAGTCCAGCGGCTGTGTCTTCCTCCTCATCTCTGAGTAGGATCTCACCCGTTCGAGCATCTCTTCTCTCTTCCCCTTTCTTAATTGAAACCGCCCTCTCAAAATAACCCAGGAGTCCGGAAGGTCCAACGCTCGGTAGGTGAATCTGAGCCTCTGGCGAGGCCGTTCCACCACCTCACCATTGTCCTTCATGACCGTCAGGGAGAGCAGGAGGTCCTTTAGCTCCACGCCCCAAGCACCTGCGTTCATCGCTAATCCCCCACCCACCGTCCCAGGGATGCCGAAGAATGGTTCAAGGCCCGTCAGCCCTCTTTGAATGGCGAACTGAACCAATCGTTGAAGTGAAACCCCTGAATCCGCTTCTACCACATCGCCTTCCCGTCGAATCTTCCTCAACCCCTGGGTCAGGCAGACCACCCATCCGCGGAATCCTTGATCCTTAACCACCAGGTTGGTGACTTTCCCTAAAATCATCATGGGGATCTTTTTTCTTCTAACCAGTCGAAGAATCTTACCCAACTCTCTCACATCCTTCGGAAAGAGAACGGTGTCCGCTGGTCCCCCCACCTGGATCGAGGTAAGCCGCTTCATCGGTACATCGAAGAGAATCCTCCCTTTGATCAAACCCTTTGCCCATTTCTGATAATCACCCGCCATGCGCTTCGCGCCTGAGTTCAGAGTTATTAGTTCGGAGGAATTAGTTGTATGTTTTCGACTCCGAACTCCGAACTCTGAACTCCGAACTATTCCAGTTTTTCCAGCAGTTCATCGGAGACCTGCCAGATATCTCCCGCGCCAAGGGTAATCACCAAGTCCCCTGGGGCGAGGATCCGAAGCAGGTGCTCAACGATCTCTTTTTTCTCTGAAATGTAGGTCACATCTTTGTGACCATATTCCCGAATGCCCTCAAAGAGGGCCTTGGCTTCCACGCCTTCGATGCGATCCTCTCCTGCAGGATAGATATCGGTCAGGATGAGTACATTCGCGTCGTTGAATGCAGTGAGAAACTCATGAAAAAGGGCCTTCGTCCGGGTGTAACGATGGGGCTGGAAAACAGCCACGATCCGCCTTTCCCAGCCTGTCCGTGCCGCTTTCAAGGTCGCCAGGATCTCCACCGGATGGTGGCCATAGTCATCCACGATGAGAACCCCCTGCTTCTCCCCTTTGATCTGGAAGCGCCTCTGAATTCCGCTGAAGTCGCGAAGGGTCTCCTGAACGGTTTCAAAGGGAATGTCCAGCTCAAAGGCCGTTGCCAGTGTGGCTAAGGAATTATAGACGTTATGGAGTCCTGGCATCCGGATCTTCAGCCTTCCGATTTCCTGCTTATGATGGAGGACGTCAAAGGAGGTGGAAAGTCCTTCGAAGACGATTTCCTTCGCCTGATAATCGGCCTGCGGAGTCAACCCATACGTGGTGAACCTCTTCTTCAGCCTTGGGATGAGGCTCTGGATATTGGGATGGTCTAAGCAGAGAACCGCCAGGCCGTAGAAAGGAATCTTGTTCAAAAAACCGAGGAAGGTCTCTTTGATCTCCTCAATGCTGTGATAGTAATCGAGGTGCTCAGGATCGATATTCGTCACGACGGCGATCGTGGGCATCAACATTAGAAACGAACCGTCGCTCTCGTCCGCCTCAGCCACCAGGTATTCTCCTTGGCCAAGCCTGGCATTGCTCCCGATGCTGTTCAACCTTCCCCCGATCACGACCGTCGGGTCTAAGCCCCCAGCAGCCAGGACGGTGGAAATGAGGGAGGTGGTGGTCGTCTTTCCATGCGTCCCGGCAATGGCGATACCATACTTCATCCGCATCAATTCAGCCAACATCTCCGCTCTGGGAATCACCGGAATCAGCCTCTGTTCTGCCACTTCAACCTCTGGATTACCATTCCGAATTGCAGAGGAGACAACCACCACATCTGCCTCCTTCACATTTTCCTTCCGGTGACCGTAGGCAATCTCACATCCCAAGGACTTCAGCCTCCGGGTTACCTCTGTTTCCTTGAGATCGGATCCGCTGATCTGGTAACCCAGGTTGAGCAAGACCTCAGCAATCCCGCTCATCCCGATGCCTCCGATCCCTACAAAATGGATATGTTGAATCTTCCGTTTGCGATACATTCTTGGTTTCTCGCGTTCGTTGCGTTTATTGTGTTTATTGGGTTAACCACAATAACTCAAGAAACTCAATAAACCCAACAAACTCAGTGGACCAGTTTGTAACAATGATCCACGATCTCCTCAGCCGCTCTGGGGCGACCCACCGGCTCAATCCCTTCCTCCATCCTGCGCCGTTTCTCCGGATGGGCATACAGATCGAGGATCGCCTCCGCCAGTGAGGATCCACTTAAGGCGCCATCCTCAATCATCCTGGCTGCGCCACGATCCGCCAACTTCCGTGCATTGACCCATTGGTGATTGTGGGCTGCGAAGGGATAAGGGATGAGGATAGCTGCTTTTCCACAAACGGCCAGTTCCGCCACTGTGCTTGCACCCGATCGGCAGATGACCAGATCGGCCATCTGATACACCGCTGCCATATCCTCAAAAAAAGGCCTGACCAGCGCATCAAATCCTTTCTCTTGATATCCTCTCGAAACGTAATCCAGATCCTCCTTTCCTGTCTGATGAATCACCCTCAGGAAAGGTTTTATCTGATCCAGCAGGCCAAGCGCCTCCATCATGCAAACGTTGATCCGATGGGCCCCTGCACTTCCGCCAAAGATGAGAAGGGTAAAACGGTCGCCCCCTTTCCGCTCCCGGCCTTTGAGGATTTCCCTGCGGATCGGGTTTCCTGTTAGAACCGTCTTCTCTTTTGGGAAATAGATCTTCGTCTCCTCAAAGGAGACAAAGATCTTCTGGCTCAACCTCTTCAGGATGCGATTCGTCATGCCTGGAATCACGTTCTGTTCATGGATGGCCCTCTTCATCCCCAGAAGGAAAGCGGCCAGAAGTGTTGGCCCGGAGGCGTATCCGCCAACGCCGAGGACGAGTTGCGGTTGGAACGCCTTCAAGATGGCGCAAGCCTCTCGCACCGCTCCTGGAAGACCCCAAAGGGCATTGAGCTTTCCCATAAGCGATCTTCCTTGGATGCGCCTGGCTTGGATCGTCCTCAAGCGGACTTGACCTCCTGCCAAAATTTTGGTCTCAATGCCTCGCTCCGTTCCAATGAAAAGAACCTCATTTCCCTCCTCTCTTTCTAAGAAGGCTTCCGCAATCGCCATTCCGGGAAAAAGGTGCCCTCCCGTTCCTCCTCCAGCAATGACCCACTTCATCAACGATCCGCGCGGGTTGAAAGGTGGAGCAATATCCCCACCCCAACCAGATTCGTAACCAACGATGTCCCCCCATAACTGATAAAAGGGAGGGTCAACCCTTTGGTTGGAAGGAGCCCCAAGACGACGGCCATATTGATCACCGCCTGAAGCGAGATCATCAGGGTAATGCCCAAGGCTAAGTAAGCGGCAAATCGATCATCGAGTGAAAGCCCGATTTGAATCCCTCTTACGGTGAATACAAAGAAGAGCAGGACCACCACCATGGCCCCCACCAGGCCCAGTTCTTCACCAATCACGGAAAAGATAAAATCGGTGTGGGGAGCAGGGAGGAAGAAGAGCTTCTGTCTCCCCTCCCCTAATCCCAGGCCAAAGAGTCCTCCGGATCCAAAGGAAAGGAACGATTGGATAATCTGAAAACTCGTTCCCGTAGGATCCTCCCATGGCCGGATGAAACTCATCAACCTCTGATACCGATATGCGACACTCGTCAAAAAGTAGTAGACCACGGGAACAGCAAGTAATAAAGCCCCAGTGATATAGACCACCCTCGCCCCGCTCACAAAGAGAAAGAGGAAGACGATGGCTGACAGAAAGAGTGCCGCTCCTAAATCCGGCTCTTTCGCCACCAGAACGACCACTAAACCCGAAAGGAGAACGGTCGGAAGAAATCCAAACGAAAAGCTCCGAATCTTCTCATCTTTCTTCGTTAGAAAATAGGCGAGAAAAATGATCAGCCCTAACTTCGCAACCTCCGAGGGCTGGAAGGAAAACCAATGAAACTTCAGCCAGCGCATCGCCCCCCCCGCGCGATACCCGATGCCTGGAATTAAGACGGCCGCCAACAAAAGAATCGAGAGGATGAGGATCGGATAGGCCAGCCTTTTTAGGATCGTATAGGGAAAGGCCATGGCGAGAATCATCAGGACGAACCCGATTCCCGCAAAGACGATCTGTTTCTTTAAAAAATAGTATGGGTCCTGCAATCGGTCACCCGCCATAATGGCACTGGTGCTGTAAACCATCACGATACCGATGCCCACCAGGGCCAGCGTCACAATCAATAAAACGAAATCGAATCTCAATCTTCCCTTCATACCCTCGGTTCGGAGTCCGGAGTTGGGGGTTCGGAGTTTCTTCTTGGACTCCGAACTATTTACTCCGAACTCATTACTCCGCCTCCTGGAGGCGGCGGACGGCTTCCTTGAACACCTTTCCCCTTTCCTTGTAATCTTTGAACATATCGTAACTGGAGCAGGCTGGGGAGAGAAGAACTACCTCGCCGCTCTTTGCCGACTCGAAAGCAAGGCGAACCGCTTCCTCCAAGGTCTCGCTCATCACTGTCTCGGTGAGACCCCCTAACTCCCGGGACATCCTTTCCTTTGCCTCACCGATGAGAATCATTCGTTTAACTCTCTCCTTGATCGGGCCTCGAAGAGGACTCAGGTCACCGTTCTTATCCTTCCCGCCAGCGATCAGAATCACGGGATCTGAAAAACTTTGAAGGGATTTGACCACAGACCCCACATTGGTCCCTTTTGAATCATTGAAGAACCGAACCCCGTTGATTTCCCGGACGAATTCGAGGCGGTGTTCGAGACCTTCGAAGCGATCAAGGACAGATTCAGCCGCTTTCTGAGAAGCCCCGAAAATCCTGACAGTGGCTAGGGCGGCCATCATATTTTCTACGTTGTGAACGCCCTTCAGGAGTGTCTTCCCCAGGGAGTAGCTTTCCTCCGTCCCTTTGAACCTGACGAGGATCTTCTCCCTGTCCCAAAAGACGCCTTCTCCCGGCCTCTCCCTCAAGCTGAAGAAAAACTTCTTCGCCTTGATCCTTCCCCCAAGTCCCGCCACGATCGGATCATCGGCGTTAAGAACGGCTGCGTCGTTTGAGGTCTGATTCACAAAAATTCTCGCCTTCGCCTCAATGTATTCTTCGTAACTCGTGTAGCGGTCGAGATGATCTTCGGTGATGTTCAAGAGTACCGAGATTCTCGGTCGGAATGTCTCGATTCCTTCCAGTTGAAAACTGGAAACCTCCGCCACGAGCACCTCCCATTGATCTCCTCCGTCCGCGAAAAGGATCAAAGGATCTCCCACATTGCCCCCGACTCCCACTTTCTTCCCTTCTTCCTTCAGCATTGCCCCAACGAGGTGGGTGGTGGTCGTCTTTCCATTCGTCCCTGTAACCGCGATGATCGGAATTTGGATAAATCGGGACGCTAATTCGATTTCGCTGATCACCTGAATTCCTTTCCTCTGCGCTTGCTGGATGGGTTCGATCTTGAGATCGACCCCCGGACTGACCACAATGAGATCCTGGTGGAGAAAGGTTTCGACTTGATGACCTCCCCATTCCATCTGGGAAATCCCTCTCTCCGCCAGTTCACGGATCGCCTCCCCCATCTCTTCCTTCGGCTTCATCTCTGTGGTGCTGACGATGGAGCCCTTGGCTCTGAGAAACGCGACGGTCGCCAGCCCTGTTCGAGCCAGCCCCACCACCAGTACTTTTCTGCCGCGAAGCTCCATGGGTGCAAAAAACGTGTCCGTTTTCCGTGTCCGTTTCCGTGTGCCTAATTTTTTACTTTTAACTTTTAACTCATAACTATCTTTGACTATCTGAGCTTCAGCGTGCTCATTGCAATCAGGCCCAAAATGATGCCGATGATCCAGAATCGGACGATGATCTTGGGCTCCGCCCAACCTTTTAATTCGAAATGGTGATGGATCGGTGCCATACGGAAGACGCGCTTCCTCCGCAGCTGGTAAGAGATGACCTGAATGATGACGGAGAGGGCCTCCATGACAAAGATCCCGCCCACGATGACCAGGAGAAATTCCTGTTTCGCGATAACAGCGACCGTTCCAAGGGCCGCGCCCAGAGAAAGGGACCCTACATCGCCCATGAAAATTTGAGCGGGATAGGTATTGAACCAGAGAAAGCCAAGCCCTGATCCGACCATGGCGCCGCAGAGAATGGTCAATTCCCCGCTCCCCTTGACAAAAGGGATCTGAAGATAGTTGGCGAATCGGAAATTCCCGGCTAAATAACAGAAAAGCATGAAGGTCCCACTGGCAATCAGCACGGGGCCGATCGCCAATCCATCTAACCCATCCGTCAGATTGACTGCATTAGCGGTCCCCACGATCACCAGAACGGCAAAAAGGATGTACCAAACTCCCAGATCGGGCATCACATTCTTGAAGAAGGGAAAGATTAACCTGGAGTCGTGCCCGAAAGCGTAAAAGAGAACCAAACTGATCACGAGTGCCATCACGACCTGAAGGGGAAATTTGTATCGTGCTTTGATCCCGATCCCCTTTCGATCGCGCATCTTCCTGAAATCGTCTAGAAATCCTAACCCCCCAAACCCTAACGTGGTTAAGAGAACGAGCCATGTGTAACGGTTCGTCAGGTCAGACCAAAGAAGGGTCGGGACGAGGATGGCCGCCAAAATCAAGCTTCCTCCCATGGTGGGGGTCCCGTTTTTCTCCTGATGCCGGGAAGGAACGTCTTCCCGCACCACCTGCTGGATCTGAAACGCCTTCAACCTTCGAATCAGCCATGGTCCGATTACAAAACTGATCAGAAGGCCGGTCAGAATGGCATAAATCGTTCTGAAGGTGATGTACCGAAAGACATTGAAGAAGGAGAAGTATTCATGCAGCGGATAAAAAAGATGGTAAAACACTCCTTCAAGACCTCCTTCCGATCAGACCGTCGGCAATTTTTTCCATGCCCATCCTTCGCGATCCTTTGACCAAGATCCAATCTCCTTCTCGGATCATCTTCCTCAAGAAAGAAATGGCTTCAGCGTGGCTCTCTGCAATTCTCACCTTCTCCGAATCCATCCCATGGCGGATCGCCGATTCAATAAGGACGGCTGCGAATTCACCCAAAGCCAGTAGATAATCGACCGAAAGCTCCCCCGCGCGCTTTCCGATGCGTTGATGCGCCTCGACGGAATCATCTCCAAGTTCCAGCATATCGCCCAACACCGCAAAGCCCCTGCCTTCCCCTTTCATCCGTGAAAGGACCTCCAGAGCCAGTTCCATCGATCGTGGATTGGCATTGTAAGCATCGTTGATCAGGTTCACGCCTCCCTTGAGTTGAAGGACTTCCATTCTCATGGGAGAAGGCGGAAGGTGCTCCAAGGCCTTCTTCACCTTTTCGAGGTCGATTCCAAAGAGGCTGGCCGCCGAAACGGCCGCGAGCGCATTGGGAACGAAATGCCATCCCAAATAGGGCAAGGTGATCTCAAGGGTCATCCCCTCCGTCACAAGCGTGAAGGAAGTCCCTTTCATTCCTTTGAACTCAATTTCTTTGGCCATCACATCTGCCGGATGGTCAATCCCAAACGTGATCTTCTGACCCCTAAATCCGCCGGCTAGCTCGATCACCCTCGGATCATCCTGGTTGATCAGGATCGTCCCATCCTGCTTCATCCTCCGGAAAAGCTCTCCCTTTTCCTCTTTGATCCTCTCCACGCTCCCCATTCCCTCCAGATGAACCCGGTCGATGTTGGTGATCAATCCGACATCCGGCTCTGCGATCTCGGTCAGCCTTCGAATCTCTCCGGGCACGTTCATCCCCATTTCAAGCACCACGATCCTCTCCCTTTCGGTAAGCTCGAGCAGGGTAAGGGGAAGGCCAATCAGATTATTCAGATTTCCCTTCGTTTTGAGAACGGGAAAAGTCGTCTCCAGACAGGCGGAGATCATCTCCTTGGTGGTCGTCTTCCCGTTGCTTCCGGTAAGCGCGACCACAGGCGTTGCAAACCGACGCCTTTGCGCTCGGGCGATGTCTCCCAAGGCGCAAAGCGAATCCTTCACTGCGATCACTGGACTGGGACGGTATCCATTCCACCGAATGTCCCGTGCCCGCTCCTCTTCGACGATCACGCCTCCTGCCCCCTTCTTGAGCGCCTCGACAGCAAAGTGATGTCCGTCGAAGCGCTCTCCCTTCAGGGCGACGAAGAGTTCGCCCTCACCAACCGTCCTCGAATCTGTGGAAACGCCGCGAAAGGAAGTCCTCTCTTCTCCTTGGAGGAGCCTTCCTCCGGTTGCCTTCAGAATCTCCTCAACAACGAACGTCATCTTCCCTCCAGAGCCTTTTTGGCTTCTACGCGATCATCAAATGGAAACGTTTGCTTCCCGATGATTTGGTAATTCTCATGTCCCTTGCCGGCAATCAGCACCGTATCGCGAGGTTGGGCCAGATGGATCGCCATCTGGATGGCCTCCTTTCGATCTGGAATCTTCAAATAACCTTTTTTCTTCCTCCACGCCTCCATCTCTTCGCGACGCCATTCTTTCAGCGGAAGGGATAGAAATCCTTTTTCCACTTCGCCCATGATCGTCAACGGATCTTCCGTTCTTGGATTATCGGAGGTCAGGATAGTCAGATCGCTATAGGTGCCTGCTACCCTTCCCATCAGTGGCCGTTTCGTGCGATCCCGGTCTCCGCCGCAGCCAAAGACGGTGATAACCATTCCCTCCCCCTGGATGTCTCGAATTCCTAACAGGACGCGTTCCAAGGCGTCGTATGTATGAGCGTAATCCACAATGACACGGATTCCTTTCCGGTTTTCCACTTTTTCAAATCGGCCTGAAACTCCTTCCAGAGCCTCAACACCGCTCTGGATCGTCTGCAAAGGGACGTCCATCGCGATCCCCGTCGCCGCAGCCGCCAGGATATTGTAGAGGTTATGCCGGCCCATCAGGGACGATCGCACCGGACATTCTCCCTGGGGCGTCTTCAGACGGAAAGAGAGTCCGTCAAACGTAAAGACCGCCTCGACAGCGGTCACCTCACATGAGGAACCCATGCCATAACGAATCACAGGGAGGCCAATCCCTCTGATCATCTCTTCTCCCCGGGGATCGTCGGAATTGGTCACAGCGAATCGTCGGGGTTTCCTGCTCTCCTTCAAATAACCCGCGAAGAGCTTTCGCTTGCTCTCGAAATAGTTTTCAAGGGTCTTGTGATAATCGAGATGATCCGACGTGAAGTTGGTAAAGAGGGCATAATCGAACTGACACCCCCAGACCCGGTCGAGATCGAGACCGTGGGAAGAGACCTCCATGATCACGTGGGAAACACCCTGACGCACCATCTCCCCCAGGAGCCGCTGAAGGTCCAACGATTCCGGCGTGGTGTTAGAGGCAGCGGTTACCTCTTGCCCATACCGATAGTTGATCGTCCCAATGACGCCTACGGAATAGCCTGCCTTCTTAAGGATGGATTCCAACAGGTAAGCCGTGGTGGTCTTTCCGTTCGTTCCGGTGATGCCGATAAGGGTGACCCTTGAGGACGGATCCCCGTAAAAATTTGAGGAAACCTTGGCCAGGGCCTTTCGGCTGTTTGGAACGAAGACCATCGTCCGATCGGGGAGCACCGGACCTTCCTCCAGAAGGAAAGCTTGAGCCCCTCGCTCGACTGCCTCTTCGATAAATTGATGGCCATCGAATTCAAATCCGCGTATCGCCACGAAAAGGAAACCTTTCTTGACTCTTTTGGAGTGGTAGGCGATCCCACTGATCTCTTGAAGCCGATCGCCAACGATTTTCTTGATCTCAACCCCTTCCAACAATTTGCTCAATTCCATAACCAGATAAGGTTCATCCCCGAAAGCCCGTCTGCCAACAGCGGGGGGATGGGTTACAACGTTGACTGAAATTTCAGATAGCAGATATCCCCCTTTTCAATCATCGTCCCCGGTTTAGGCGTCTGTTCGACGACCCTCCCATTTCCCGAAAATTTAATAATCAATCCTTTCCCCTCGATGCGGCTCAGCGCCTTTCGCATGGGCAATCCAGTGAGGTCGGGCATCACACCTCTTTGGACTCCCTTCGTGACTTTTACCCTTTCGATCTTCGGTTCTTCTGAAGAAGCCTCTCCAGTCGGATAAAGATCGGCCGTGCGCTTCACCATCAGCGCCCCCTTTGGATGCACATCGAGATAAGGAAGCACCTTTTCCATAACCGACTTGAAAACAGGGGCTGCTACGATGCCACCCGTATTCGACCCTTGAGGTTCATCAATAATCACCAAGAGCACGATCTTCGGATCCTCCGAAGGTGAAAATCCGATGAACCCAGCATACGTGCGATCTTCGGAATACTCTTTGAAGAGCGGCTCTATCTTTTGGGCGGTCCCTGTCTTTCCGGCCACTTCATACCCCACCGGCACCGCCCCTTCTCCTGTGCCACCTTTCTCGGTTGTCCCTTTGAGCAAGCCGACGACTTTCTTGGCGGTCTCTTCTGAAATCACTCGCCTGACCTGCTCCGGCTGAAAGGATTCGACAACCTCATTCTTCTGATTCGTAATTTTCTCAACCAAGTAGGGCCTCATGAGGACCCCGCCATTGGCAATGGCTGACAGAGCGGCCACCAGTTGGATTCCTGTAACCGAAATCCCCTGACCAAACGAGATCGTGTCCAGAACCACCGGGGGCCAGTATCTTGGATGTTGAACAATCCCCTTTGCCTCTCCGGGAAGACCCACGCGCGTCTTCTCCCCGAACCCGAAGGCGCAAATGTAGCGATAGAGGCGCTCCTTGCCCATCTTCTCCGCAACCTTTGAAAGTCCGATGTTGCTCGAAACTTTGATGATTTGCTGAAACGTCAGCCAACCATGTTTCGTCTGGTCGTGGATGATTCGGTCATAAACTTTATACGAACCGTTTTCGCAATAGAAGGAATCTGAGGGTCGGACAACCCTTTCCTCCAATGCGGCAGCCGCGACGAAGGGCTTAAAAAGTGAACCAGGTTCAAAATTATCTGAAACCGCCCGGTTCCTCCAGTTTTTTGATCGATATTGGTAAAATTGGTTCGGATTGAAAATGGGGTTTGAGGCCATGGCCAGGACTCTCCCGGTATGGGGTTCCATCGCAATTGCCATGCCACCTCTTGCTCCCCACTTCTGGACGGCACGATTCAGTTCACCCTCGACCACGTACTGAATCTGTCTGTCGAGGGTCAGATAGATGTTCCGGTAATGATCCTCCTCCCGGGGAACCCCATCTCCCATGACCAGTTCACGGCCCAGAGCATCCCTGGACAATGTTAGGACCTGATGATTCCCGTTTAGCAAAGCGTCGTACTGAAATTCCACTCCTTCCAGGCCTTTCGAATCAAGGCCAACAAATCCAATCACATGGGCTGCCAGTTGACCATTCGGGTAGAACCTCCGGTTTTCCTTCAGCATGTAAATTCCGGGAAGGCGAAGTGCCCTGATTTCGGCCGATTCCTTGGGAGAAATCTTCCTTTGGATCCATTCGAAAGATTTCCGACGCTTCAGCTTCTGCTTCAGCTCCTCACGATCAATCTGGAGAACGGAGGCAAGGGCTTTCGTTGTTTTTTCAACATTCACGACCTTTTTGCAATCGGCATAGACGGAATCAACCTCGATGCTGACAGCCAGCTCGTTCTCCTTCCGGTCATAAATGATGCCACGTTTAGGCACGAGCGGAATCTGAATATGGTGCTGCTGAGCAGCCAGTTTATAAAGCTGCTCTTTCTTCAGAACCTGAAGCTGAAACATTCTCCCAACGATCAGGGCAAATCCAAGGAAGAGGAGGCCTGTGACGAGGAGGATCCTAACCTTAAACCAATTGATCGACCTGGTTTTCATCGGATCACGATCACCTGCTCGGGCCTGGGCTTGGTCATTCGCAATTCCTCTGTGGCCACTTTCTCTATGCGCGCATAAGATTTCAGCGTTGCAATCTCCAATCGCAATTTCTTATTCTCTTCCGCAAGGCTGCGCTCCGCCTTTAAGGCCCTTGAAATCTCGTATCCCAGCTGGATCACTTGGATCCTCGACCACACGTAAAAAAGAGAACCTCCGATGAGAAAACATAGGAGCAGCATGAAAAAAAGGAGGGTCTTCGACTTGATCCCAGGACGTTTCTTCTTGTTTCTGGGAACTCGGTCTGTCCAGAGGATTCGGTCTCCGTTTCGCTCCATACCTTTTACCCGCTCTTCTGTCTCAGATCCTTTCCGCACATCTCAATTTCGCACTTCGGGACCGGGGATTCCGCCGCCGTTCCTCCTCCGAAGGGATGATGGGTTTTCTTGTAATCTCCCGCATGACGCCCCTCCTGTCCAATGTGCGAAAGGTCTCCTTGACGATCCGGTCTTCAAGGGAATGGAAAGAAATAACACACATCCTTCCCCCCCTTTTTAAGAAGGTCCATCCTGTTTCCAACAGCTCTTTTAAATGATCGAGCTCCCGGTTCACGTGGATGCGGAAGGCCTGGAAGGTTCGCGTGGCCGGATCAATCTTCCGGGAATGAAAACGCCGAGGAATAGCTTGATGGACGATCCGCTTCAATTGCAAGGTGGTCTCAATAGGCTTCTTCTCCCTTTCGATCGCGACGGCCTTTGCAATCCGTTTCGCCCATCTCTCCTCTCCAAACTCCCGTAGGATTGATTCCAAATCCCGCGTGCAAAGCCCGTTGATCAGATCAGCGGCTGTCCGCTCGATCCGTTGATCCATTCTCATATCGAGGCGACCCTCTCCTTTGAAGCTGAAACCTCTCTCCTTGTCCTCCAATTGGAGAGACGATAGGCCTAAATCGAGTAAGATTCCATCTACCTCAGAAAGCTTCAGCGTTTTCATGACGTCGGGTAGACGAATGAAATTCTCTCGAAAAATCTTAACCCTTTCCCCAAACGGCTCCAGCCTCTCTTTCGCTTCGGATATCGCCTCCTCATCCCAATCGATCCCAATGACGACCCCGTCTGGTGAACTTCTTTGAAGAATCTCCAGGGCATGTCCGCCGCCCCCAAGGGTTGCATCGACATAGGTCTTTTGAGGTCCGCATTCCAAAAGGTTCATCACCTCTTCAGTTAGAACTGGGATATGCTTCGATCCCATCGACCACTATTTAGGTTTCCAAAAGCCGAACTGGATGAGCGTGTCAGTGACCTGATCGAACCCATCCTGAGATTTACGAAAGGCCTCTTCCCATCGTTCTTTGTTCCAAATCTCGATCAATTTCCCTCCGCCCACCAGCACCACATCCTTTTGAAGGTTGGCATAATCTCGGAGGGATTGGGGAATCAAAATCCTTCCCTGGCGATCCACGTTACAATCGATCCCGCTCGAGTAAAAAAACCTGAGGAAAGTTCTCGTCTCCCTCCCCAGAGGGGGAAGGTTCTCGATTGCCTTCTCCATCGAGGCCCACTCCTGGTACGGAAAAGCGACCAGGCAGTGATCGTAATTTGAGATTACAAGCCGATTGTCGTATTCCGTGCTGAGAATTTCTTTGAATTTGGCAGGGATGC
>FWPV01011889.1_pt1 | contig 13659 bp, 10 predicted proteins | sample 2228371 | NCBI WGS metagenome assembly FWPV01 (sample SAMEA103939776, study PRJEB20133) | metagenome | reverse complement strand
CCAATCCATGATGGCCCGTAGCCGCTGCAGCGAGGCAGCCGGGCCCCCGGCGCTCTGCTGGTTCGCAGGCGCGGCAGGTCTGCCGCGCGGGGCAACCCCGGCCAGCGGCGCCAGCACCGCCAGCCCAAGCCCCAGATTGCGCGGGCTATTGGCGGCGCTCAACAGCACCGGTGCCAGCAGACAGGCAGCGAGCAGGGCCAGCAGCAGCGAGCCACCCCTTGCCTCTGCTGGGTCCTCACTGGCGCGGCCCCGGGCAGGGTCTGCTCCCCTGCTCCAACGGGCGGCGCGCGTCCCCAACCAGATAGCAGACGCCAGTCCGGCCAGCAGGGCAGCGGGGGGCGTCAGGTAACGCCAGATGTGCGCCAGCGAGGCCGCCGGCCCCGGCTGGGGCATTCCGAATCCGCGGCCGTGATAGAGTGCCCAGCGCACCATCGCCCAGCCATTTGCCACGTTCCAGCCGATGATCGGGACAATTCCGAGCATAGCCAGGCCGGTTGCCAACCAGAGTCCTGGCCCTCGAGCAAGGTCCCGCCGCCACCCCACCAGGTAGAGGCCAAGCCCGGCGGCATAGAACGCGGAACTGAGCTTGACGTTGAGCAGCAGCGCCAGTGTCAGGCCGAACCAGGCCCACCGCGCAGGGGTGCCGTGTCTCTCCAGCAGGGGCGCGAGCGCCAACAGGTTGACCAGCAGCCACATGGTCTGCAACGAATCCGGATAGGCCACCCTTCCTGTGACGACGTAGACCGGCCCGAACGCGACCATAGCGGAAGCGATCAGCCCGCCCGCCTCGGAGACATAGCGCCGGCCGACGGCATAGGCCAGTGGCACGCAGGCCGCGCCCAGCAACGCGTTCAGCCAGCGCACGCCGAACTCGGTGCGCCCGCCCAGCCAGGTGCTCAGCCTCAGCAGCAGGGCAACCCCGGCCGGGTGGTCGTAGTAGGCCGGCGCCAGCCGGTCGGCCCACAGCAGGTAGTAGGCCTCGTCGCCGAACAGCGGCAGGGCTCCCAGCCGCCAGAAGCGCAGCGCCAGGGCCGCCAGGGCAAGCGCTGCCACCATCATCGCCGAGAGGCGGGCACGGTTCAGCGGATTCCTTGGGGTCAATCGAAGCCTCCTGTCGTGGGCCCCGCCTCGCACCGTTCACTGGACCGGCGCATCAACGCGGATTCGATAGCGATAGGTCCCGGCAGGCTGTCGCAGCTCAATGTCGGTGCCGGCCCACGACAGAGCAAACAGCCCTGACCAGCGGACCTGGAAGTAGCGCTCGCGCCCGACGTACTTGGCCTGTCCCGGCTGCGTCTCGACGCAGAACCTGATCCGGCGCGCCTCGGACGTGAAGCAGGTCCGTTCCGCGGTTGCCGGTATCCACTGATCGGGGGTGTCGGGCGCGTCAATCAAGTGGCGACGGATGCCGTCCGAGTCGCTGTACAGTGTGAAGGCGCGCGCCCCCTGCTCGTTGGCCAGGTAGACGCGCTCGGGCTGGACGCGCAGGCCGGAGAAGTCCACCGCGACGTCGAGCACCCCGGGGCCCGACACGGTGTATGTGAAGCCGATCTCCCCCAGCGGTTCGACGGGCCGATATTTGCGCCGGAAGAGCCGCGTCCAGGTGTCCTCAACGTCAATGAGGAAACGCTTTGTGATCTGGCGGCCGTCGCCCGCCGGGATCACCTCGGCGTGCTGCGAGAGATAACTGCGGTTCTCGTAGATCACGATCGGCGCGCCGAAGCCGTACCCCTCCTCGATCAACTCTTCACCGTCCTGCACAAGGACAGGTCCCTTCTGCACCGGCGTTATCTTGCCGACGTGGGGCCGCGTATCGGCATACAGATGCAGGGTCAATCCGTCGTCGAGATGCATCACTGCGGGAGGCGGACCGGGTCGCAGCCGGTCGCCCAGGCGGATGATCCAGTGGGGCTCGATTGCCTCCTTGAGCGCAAACCAGCCCAGGAACAGCCCCAGCAACACGCCCGCGATCACCCGGGCCGCCCGACGCTGGCTCATGGCGTCTCTCCGGCCCAACCCGTATTGCGCGCATTGTGGTGGAACTTCGGCCAGACGACCCGGCCCAGCGTGCCTGCATCCCGTAGCACGTGGATCCCGTTGTTGGCACCGACGACAATGTCGGCCCGGCTATCGCCGTCCAGGTCGCCCACCCACGGCGATGAGAAGACCGGCGCGCCCATCTCCACGGGGAAACCCGCCAGTGGTCGCCCGCGGCTGTCCCAGCCGTAGAGCCGCCCGTCCTTTGAGCCCGCGATAACGTCCGGTCGGCCGTTGCCGTCCAGGTCAACCAGCGCAGCGGATGAGATGAACTGGTCCGCGGCGGCCTGGGGCCAGCCCGCCAGCAACCTGCCGGCTGAGTCCCAGACATACATCCGTCCATCCCACGAGCCAACCACCACATCGAGGGACCCGTCGCCGTCCAGGTCGCCGATCGCCGGTGATGCCTCGATCAGGCCTCCGGCGCGCTGCGGGAAGCCGGGCAATTCCTCTCCGTCCTGCCGCAGCACGTGTAGCCAGCCTCCATCATCTCCGACGATGATCTCATCCAGGCCGTCGCCATCCAGGTCAGCCAGCGCGGGTGAGGAGTCTGAGTCATGCTCCAGGCGCACCGGGAACCCCGCCAGCGCCGTGCCGTCGAGTCGCCAGGCGTGCACGGCGCCGGCATCGCGGATGCCCAGGCCGGACAGGAACGCCGGTGGCACCCCTTCTGCCAGGGTAGCCACGGCCAGAAACTGCCTGTTGCACGCGGCCGTGGAATCGCCCCAGCCGAGCGCAGGCTGCGGCCAGCCCCTGGTCGGGCGTCCCCGAAGGTCCAGCACGAACATCTGCCCCCCGCCAAGGATCGCGATCCGCCCGTCGGCCAACACGGTCGGAGACGACCAGATGCGATGGCGCAAGTCCACGGGCCATCCGGGCAGGCTACTGCCGTCGGAGCGCCAGGCAAACACCCGCCCCGCCTCTGAGCCGACGAGGACTTCCAGCCGTCCGTCGCCGTCGAGATCCGCGGCTGCGGCGGACGAGAAGTAGCCGCGGGGCGAATAGCGGGGCCAGCCAGGCCTGTCCATCAGGTTGCCGTCCAGCAGGTAGAAATACCCGTCCCAGGATCCGACGCCGATCTCCGGCCCGCCATCGGCGTCCAGATCGGCGACCAGTGGCGAAGCGATGACGGGGCCGCGGGTCGGTCGCAAGAGGTGGTTGGGCGCGAGTTGCGTCGGTGGGCCCGCCGGCGGAGGCGCGGCGCAGGCCACCAGCAGCATCAGGCAGATCGGCAGGATGGCAGACCGGGGTCCGACAAGTTCCACAGGCGTGCGGCGCATTCGGCGAGTTCCGCTCCTTCCCTGCCGCTCAGCCCTGCGCCGACCGGGAGGACCCGCCCGAGCGGCGTCCTACCGCGATCGGGAAGGCGAACGTCGTCCGCGCCAGCAGCCGGGTCCGGATCTGGTGCCAATGCCACAGCCATCCACGCCGCACCGGCAACCATCTGACTGCCAGGCCCGCGCTGACCAGCGCATCTTCGATTTGTGCGCAACCCAGCACCCGACGGCCCTGGCGCTCGCCGGGGCGCGGCGTGGCCGCAACCGGAGAGTCCATTATGATCAGCGCGCCGGATGGCGCCAAGGCCTCGGCCAGGCGGGTAACTGTGCCGTCCAGGCTGGCCGCATAGTGAAGGCTGGCGTTGCAGATGATCACATCGTACGCGTGCCGGGACAGCGGCGGGCGCGTCAGGTCCCCAAGGAGGGGCAGGAACCCCCCGGGTTCAAGTGGTCCCTGGAGGCTGGCCGCTGCGTCGTCGCCCAGGCGCGCGGCCGTGGGATACAGTCGCGCCGCGCCCAGCCCGAAATCGGGGTCGGGGCTCAGGTCTACCGCCACGACACGGTGGCCCAGCGACGCCAGTCGGTGGCTCAGCCACGGCACGCCAGCGCCCAGGTCGGCAATCCACAGCGGCGGATGTCCCAGTTCTGCGAGCAAAGCGGCCAGCGCGCGCCAGCTCTCCCGCCGCACTGCCCAGTAGAGCCGGGTGAAGCCGGGCGGGTTGCCGAACGGCAGCGCGCACGCAGCTTCCGGTGTCAGCGGCTTCCAGCCCTCAGCCCGCCGATCGGCCGCGTACTGGTTGGCGAATGATTCGGCCTCCTGGCGCGCGTCGGGTGCCCGCAAGTCGAGCAGACCGGAGGAGTGCAGGGGGAATGTCGCGCCATCTGCCGCGCAGCGCAGCTGGCGTTTGCCCGGGATGAGCGCTCGGCCACAGATGGGGCAGGCTAGCCGGCTGAGGGCGGGGACGCCAGGTGGCTGCGATGGGGCCGATTCAGAAATTGACATAAAGATTCGGTCGGTCCTCTCCCCGGGCTTCGTTCTCAGCGACGCGCGGCGACGCCTGCCTGGTCCGGTTCCTGGCCCTCCCGCCGGAGCAGCACCGCAAAGTGGTCGCCCAGCGATCGGAGGCCCGGCAGGCCGCGCAGACGGCGCTCGATCGCTCCGAGCCGGGCCGGGGCAGCGGGCCAGCGGTGCGCCAGGTAGGGTGGGGGGATCAGCGTTGGGTAGCCCATGCAGGCCTGGAGGCGGAACCACGGCCGGAAGTGTTGGACGAATTCCCGCGGGGTGAAGTACCGCACGGGGATGATGCTGGCTTCCTGGCCTGGTGCTGCCGACATGCGAGCGGGCCGCCATCCCCTGCCGAGCCTGCGCCCGGCCTCCCGGGGGCGCAGGCGGAGCAGGCCCCAGGCGATCTCCCACGCGCACCAGCGGTTCATCGCCGAGCAGAAGAACACCGCCCTCGTGGGGAGCAGACGGGCGAGGGCGTCGGCCACCTGTGCCAGGCGCGGCTCGCAGTTCAGTGCGCCGAAGTTGCTGTAGGCGCCGTCGAAGGGGCCGACGACAGCCGAGCCGATCTCGCCGGCGGGCACAGCCAGCCAGGTAAGGCGTTCGCTGGCGCGGCTGCCCATCACCTTACTCCGGCCCTCGGCGATCATGTCGGGCGCGATGTCCGTCGCCACGACAGTTCGGCCGGCCTCCGCCAGGCGAATCGCCATCTCGCCCGTCCCGCAGCCGATCTCCAGCAATCGGCTGCCTGCCGGGAAGAGGCGGCTGAGCTGGCTGAAGGTATCCTCGGCCAGCCAACTCATGATCGGGTTGGCCCCGTAGTCCGATCCGTAGGTGCCGGCCGCGCGGTTGAAAGCCGCAGCCACCTGATCGTAGTACGCGTCCGTCATGCACCGCCTGCCGGATTGGGAGGGCCCTCGGGCAACAGCTCGGCGCTGCCGGGCATGCGACGCAACACCTCCACCATGGCGCGCGAGGTCAGCCGGTTGACCTCGATCCTGGCCCGGTGGCTGGGGCTGACCTTCAAGTCACCGTGCGCCAGCCTGGCGGCCTGCCATTCCTTGCGCAGCCAACGTTGGGTCCAGTGGTAGAAACGGGTGGAGTGGCGCCGCCGGAACAGCAGCCGGTTCTCCGCCGAGTGTTCCCAGTCGGCCGCGGGCGCCAGTCGGTCTTTCACCTGCTCGAAGAACTCCGTGCCGGGCAATGGGTAGGCCACGGTCGAACTGAACTCCTGGGGGCGGGTCTCGCGCAGGAGCCTTGCCGTTGCCAGGATGTCCTCCCACTCTTCGCCCGGATAGCCCAGCATGATGTAGAAGTAGGTCTCGATGCCGTGCGCCCGACACAGCAGGGCGGCCTTGTAGACCTGTTCCACCGTGGTGCCCTTGTGCATAGCGTCGAGCACTCTCTGCGAGCCGGACTCCGCGCCGAACGCCAGGCGCCGGCATCCCGCCTCCCGGAGCAGGCGCAGCAACTCGTCATCCACCAGATCCACTCGCGAGAGCGCCTCGAAGGGGATCACCGCGTCCAGGGCCAGCAGGGCGTCATGCCACTTGCGGATCCAGCGCCGGTCCACGCCCAGCACGTCGTCCACCACCCGGATCTGGTCGGGGTTGTAGCGAACCTTGATCTGTCGCATCTCCTCGGCAACGGAGTCTGGACTGCGCATGCGGTACGAACGGCCGAAGACGCTCTTCTGGCACCACGTGCAGCCGTAGGGGCAGCCGCGCCCTGCGATCACCGATAGCGAAGAGAAACCGTGGGCAGCGCGCCAGGCCGCCTGATAGCGGTCCACGTCCACCAGGTCGCGCGCGGGGAAGGGCAGGCTGTCGAGGTCCGCGATGTGGGGGCGTTCGGGGGTTCGGCGGATGGCGCCTTTGCCGTCAGAAGGCGGCAGCGCCAGGCCGGGCAGATCGTCCAGCCTGGTGTCTGCCTGCCACCCTGCTGCCTTGAGGCGGCCGAGCAGCTCGACGAAAGTCCGTTCGCCTTCGCCTACCACCACCACGTCCACGGCGCGAGCCTGCCCGTCGCCGCCCAGGTAGGCCTCGGGCCGGCCGGTGGGATCCGCGCCCCCGAGGACCACCAACGCGCCAGCGTCTCGGGCAATGGCAGCCAGCCGCAGGGCGGCGGCCCGCACCGTCGCCAGCGCGGCGATACCGACGACACGCGGGCGATGCACCTGAAGCGCGGCGCGAAAGGCGTCGTCGCTCGTCTCGAACATGGCGTCGAAGACGGCCACATCGTAACCGGCCTCCCGTGTCACCGCGGCCAGGTAGAGCAGTCCCAATGGGAAATACGGCGTCACAAGTTGTCTTTCGACGGGGTCCTGATTGAGAAACAGAGGGTTAACGAACAGTACGTCTGCCATCCGATGGCCTCCACATGCTCTGTGCCCACAATCCCCACAGGATCCACGCCAGCAGGCGCCCCTGCTGGCTGAACCACGGATAGAAATCGAACAGACTGACGATGGTCAGCGCAGCCAGGCTAGCGGCCACGCCCGCCGCCAGCCCCTGCGCGTGCCCTCCATCATCCTGCCGGAGCAGCACCCGGCTGCGGGCGGCTCCCTTCCCGGCTGCCGGCGAGGGGGGCGGGGCTGCCTCCCTGCTGTGCCGCCGCCGCATCGCGATCCATGGACCGAGCGCAAGCACCAGCCAGAGCAGGCCGCCCGCTGCACCCAGCTCTGCAACCGCCAGCAGGGGCGCACGATGGACCGGCTGATACACCGGGTAGGCCTCCAGCGCCGCCGGCTTGCGCAGCCACAGCGCCATCGAGAAGTTGCCATAACCAACCCCAACCCACGGCCGTTCCCGGATCAACTCCCAGGCGCCTTGTTCTAGCCCGGCGCGCTCGTCGGCCGAACGCACCTCCACACCCTCCCAGGCCAGCCCCAGCCGTGGCCGCAGCAACGGCCATTGCGTGGCCACGAAGACCGCGCCGATGGCCGCCAGAACGCCGAGCAAGGCCACGGCGTTCCGCCACGCCACACGCCCTCTGGTTGCCGCCCGCGAGAGCAACAGCAGCATCGTTGCGCCACCGACCATCGTCCCCAGCCATGCCGCCCGGCTGAAGGTGAGCAGCAACCCGGTGAAGCACGCACCGGTGAGAGCGAACGCAGCGACCGCCAGCGCTGTCGGCCGGACTGTCGCCCCCCGGTGCCCTGGCCGTGCCGGATCAAGCGGGGATGTGGCGCCGTCCTCGGCCCGCTGCGGTTGTGGGGCTGCCAGGACGGCGGCGACCCGGTCACCGGGTCGCGGTGTCCCTTGCGCCGTGCCCGATCTCGCGCCGAGGGCCAACCCTGCGCCGATCAGCGTCGCGACCATCTCGACGCCGCCCAGCAGGTTGGGGTGCTGCGTCAGGCCATATGCTCGAAGGGTGGGCACACCGTTGAGCGTGATGACGCTTGCCCCTGGCCAGTCCGGTCGCATGACGATCTCGCCAAGATCGCGCAGGCCCAGGGTATGCTGCAGCGAGAACTGTGCCAGCCCGATGACCCCTTGGATCGCCCCGGAGATGAGGAGCCCCCAGGCCAGCGCGCCACGCGCCTCCCGCGTCGTGGCGACCACCAGGAACAGGCCGAACAGCAGCCACAGGCGGGCGGACTGATAGAGCGCGAACGAACGCAACGGTGCCCAGGCAGCGGACACGGTCGCCAGAGTTGCCAGGGCAGCCAGCGCAGCGACAAGCCATCGCGGCAGTCTGCTCGCGCGCCTCCACCACGGCGTCATCAGCCAGGCGGCAATTGCGATCAACGCCGGCAGGTCGCTCAGATACAGGAATCCGTCGCGCAGTTCGAAGTAGACCCCTTCCGGCCCGGTGTGCCACATCAGCCGGTAGCGCCAGGCAGGCAGGGTCAGTGCCAGGGCAACCAGCGCACCCGGCACTGACTTCTCGGCCTGCAGCCGAACCCATGTGAGAGGGGTAGTCCGCGTCACGACGGCGCTCTCTGTCATGCGTGCGCTTCAGCTGTCCTCCCCGGCCTCGCCCTCCGACAGTCTTGCCAGCCGGCGACTGTACGCCAGTCGGATCACGCTTCCGTGGCCGTCCATGTGGCCCTTGCACACCTCTGCGGTCAGGATGACGTCCTGATTGGTCCCGCCCGCCAGCCTGGCGTACAGCCTGGGGATCCGGCGCGCCTGCATGCGCCGCTCCAGGCGGTCGCCCAGCGCGCCGCTCAGGGGCCATTCCGTCAGGCGCTGCAGGGCCCGCCCCAGCCAGCTCAGTTCGCGCAAGCAGTCGGTGCGCGGCCTGGCGTTGGGCAGGTAGACTTCCAGCCAGCGGTTGGCGGCCAGCAGGTCGGCGAACGACTGTCTGCCGTACAGGGGGACCATCTGTGCCAGTTCGTGCGCCGTGAACAGGTCGTCGGGGGGCATAGCCAGCCGACGCTGGCTCAGGAGATAGTTTGGGCACAGATCGAGATGCCGGATGGCCGCCAGTCGCACGAGCAGGATGACGAACGCGCGCGCCAGCCACACGCGACCGGGAGCAGTGATCACGAACAGGTCAATGTCGTCTCTCGCCGAGCGGACATTGTCCATCGTCAGGGAGCCGATGACTGCCACCATGCGGACGAAGGGCAGATGGGCAGCCGTCGCCGCCAGCCACCGCGCTGAGCGCCATAAGGCTTCGGCGTAGGCCGCCCGCTCGCGGCGCAGCGCGATGACCTGTGAGCGGCCCCGGAGGCAAATCAGGTCGCCATGCCGCTCGACGCGGCTGGCCAGCCAGGGGTCCGAGTTCAGGGCAGCCTCGACCTGCTCAGGGGCAGCAGGCACGTGCACCAGATAGCGGCAGATCTGGGCCGCGGTCATAGGGTAGTCGAAGAGGTCGGCGTAGGCCAGCGTCTCCAGGATCGCGCGGCTCAGATGGAACCCCGGATGGCTGGCGGTTTGATTGGGTGGGCTGTCTGTCGCGCTGACCACGAGCGGAACGCGCCTCTGGTAATGGCTATGCCTGGGCTGGCCGACTGGCAGTCTACCACGTTTGCGCCGGCCTGACAACTCGGCAAGTCCTGGCGGCAGTTGTCGGTCGCTCCTGGTGGCAGCCAGCGCGTTCGTTTTGCTGGAGCAGCACGCGAGGCAGCGGTCCTCCGCCGCTTCTCAGTCGCCGCTCCACAGGACCAGCGGCAGGTAGACACGGCGCACTACAGGCGATGCCGTCGCCGTGCCCGTGGGGGTGACTTGTGAGGTCGCCGTGGCGGTTGAGGTGGGCGCGTCTGTCGGAGATACTGAGGGGCTGGGCGATGTGGTGCCGCTGGGGCTCGGTGTGGCCGTCACCGTTGTGGAGGCGCTGGGCGTCGCCGTCAGGGGTTCGGTCGGGCTGGGCGATGCCGTTGGACTGGCGCTCGGTGTGGGCGTGCTCGTCGGCGTCTCTGTGGCGGTGCCGGTCGCGGTCGGCGTCGGCGTTGCCGTTCCCGTGAGGGTTGGCGTAGGCGTTTGGAAGGTGCTGCTGATGCACCTCGAGAACTCCGACGTGTTGCCTTCCCCATCGGTGGCTGTCAACGTGATGACCGAACCCGGCGGCGCGCCGAGGGGGGTGTGGGCGGAGAACGCTGCGTTGCCTGCTCCGTCGGTAGTGGCTTCGGTGGCGCCCAGGAATATGGCCCCCTCGCCGTAACCGCTGGGATCGCAGGCCGCGCTGGCGAAGAACTCGATGCGGTATGTCCGCCCGGGTTGGCTGTTCAGCGTGCCCTCGATCGTGCAGCTCACGCCGGTTGTCACCGCCCTGGTCAGGACGGGGAAGTTTTGCAGCCGATTCGGCCCGACGTCTCCGTCACCGGTGTCGTTGGGGGTCACGCCGTCGGAGCCCAGGTCAATCCCCAGCCCCTGGTTCCCGCCGATGCGGTTGGCCAGGATACGGTTGCCCTCGCCGCTCACAACGGCGACGCCCGGACCGGTGTTGCCCAGCGCAGGCGCGCCCGCAGCGTTCAGGCCGATGTCGTTCCCCTGGATCAGGTTCCCCGAGGCCATTTCGGTCAGGCCGACGCCCGGTCCACCGTTACCCGAGATCACGTTGCGCGCCCCAGGCGTCGGACCGCCGATGGTGTTGCCCGAAGCCTGCAACGCGATCAGGACGCCGAGCCTTCCGTTGCCCAGGGCTGACATCCCATTGGGCGCAACGCCGATCAGATTGCCCTGCACCATGTTGTCCGTCGCCGCGGGGCCCTCGATGAGGATCCCGTCCTGAGCATTTCCTGAGATGACGTTGCCGGCGCCCGCCGCATCCCCGCCGATGGCGTTGCCGGAGGCGCCATCCACCAGGATGCCGCATTCTTTGTTGCCCGGCACCCCGCCGCTGCCGGCGGGGCCGGGCCCGATGAAGTTGCCCTCTACACGGTTGCCGCTTGCTTTCCCGCCCGTGAGCCAGACGCCGCACGCGGCGTTCCCCGAGATCACATTGCGCGCCCCCGCTGCTGCGCCTCCGATGACGTTGTCCGGGCCCGCCACGAGCACGCCGTCATGGAGTGGCCCATTGCCCAGGGCGACCGTGCCGGCCGCGTTCAGCCCGATCGTGTTGCCCGCCACCGTGTTCTCGCTGCCCGCCGCGGTGATCCAGACACCCTGCGCGCCATTCCCCGAGATCACGTTGCCCGCGCCCGCCTCGCTGCCCCCGATCGTGTTGCCGGACGCCCCGATGAGGATCCCTGCCCCGCCGTTGCCCAGGGCGGCCGTGCCGTCGGTGGTCACGCCGATGAAGTTGCCCTGCACGCGGTTGGCCGTGGCAGCGCCCATGATGACAATGCCCTCCGCCAGATTCCCGGAGATCACATTGCGGTCGGGCGCGCCCGTGCCGCCGATCCGGTTCTCCGTCCCATCCTCGATACGGATGCCTCTCCAGTTGCCCCCGGCGGCGCCCGCTCCGATGACGTTGCCACGTACTATGCAGGAGTCTGCCCCGTGGAGGTAGATGCCATAGCCCTCGGCGAAGCCGCCGATCGCCAGACCCTGGACGGTGACCTGGTCGCCGGTGATGTACAGTCCGTGACATGGGGTGGCGTCACATTTCGCGCCCCCGATCTGGACGCCGGGCTGGCTGAGCCCATCGAGCAGCAAGGGGCCGCTGATGGCGGGCAGCGGGGCTGCCGGCTCGATGACGTAGGGCGGGCTGCCGGGCAGGTTGAAGGTAATCGTGTCGGGGCCGGGGTGGTTGTTGGCCAGCCGGATGGCCTCGCGCAGCGTGCAGTTGGTCGCGTTGCAGACCCCATCGTCTGTATCGGCGGTCGAGTTGACTTGATAGACGTTGCCCTGCGCCGCGCCGGCGCCTGCCAGCGCCAGCCAGGCGAGGGCGAGCAAGATCGCTGCGAGCGGGAGGACCGCCCCAACGCGACGCCAGGACCTGGCGCTCGCCTCCGTGCTGCGAGCCAACTGCGGGCGGGACCGCTGGTGTCTGAGTCTCATGGATTGCTGTCTGGCCCTGCTTCTCGATCGGCTGACCACCGCCATTGCGGGCCATTATACCACGCGGCGGCCCGCCGCTCTCCATCTGAGCGCCATGCGCAGGCAGGGGTGAGGTGAGACTGGCGCCTCACGGGCTTGCTGCCCCCCGCGGAACGCCTATAATGACACCACGGAGGTGCACCATGAAGAACAAGTCCAGCATCACCCTCGTTGGCCTGACGGTTGTCCTGCTCTTCGCCGCTGCGGCGCATGCCCCCTCGGCGGCTGCCTCGACTCCTGCCGAGGCGCACGAGCCTCCACTGGTCACGGTCACCGGTGAGGCCGAAGTCCTGGTGGTTCCAGATGAGGTCATCCTCACGCTCGGCGTGGAGACCTGGGACAAAGACCTGGCAACGGCCAAGCGCCAGAATGACGCCATCGTGGCGCGCGTCCTCGGCCTCGCCGAGGAGATGGGTATTCCGTCCCGCTATGTGCAGACCGATTACATGAACATCGAGCCGCGCTATAGCGACGGGTACACCAAGCGCGACTTCTACGGCTACTTCGTCCGTAAGACGATCGTCATCACCCTGAAAGAGATCACGGCCTTCGAAGATCTGCTGTCACAGGCGCTCGATGCCGGCGTGACATACGTGCACGGGATCGAGTTCCGCACGACCGAACTGCGCAAGCACCGCGACCAGGCACGGGCGCTGGCAGTGCGCGCGGCCAGGGAGAAGGCAGCTGCGCTGGCCGGCGAACTGGGCCAGGAGATCGGCAAACCGTATCGCATTACCGAGGAATACAGCGGGTGGTGGTCCTGGTACAGCCGTTGGTGGGGCCCGGCCTGGGGCCAGGGGATGACGCAGAACGTGATCCAGGAAGGCGGAGGCGGGGGCGCGCCCGTTGAGGGCACGGTCGCGCCGGGCCAGATCAGCGTCACCGCCCGGGTGAGCGTCAGCTTCGAACTGCGGTAGGCGCCCTGCACCCGGGCTGATGACTGGCTCTGCCCGCAACCGCCTACGCAGCAGCGATGATCGCGCGCACGCGGCTGGGGTCGGTGACCGACAGGCTGTACTCCGGGGGCCGCAGTTCGCCGCCCATGAAAACGCGCTCGTTGCGCCAGACCATGCGGCCATCGGTTGGCCGCAGCGCGGCGAAGTGGAACTCGCGCGCGCCGGAGCCGGCCACGACCCGCGCGGCGGTCCGCTCGGTGATTCCGCCGGGCATCACGATGATGCGATGTCCGTAGCGTCGCACCAGGTCGGCGATCAGGTCCAGCCCCTCCAGTGCGCTGCTTTCCTGACCCGTCGTCAAGACCCGATCAACGCCCAGGCCGATCAGCGCCTCCATGGCCGCGTACGGATCGCGGGTCATGTCGAAGGCGCGATGGAATGTGACGCTCAGCGGACGGGCTGCTTCGATCAGGGCCCGCGTGCGCGGGAGATCTACCGTGCCGTCGGGGTTGAGGACGCCGATCACGACGCCGTGCGCGCCCCAGGCCCTGACCATCTCGATGTCGCGCTGCATCACCTCGAACTCGGCGGCCGAGTAGCAGAAGTCGCCGCCGCGCGGCCGGATGATGACGTTGACCGGAATGCGCAAACGCTCCGTGACGAGTTGCACCGTCCCGGCGCTCGGAGTCGTGCCGCCCTCGAGCAGGTCGGCGCACAGCTCGACCCGGTCGCCGCCGCCCTCCTGCGCGGCCAGGGCGGCTTCCAGCGAATCCACGCAGACCTCGAACAACAGGCCGTTCTTCATAGTGTGACTCCTCAGACCTCCGGTGGTGCTTTCGAGTATATGTCAGGCGCGGTCGGAAGTCAACGCCCCCGCGCGCCGCGTTGTCACCCCCGGCCTGAACTGTGCTATACTGGCCCCCTGTGCGGCGCGGCGAAGGTCGCGCTAATTTCTGCTCGAGACGAGATACCATGCGACGATCTGCGAGTTGGATGCTTCTGCTCCTGACATCTCT
>FWPV01011888.1_pt1 | contig 13660 bp, 8 predicted proteins | sample 2228371 | NCBI WGS metagenome assembly FWPV01 (sample SAMEA103939776, study PRJEB20133) | metagenome | reverse complement strand
GAGCCCGGCTTCCCTCATCACCCGGATCTGTTGGGAGATGTAAGGCTGCCGGTAGCCGAGGTGCGCCTCGAGGTGGCACACGCAGGCCTCTTGCTCCCGCAGGATCTCGGCAATCTGGAGCCGAGCCGGATGTGCCAGGGCCTTGAGGACGATCGCGGCTTGGCGGTAGGTGTTCATGCCCAGCCCATGCACGCTTGCGAGGATGCTACCAGCCCGCCGTATTCATGCAAAGTGTTGAATGTCCTGTCCCTCGAGTGACAGCGGGACATGGCGGCGGGAACGGAAGACCACTGGCCGCCGACCACGTGACGAGACAGTCCTCACCCCGCGCATCTCGCCGGGCCGCACGGACCGGACACCCATTCGTCCGCTGGAGGCGGGCGCGCAAGTGACGCCGTCCAATCCCGCACAGTGTCTCTGCCCCTTGGCCGGAGCCCCGGCTGATCAACCCGCAACCGAACGCACGCTGGCCAGGCGAAGACCATCCTGGCGGTGGCTGAGATCCCCCCGCCCAGGATAGGCTATACTCCATGCCCAGCGAACCATGACACCGTTGATCGAGTTTGAGCCGATTGGCCGGCGCGGCAAGTGCCCGAGCGGCGCCTCGCTGCTCGAATGCGCCCGCACGCTGGGCGTCGACCTGGCGAACCTGTGCGGGGGCATGGGCGCCTGCGGACGCTGCATCGTCCAAGTCGTGCAAGGCGAGGTCTCTCCGCCCACTGCGGAAGACGAGGAGTTCCTCGACGCAGAGGCCATCGCCCAGGGATACCGTCTCGCGTGCCGCACCCACCCTCTCGGCGACTGCCGCGTTCACGTCCCCCTGCAGTCCCTGACCTCCCCACAGCGAACCCAGATCGAAGGCGAGATGCTGGCGGTGCCGCCCGATCCGCCCGCGCGCGACGCCCTCGTCACCCTACGCCCCCCCACCCTGCAGGACTTGCGGGCGGACGCCGAGAGACTGACCGAAGCCCTGCGGATGCAGCACGGCCTCGACGTGACTTCCGCCGACGTGGATGTGCTCCGTCAGATCTCGCCCGACTTGCGCGAGCGGCCCTCAGCGCAAGATGGCACCTGGCGCATCCGTGCCGTGGTGCGCCTCGGGGAGATCGTGGCCCTGCTCCCGCCTGAGGCCGCCCCGCTGGGTCTGGCCGTGGACTTGGGCACGACGAAGATCGCTGTCTACCTCGTCGACTTGCGAACCGGCCGCACCCTCGGCTCGCAGGGACTGATGAACCCGCAGATCGCGTACGGCGAGGACGTGATCGCACGCATCACCTTTGCCGAGCAAGCCGCAAGCAAGGCCGAGCTGCTGCGCCAGGTTGTCGTCGCGGCCATCCAGGAGGCGGCCTCGGGGCTGTGCACGCAGGCGCAGGCCGAGGTCTCCCACATCGCCGAGGTGGTGCTCGTCGGCAACACGGCGATGCACCACCTCTTCCTGGGCTTGCCCGTCAGACAGTTGGCGCAGTCGCCGTACGTGCCCGCGGTGGCCTCTGCTCTCGATGTCAAGGCGCGTGATGTGGGGCTGAAACTCGCTCCCGGAGCATACGTCCATCTCCTCCCGAATGTGGCCGGATACGTCGGCGCGGATCACGTGGCCATGTTGCTGGCCGTGCGCATGGCCGAGCAGGCGGGCGTCGTCCTGGCGATCGACATCGGCACCAACACGGAGATCTGCCTGGCCAGCGAAGGAACCCTGACCAGCACCTCGTGCGCCTCCGGCCCGGCCTTCGAGGGTGCTCACATCACGTGCGGCATGCGCGCCGCCAACGGCGCCATCGAACGCTTGCGGTTGGTGGGAGATCGGGTCGAGTACCAGACCATCGGCGGCGGCCCGCCGGTTGGCCTGTGCGGTTCGGGAATCGTCGACACGATGGCGCAGTTGTTCCAGGGGGGCGTTCTGGATGCGCAGGGTCGCATGGCCGATCACCCGCGGGTGCGCACCGTCGGCGGCGTCCGCGAGTTCGTGCTGGTGGAGGAGACCGGCTCTGGCCGCGCGGACGCAGGGGGCATCGAGGCGCGCCCCGTCGTCTTCACTCAGCAGGACGTCCGTCAGGTGCAGCTCGCCAAGGGCGCCATGCGGGCTGGCATCGAGCTGCTCTTGGAGCAGTGCGGGCGCAAGGCGGAGGATCTCGATGCCGTGATCATCGCCGGCGCGTTCGGCACGTACATCGACGTGGCCAGCGCGATCGCCATCTCACGGCTCCCCAGGCTGCCGCTGGGACGCTTCCGCCAAGTCGGAAACGCGGCGGGCATGGGAGCCAAGCTGGCGCTCGTGTCACGAGCCGAGCGCGAGGCGGCGCGCGCCCTTGCCTCCCGCATCGGCTACCTCGAGCTCGCGGCTCACCCCAGATTCGCCGCGGCGTTCGCCCAGGCCATGCGGCTTGGCTAGCGCCGCATGCGTGGCGAGGGATTGAGGGCGCGGTCCGTTCCTTCGCGGCCGGCCAGTCTCCGGGCCCCGATCCGCCGTCGTCAGCCCCCGCGCTCGACTGCGGCCTCGGTGTGCTGCCCGATCTCGAGCAAGATCCGCGCGTCCAGGATGCTGTAACCCCCTTCGTGGACACGCACCGGATTCAGATCGATCTCCTGGATCTGCGGATACTGGGCCGCCAACTCGGAGAGCCTCACCAGCAGCTCCGCCAGCGAGTCGATGTCCTTCGGCTTCTCCCCGCGCATCCCCTGCAGCAGGCGATACGCCTTGGTCTCGCGGATCATGTCAAGGGCAACGTGACGGTCGAACGGCGCGACGCGAAAACTCACATCGTGGAACAGCTCGACAAACACACCTCCCATGCCGAACATGATGGTGGGGCCGAACTGCGGGTCGCGCGCCATCCCGACGATGACCTCGACACCCGGAGGCGCCATGGGCACGACGAGGACACCTCGGATGTCCGCTGCGCCGCGGCGCCTGACCTCCGCCAGCAGTCCGTCGTAGCCCTGCGCCACCGCCTCGCCGCCCTCGACATTCAGCCTCACTCCGCCCACGTCGCTCTTGTGGATGACCTGCGGCGACACCACCTTCAACGCCACGGCAGATCCCATCGCGCCGGCGGCCCGCACCGCGTCGTCACGGCTTCGCGCCCATGCGTGCGGCATCACCGGCAGGCCATGTTGGCGCAGGAAGTCGAGGGCTTCGGGTTCCAGCAGGTGACGCCTCTCCTGCAGGGCAGCGTCGAGGAGGGGATGGCGCGCCGCCGGCAGGTCCACAAGCGGATGGCTCGTGGCGAAGGCAGCCTGGGTCAGCATCGCCAGCGCCCGCACGGCCTGATCGGGCGCATCGAACGTGGGGATGCCGTTCTCCTCCAGATAGGTGCGCGTTTCGGCCACCGCCGGTCCAACCGTGAAGCACGCCGCCACGGGCTTGCCAGATGCCTTCGCCACGGGCACGATCGCCTGCGCCACCTCCACGGCCGGCAGGAACGTCGGCGGGATGGCGTTCAACAGAGCCATGTCCACGCTCGGATCGGCCAACACCAGGCGCAGGGCTTCGCCGAATTCCCCGGCCATCGCTGCGGCGGACGTGTCGATGTACCCATTCGGCTTGCAGACCATGGCCATGGGCGGCAGCAGCGCGGTCAGACTCTCGCAGGTGTGCCGGCTCAGCGGAGCGAGCTGCAGCACGCCGCTGGCCGCCACCTCATCCATGCTCACCACGCCCAAGCCACCAGCCTCGGTGAGGATGCACACCCGGTTGCCCTGCGGCCTGGGCAGCATCGAGATCGCCTTGGCGCCGGCGATCAGATCCTGCATCGTCTGGGCGCGCACCACGCCGCACTGTCGGAAGGCGCCGCCGTAGACGGCGTCTGTGCCAGCCATCATGCCCGTGTGGGAGAGCGCCGCCTTGGAGCCGATGTCGCTCCGTCCCACCTTCAACACCAGCACCGGCTTCTTGCGGCTCACCTGTCCGGCCACGCGCATGAACTCGCGGCCATCCTGGATCCCCTCAAGATAGACGACGATCACTTCGACCTGCGGATCGTCGCCATACTGCTCGATTAGCTCCATGCTCGTCACGTCGCACATGTTGCCGACGTGGCCGAAGCGAGCGAACCCCATCGGCCGGGGCTGCGAGAGCGCCATCGTCACCAGCGTCCCGCCCAAGGCGCCGCTCTGCGTCACGTATCCCAGCTTGCCGGGAAGGAGGCGGATCCCCGGGTGGAAGCCCGTGACCAGTCGGGTGCCCGGATTCATGATCCCGATGCAGTTTGGCCCAAACACCCGGATGCCGGACCGCCGCGCCATCTCACTCAGCCTTCGCTGCGCCTCGATGTTCTCCGCGATGGCCGTCTCCGCAAACCCTGCCGAGAGAACCACCATGCCCTTGACGTCGCCCCGCCGCTCGGCCTCCTCCATCAGTGTGAGCACGGCTTTGCCTGGCAGACTCACCACAATGAGATCGAGCGCCTCCCGGATCTCGCTGATGGAGCGGTAGCACCGCAGGCCCAAGATTTCGCCCTCGTTGGGGTTGACGGGGAAGACCTTCCCCACGTACCCGCTCTCCAGCAGCGACCGCACCACCTGGTGGCCTGCTTTGGACGGATCCGTGGACGCCCCGACGACCGCCACGGAGCGCGACTCGAAGATGTCAAGCAGCGATGCCGGCATGGTGGCTCTGTCCTGGTCTGCGCCCTGCCCCGAAGAGGGCGGGGCGGGTGTCACGCGCCTCTGCGCCGATCGCGGCTAACCTCGGCCCTTGCGCTTGGTCACGCGCGGCGCTCCGGGCCTCTTGCCCGTGAAGACCGGCTTGCGCTTCTCGAGGAACGCCTGCATTCCCTCCGCCCGATCGGGCGTCGCCATTACCTCACAAGTCCGCTCCAACTCGAAGGCCAGCCCCTTGGCGAGCGGCAGCTGTTCGGCCGCCAGGATCGCTGCCTTAGCCATGGCCACGGCAACCGGCCCGCGCGAGGCAATCCGCTCGGCCAATTCACGCGCGGTGCTCTGCAGGGCCTGCGGCGGAACGACGCGATTGACCAGCCCACGGCGCGCCGCCTCCTCGGCGCCGATCACCTCTCCGCTGAGGATGAGCTCCGCAGCGACGCCCCGCCCCGCCAACCGCGTCGTGCGCTGCGTGCCTCCCAGGCCCGGGATGATCCCCAGGCTCACTTCCGGGAAGCCCAAGCGGGCATCGGAGGATGCGATGCGGATGTCACACGCGAGCGCAAGCTCCAACCCCCCGCCGAGGGCGAAGCCATTGACGGCGGCGATCACCGGCTGCGGCAGCGACTCGATGTCGCGCAGCACCCCCTGGCCGAATTGGGTGAAGGCACGGATCGCGGCCGGCCTGCCCGCCAGCGCCTGCATCTCACGGATGTCGGCGCCGGAGACGAAGGCGTTGCCCTCGCCCGTGAGAATGACGGCCCGAACCACCCGATTCGCGCGGATCTTGGCCAGTGCCTCCTTCAGCTCGCTCAGCACCTTGCGGTTGAGCGCGTTCATGGCCTCCGGTCGGCTCATGGTGATGGTGGCGACAGCCCCCTCGATGTCCAGCCGCACGGCGCGCAGGGGCCAGGGTTTGCCGCTCGCCGCCTGCTTTCGCAGCAGCCTCGGAATGAAACCGGGATACTTCGTTTCCAGGGGCCTCATCAAGCCCAGGGCTCGCTTCAGGCCCATGTCGTTCATGAGAGCGAATGGTCCTTTGGTCCAGCGCAGCCCGACCGTCGCGCCGCGATCCACATCCTCTGCTGTCGCCACACCCTCTTCGACGACACGCGCCGCGACGCCGCACACCGCCGCCAGCAGTCGATCGGCGACGGCCTGCTTGCGTGACGGATCCACCTCGCCGCCGAGGTCCCACAACGCGCCAGATTCGTACAGCTCCCGCAAGTGCTTCGCTGGCGTGTAGAAGGGGCCGATCGACTCGGTCAGCGATACGGCGGCGTGATACGCCAGGGGCACGCCGGAGACGTTGATCAGCTCAAAGGGCCCCATGGTGACGCCGAAGGTCTCGCGCGCCGCCGCGTCGATGGTCGGGATGTTGGCCACGCCTTCGTCGAGCAAGCGAATGGCCTCGTTGTACCAGGCGATGAAGAAGCGATTGACGGCGAAGCCCGGGGAATCCAGGACGAGGATCGGGAGCTTCCCCGTCCGGCGGCCGAAGTCCAGCAGCGTCTCCACGACCTCCGGGGCAGTCGCCGGAGCGCGAACGACCTCGAGGAGGCGGTTGATGACGGGGGGGAAGAAGTAGTGCAGCCCCGCAAACAGGCTCGCCCGCTTCGTCGCCGCCGCCATGTCGGCCACGCGGAACGAGGACGTATTTGTCGCCAGAATCGCATCCGGCTTGCAGATGCGGTCCAGGTCTGCAAACAGGGCGAGCTTCGCCTCGCGGTCCTCGGTGATGGCCTCGATGACCAGGTCGCATTCGGCCAGATCGCCCATCTCGGTCGTACCCCGGATGCGGCCCCACACCTCCTCGCGCCGGTCCGGGGACATCTTGCCTTTCTCCACGCCCTTCGCCAGGAAGCTGCGAATGCGTTCCAGGCCCTTGTCCAGCAGTTCTTGCGTCGGCTCGCGCACGATGGCGGCGAAGCCACCCTCCGCGACGGTCTGAGCAATGCCCGATCCCATCAAGCCGCAGCCGACGACGCCCACCGTCTTGATCTGCATGGTTCTCTCCTCTTCAGCCTTGGTCTCTCGTCCGCATGGCGGTTTTCGTGTCCGACGCGCAGGCCGCCACTTCCTCCCTCGTCGTGACGGCGCCTCGGTGCGCCGCGAGGCTTGACCGCCGGCCCCGGCCTGCACGGACAGTCCGTGTGCGGCTGGGCCCTACCCTTCGGCCTCCGTGACGCATGCCTGCTCGCCGGCTGACTTCCCCTCTCGCTGCCTCGTTGGCTAGTCTACCTTGATGACCAGGGCGGCGCCGGAGTCCCCCGCTGCGCAGCCCGCCAGCAAACCGTAGCCACCGCCGTTCAGGACCAGCTCCTCGATCAACTCGATGATCAACCTCATGGTCGTGGGGCCCTGGGGGTGTCCGTAGATCAGGGACGACCCGTAGTTGTTGAAGATCCCATCGTCGATCCCGAGTTCGTTCCTCAGGACGATATCGTTGACGGAGAAGGGGTTGTGAGTCTTGACCGCGGCGAGATCGGAGACCGTGATGCCGGCCCCTTCCAGCGCCCGCCTCGCGGCTGGGATGGGGGCCTCTGGCATGTATCCCTTCTCCGCACGGGCAAAGCCGTAGGAGAGAATCTGGATGGTCACAGACGGGTCGGCGGAGATCTCGGCCGCCTTGTCCTTGGTGGTGACGATCATACCCGCATTCCCGTCGGCCGGATGCGTCTGCGCCGCGTAGGTCAGGATGGAGTCCGGCGAGACAGGCTTCAGCGCGGCCAGGCCCTCCGGGGTGCAGGGGATGATCCCCTCGTCCTGTTCCACGACAACCGTCTCCTTCTTGGAGACCCTCACTTCCAGGGGAAGCATGTAGCCTCTCTGGAACGCGCGGTCCTGCGCCATCGAGTCCATGTACTTGGTGTACCGGCTCAGGACCAGGGCGTCGGACTCGTCCCGGGTGATGCCGTGCTTCTTGGCGACGTTGTTCGCCGTGCCGAGCGGGCCGGTCTCGGCAACCGGGTCCCAGTCGAAGCCGTCCATCATCCAGCTCTCGAAGTGCGGCTTCCCGCCCGGGCCCAAGGGATTCGGCCACAGGATGTTCGGGCAGTTCGACGTGCGGTCCGCCGTGATGACCAGGACATTGCACTTGCCTCCCGCCTCGATACAAGAGGCAGCGTAGTTCAGGCAGACCGTCGAGGTGGCGCACGCCTGCGCCACCCGGGGACCGCTGAGCCTCGGACTGCCCATCAGCGTGGCCACGTGAGGGGCATCATAGAACCACATCGGCTGGGGGATCGTCGCCCCGTACACCAGACCGTCGAAGAGTTCGGTCGTCAGGCCCCGCACCTCAAGGAAGCGTTTGGCTGCGGCGGCCGCCAGCTCGGTGGAGTTCTGGGTCGCCAGCGAGCCCTGCCAGCGGCAGAACGGCGAGCACCAGTATCCCTTGTAGGGGACGTACGCGTGTCTGAACACCTCCTCCTCCCTTCCTGCATCGCTGCAGTCAGCCTAGTTTCGACACGATCGCTGCAAGGATCGCAGCCAGTGCCCTCATCAGACTCCAGTATCCCGAACCTACTCCCGGCTTGTTCGGATCCGCCCTGCGGGGGGACCCTGCACAGGCGTCCTTCTCAACACGAGCGCCTCCACTTGCCGGGCAGGCGCTGTCGGCTAGATGATGCCAGCCTCCTTCAGCTCCTTCAGCCGTCCTGGGCCCATGCCGAGATACTTGAGATAGACGTGCTCGTTGTCATAGCCCGCCGGCCGGCACACCCACTTCGTACGCACCGGGGTCTCGGTCATCTTGTGCTGGGCCTGTGCCACAACGATCTCCCCGTACACCGGGTCCTTGACCGGTGTGAAGATCCCCCGGTCCAGCCAATTCGCGTCGTGCATGGTCTCGTCCGGTGAGCAGACCGGCGCCACCACCGGCGTGATCGGCGCCAGGCGGCCGGTCTTGCCGTACTCCACGGACATGCGCACCAGTTCCTCATTCGTGTACTTGCTGGTCTCCGCAAAGACCAGCGGGGCCCACTTCTTCTGCATCTCCTCTGTCGTGAACACCGTCAAATCCTTCCATTCCGCCGCGCCCCACTCGTCCCACTTCCCCATCATGTCGGCGAAAGCCTGCCACATCTCCAGCCTCAGCCCGCCCAGGAAGACCGCGCCGTCCTTGGTGGGCGCAAAGCAGTACAGCCAGCCGGCCGTGTCCAGGCTGCCGAAGCGCTCGTTGATCACGCCCGATCCTTGGTACCACACCGACGCCCAGTCGTCCATGCAGGCGTAGGCCTCGGCCGAGGCCACGTCGAGCGCCTGTCCCTCCCCCGTCAGGTTTCTCCAGTGGAGCGCGGCCAGGATGCCCAGGGCCATGAAGGTCCCGGCCTGGACCCACCCGATCCAAGGCCCGGCCTTGGTTGGAACGGCCCAGGGGCAGTCCTCGTAGCTCATGCCCTCCGGCAGGACCTCGCCTGTTGCGTACTGGATCGCCGAGCGCGCCTGAACGATGTTGTCGTAGTCTGGCATCCGGCTTCGGCTCATCGGGCCGAACTGCCCGTACGCGGTGATCGAGGCGAAGATCAATCGTGGGTTGATTTCCCGGAGCTGCTCGTATCCAAGGCCCCATGCATCCATCACCCCAGGCCGGTACGTCTCGATGAGGACATCCACCTGGCCGACCAGGCTCCTGAGCAGGTCCCGTCCTTCCGGCCACTTAAGGTTTAAGGTGATGTGGAACTTGTTGCGGCCCTCGGTCAGGTAGTTGAGGCCTTCGCCCTTGTGCAGCACGCCGTAGGGCGTGCACGAGCGGAGGAAATCGCCTTGTGGCGGCTCCACCCGCAGCACCCGGGCGCCGAACTCGGCCAGCATCGAGGAGCAGTAGCATCCGGCGAAGCTCTTGTAGCTCAGGTCCAGGACGGTGATGTCATCCAGGGCCTCGGGGCGGGTGTTGGCGATCGCGGGGTCGTCCCTCTCCCGGATCCACTCTTCCCAGGGCTGCTCTTGCGTCACCATGACCTCACCGACCTCCTCTCACTCCTTGCGGCCGAAGCCGGCTCAATCTCGGGCCATGATCAGACCGGCTTTGCCATCCCAGTCGGGGGGCGGCCGCCGGCCGCGCACATCGGCCCACTTGCCCAGCGCACCGCAGGCGTACAACTGCTGGATCTCGTCCTCGGTCTTGCCGAGGATGTGCTTCATCACGTATTCGTTGTCGAACCCGACGGGGCGGATCGACCAGCGGACCCTGGGGGGCGTCCTCGACATCATTACGGGGAACTCGTATTCCAGGTAGCGGCCCAGGAGCGGATCGTCGACCTCGGTCAGGAAGTCCCGCTCGCGGAAGTGATGGTCTTCGACGACGTCCTTGATGTTGTACACGCGCGACGCCGCGAAGCCGTGCTGCTCGGCCAGGGCCTCGATCTGCTCGGCGGTCTGGGTCCGCGCCCAGGCGGCGATGATCTCCAGGATCGCGGCCGCGTTGTCCTCCTGCAGGCGGGTCAGGTGGTCCTTGAACCTGGGATCTTCCGCCAGCTCGGGTCTGCCCATCGCCTGGCACAGGCCGCGGAACTCGTCCGGCGCGGGTGCGGCGATCGCCACGAAGGTGTCGTCGGCGCAGCGGACCGTGTCGGCAGGACACAGCGAAACATCTCGGTTGCCCGCGGGCATGGCGGTCTTGCCCGTCAGCTGCTGGTAGGGCCAGACCCAACTCATCGCCCGCATGATCGCTTCGCTCTGCGACAGCTCGATGTACTGCCCCACCCCGGTCCTCTCTCGGTAGTGCAGGGCGGCCAACACCGCCACCTCCGCCAGCAGGGCGCCGTAGCTGTCGCAGATGTAGAGTTTGTTCTTCAGTGGGCCGCGGCCGGGGAAGCGGGACAGCCAGGCATAGCCAGACATGCCTTGTGCCGCGCCGTCGTTGGACGGCCGGTTCTCCCTGGCATACTGGCCCCACTGTCCGAAGCCGGTCTTGGAGACGTAGATGATGCGCGGGTTGATCTCCCGAATCTGCCGATACCCGACGTTCCAGCGCTCCATCACCCCCGGCCTCTGGTTCTCTTCGATGATGTCCGCCTTGGCCGCCAGTTCGCGGAAGACCTCCTGGCCTTCCGGCTTGTGCAGGTCCAGCCCCACCCAGTACTTGTTCGCGTTGGGGCGGATCAGCGAGGTGCTCTGTTCGCGAAAGAAGTAGCCGAAGGGAGCCATGTTGCGCAGCGTGTCCCCCAGCGGCGGCATCTCGCACTTGATCACCTCTGCACCGAGGCGGGCCAGCAGGCCCGGGCCGGTCGGGCCCAGCACCAGGGTGCACACCTCGAGCACCCGGATGTCGCGCAGCGGAGGTGGCGCGGAGGCCTTTCTCGCCTTGTAGTCTTTCCACGTTTGTTCTGCCACGACCCTCAACCCCTTCCGCTTCCCCGAGCTTCTCCCCGCGGGCTCAGTCCGTTCTCGGCCGGGCCCCCCGGCCGCAATCCCCGCGACGAGGAGCGAGGCGCTGGCGCCCGACGGAGCAGGCCGACCCGCCGATCAGACGCATCCCGTCGGCTTGGGAACGCCCGCCCACTTGCAGGCTGAGTTGGCCGGTCCATTCGGAAACAGCTCGTACAGGCGCTTGAGGTTCATGCCTGTGACCTTGACCAGCCGCCGGATCATGGGGCAGATGCCGTTCTCGAGGTAGTAGGTGCGCAGGTAGCGGATCACCGTCCAGTGGTCTTCCGTCAGTTCGGTCACGCCCTCGAGCGCGGCGTAGGCCCGAGCCAGATCCTCGTTCCATCTCTCCGTCTCCTGCAGAAAGCCCTTGTCATCCACCTCGTACAGTTCCCCGGCGAGCAGCAGCTTCGGCATACTGGGTCCTCTCCTCTTCCCCGATCGATGCCCCCGACAGCGCAGCGGCGGCCGCCGCCGCTCATCCCCGACGGCTGCCTGCAGGCAGGCTTTCGCTCACAGCGCGGGCCACTGGATGAACGGCTCCGGAACCTCGACCATGGCGTTGACGATGAGTTCGGCCAGGCCACCGAAGGCGATGCCAAACCTCTCCCATGCACCGTAGCATTCGAACAGGTCGCGAAACTGCATCTTGCAGTTCAGGCACGGCACACAGACGTACTTCTTCACCTCGGGCCCGGGCTGATCGCGGAAGGCATCCAACACCTGGCGGAACTTCATCCGGCCTGCCACGCTGACCTTCCAGCGCGTGAAGTTTGCGCCCGAGATGACGCTCAGGCCTCCGCCGCCGCCGCAGCAGTAGTTGTCGACGCCGTGGGGTGTCATCTCCCGGAACTGGGGGCAGAGATAGCGCAGGATGCGTCGCTGCGGCTCCACAATCCCGAGGTTGCGCACGATGTTGCACGGATCGTGCAGCGTGACCGGGAAGTCGTTCTTGGCCGGATCGAAGGCAATCCGGCCGCTAAAGACCATGTCCTCGAGGAACGGCATCACGCTCTCGCAGGGAACCCGCAGAGCACCGCTCAGGAGCCTGTCCGCCACCGCCATGAGGACCTTGTGCTCATGGCCGCACTCCCCCACGACGATCTTGCGGACGCCGAGCTTCCGGGCGACGCGCATATGCCGCCATGCAATCCGACCAAGCTGAACGTCGTCGTAGAAGAGACCGTAGTTGACGCCATCGTAGCCCGGCGGCTCCGACGAAAGGGTCCAATCGACGCCTGCCGCTTGGCAGAGAATCGCCATGGCGACAGGGTTCTCGGGCCAAGCCAGCATGTCGCCGGCGCTGTGCAGCAGGAGCACCTCGGCGCCCGCCTTGTCCCAGGGCGTCGAGAGTTCGAGGCCGATCTCCTCGGCGAAGTCGTTGTCCAGGAACTGCATGTTGTCCTTGGCGACGTGCGGCCTCATCCCGGTGGGAGAGCCAACCTTGAGATGGAGGACCGTCCCTTTCTCGTGCAGCTCCTCAGGAGTCCAGCCCAGTTCCTGGCTGAAGAGCTTCCGCAGTTCCCGTGTGAGCAGGGCGTTGTCGATGCCGAGGGGGCAGGCTTGGGCGCAGCGGCGGCAGAGGGTGCAGCGGTAGCTCAGCTCGGCCAGCCGGGTGATGGTCACCCAGTTGAGCTCCACTTCCTGCGCGCCAAGCCGCGGCAGCCTTCTCCCCACCGGCCTGGCATACCGGTTGAGGAGCCGTCGGAACACCTCGCTGCGATAGGTTGGCCGGTAGAGATCATTGCGGCCGCTGCCGAGAAAGATGGGGCAGGCCTCGCTGCAGGTGTGGCACTGGGCGCAGAACTCCAGCGAGAGAAGCAGAGGCTGAAGGAAGGTCCAGTTGTCCTCACGGCTCAGCAGCTTCCTCATGCCCGTGAGGAAGCGCTGGACGTCTCTCTCCTTGTGCTCCTCGGCCGAAAGGCGCGGCAGGCGGAGGGCAACCGCACCGTCGAGGTTGCAGACAAGGCCGTCGCGCTGCTCCGGCGACAGAGGCTCTAGCCCCCTTTGGCAGTTCGCGCTGACCTCCGGAAGCGGCATCAGGTCGTCGGGGTGAATCTCGACGAGCTGGGTCTCGCCACCGCGCGCGAATTGGGCCAGACTAAGGCGCCGCCTCATGGTCCGGCCCCGCGGTCACGATGTCCGCCCAGCGGGCGCTCCCCGCCGCCCCGATGTGGGGCGCCGCCCAGTGCACGGGAAGACTCATCTGTCCCTCGAGCCTCCGGTCCATGGAGGCATCACATGCACGATCGTCCCAAAGGACCCTGTGATAGGTGAAGTACTTGGCCGCGAAGTGCATCATGTCCGAAGCGGGCAGGTAGAGCACGAGGAACAGCGAGAGCCCGAGATGGAGCGAGAGCGCAGCCCCGGGTGCTGCCGTCGTGCCCCCCGACACCAAGCCTCGAGCGAAGCGGCTCAGCTCAGCCCCGTAGCCCTCCGCACGGAACCACGCATGCAGGCCGCTCAGGAACACCGCCGCAAGGAGGAGCAGGTTGCCGTATCGGGAGGCCGTGTTGAAGGGCCTCAGGTCGGGGTTGATGATCCGCCTGAGCAGGAGGCCGATCGCTCCGGCGCCGCCCAGCAGATAAGCCAACAGAGCCGCGACCGAAAGCCCGGCGGTGAAGGCCGCCTCGGGCGCAGCCCGCAGTCCCGCCGCCGCTCGAATGGACACGGCCGCCAGGGCGATGGCGATCCCGGC
>FWPV01002847.1_pt1 | contig 13661 bp, 11 predicted proteins | sample 2228371 | NCBI WGS metagenome assembly FWPV01 (sample SAMEA103939776, study PRJEB20133) | metagenome | reverse complement strand
AGCGGCACGGTGGTGCCATCGGCGTCGAGTCCGAACCGGGGAAGGGCTCCACCTTCCACTTCACCCTGCCGGCGGCAGACCACGGAGAATGATATGGAGCGAAAAGAGATCCTGCTCATCGAGGACGACACGGCGTCTGCCCGCCTCACCGGCGAGGCGCTCCGCGAGTCGGCGGTGCCGTGCACCCTCACGGTCGTCCGGGACGGCATGGAGGCGATGGCGTACCTGAAGAAGGAGGGCGATTTTTCCGGAACTCCCCTGCCCGATCTCATCCTGAGGGAGATCCGAGCAGACGCCCGCCTGCAGCATATCCCTGTCGTGGTGATGACGGGAATGGATCCGGGGGACCGCACTCCCCTGGAGGAGCTCGGAATCAGCCGCTTCATCGTCAAGCCCGGCGATCTCGACGGATACTTCCGCTGCATCCAGTCCATCCTGGATGTCATCTGAACACACGTTTCCACCGGGTCTGGTGCCGGGGGATCTGCGGCGGGTGCCGGCAGCCGCTGTTCTCCAGAGGAAATGGTTGCCGGGCCCGAGAAGAATCCGATCCGGAATCTCTTTTGCCCGGGCTTTTATGGGACTGCCGGGCAGGGGATCGCCGGGCTGCGCTCCGGCGACGCATGGATTCTTATAGGTTGAGAGGGGGATAGTAAACCAGGATACTATGAGACAGACCAAGGGTGGTAAGACAGGTCGTGCCGTCTCAGCGCTCTTCGAGGAGATGAGGTTGCACCTCCGGGAACTGTCCGAACTGGCGGGAACGCCATCCCCCGGTTCGGATGCGCGGATTCTGGAGTTGCTCGGCAGGTTCTCGCGGGCGCTCGAAGAGGTGCGTTCGATCTCCCGATCCAGATCTTCGGATCCCGTGGAAGACTGCATATCTCTGCTGAATGCCGCCTTCGAGAACGTGCCAGAAGGCATTATTGTGACCGACAGCAATCCCTGCATCCTGGTGGCGAACGCGGCCGCCGAACGGATCCTGGGAAGGCCGCTGAACCGCGGCATGGACCTCCAGAGCCGGATCGAGCTTCCGTTCACCTACGGCAAGAAGATACCCTACACGCTCAGCGATCTCCCGACCACGGGGAGCCGGTCTGCAACGTGGAGATGGTGCTGTCGCGCACGGGAGGGGACCCGCTCCGGATCGTGGCGCACTGCATCCCGATCCTGAACGAGGAGAAGGAGGTGACGGGAGCGGCCACGATCGTCCAGGACGTCACCCGCCGCGCCCCCGCCGGCGGGCAGATCGCGCCGCCGTCTCCGGCGCAGGTATGAATATTTCTGGGCCCTGCAGGAGAGGGTTCTCACCCTCCCGCCTCTTCGGTAACCGGCACCCCCCCCCATGCCGCTGCGTATCTGACCCATGGCGCCAGCGTGGGAGCGACAGTGCTACGGGCATCCGGCAGACGGTTTCCGGTACTCCGCCGAAGCCGTCTGCTTCAATATCCGGCTGTCCCGTCCATGGATCGATCTGTTTTGTACGAGGATGCTGCCGGGATATGCGGGGGCGGAACGAAGCGTCCCGATAGGTAAAAAGAAAGGTCTCTCGTTGTCACTGCGGACAGGCAGCTCCGCTGCCCGACCCCTATCCCCGGGGTGGGGGCCGCCCGTGCTCGAGAGGGATCTCTCCGCGCACGTCCATGGACTTCTTCAGGCGCACCTCGAGCAGACCCCCGTCGAAGCGGGCGCGGGCACCCTCCGCCGTCACCTCTGCCGGCAGGAATACGGTCCGGATCGGCTGGCAGAGATCGCCCTTCGTCCCGGATCCGCTTCCGCCCTCGATACGCAGCGTCCTGCGGTCGAGGAGACGGATGGCGAGCCCCAGCTCCTGCGACGGAGGAATGCTCACGGCAACCGCCATCTCATCCGGGGACTCCCGGATATCCACGTGCACGTCCCCGCCACCCTCCGCCGAAGACCCGCGTTCTTTGCCTGTCTCCACCGGCTTCCGCGGGATACCGAACGCCTCTTTCTGCTCCCGGAGCCGCCGCTGCACCTCGGGAGCCCGATCGTCGAATTCGCCCCAGATTCCAAAGGGGGTTCCTCTCCACGTCATCACTGTCACACCTTCAGGTAATCACCGAAGATCGATCCACCATACTTCCCGCATCGGTGATAAACCCGCTCTCGTCAACATCCCCCATGCAGTTTCGGGTCCCCCTGCATAGGCAGGAATGGCGGCAATGTCAGATATCGCCTGAAGCGGGACCGGTGCCCGGATCCGATACAGGTTTCTTTGGGCAGCTCCGGCAGCTTCATTCTGCCGCCCGTTGGGATACCCGGACCGTGGAGGGATTGCCTGGCAGACGGAACGGGCCGACCATGGTTACTCCGATGGCAAAAGTCACCCAAACGCTAAATAGATCCGGCCCGATTCTTTCCCGGCGGTTTTTGCTGGACCATAAGCAACAGATCCGGCGGACTGCCCCAGCTATCGATGAGATAGGACAATCCTCCTTAACTTCTTTTTCTAAGGCCCGGATCTCTCCTTAAGACGTATAAGCACGATGGATTCATGCCCCGTCTCGGGAACGGGAGGCTGGACCGGACGGCGCCGGCAGGAGGGCGCGGCTGTATCCCCGATCATGGAGAAGGTCTTTGCTTCTTTAACAGACTATGCAGCACCATGCAGAATGCAGTCGCTCAACTTCCGATAGTAAGAGGCATAGAAAACGCTTGGGTATCCGGACATCTGGCATCTCGATGCACGGTACCCCGGACTACCGGCAACGCCCCATCCTGGAACGGCCGCTAAAGCACCGTGCCGGGATCATTGCGATGCACTGGGAGCATGCTTCTTCAACGGCAGATCCCCGGTAGTTTCCGGAGGTGAGGCTCTTCGCGGAGGATAGCACTTACCTTCAGGCGTCATTCGCGCACAGCGCTGTGCGCGAATGAGTGCTGCAGGAGACACGAAAACGTTATCCTGAAGATTGCAGTTAGACTCTTGAGAAGCTTCGAACGAAGGAATGCAGGCAGGGAATGAACATGGAAGTGACGATGGTCTCTATCGCCATGGTAGCGCTCCTGCTCCTGCTGCTCCTGGGCCATTTCGTGCGGAACAGGGTGGGCGTTCTGCGCTCTCTCTTTCTGCCGAGTTCGATCGTCGCCGGGCTCCTCGCCGTTCTCATCGGCCCCCAGGTTCTCGGCGCCATCATCACGCACTTCATGGGCCCGGCTGCGCCCCTCGGCGGCGGTCTCCTTCCAGGACAGGTTCTGGAGGTATGGTCAGAGATTCCTGTGCTCCTCATCAGCGTGGTGTTTGCAACCCTCTTTCTCGGGAAGACGATTCCCAACCTGCGGGAGATCCTGTCCATCGCCGGGCCCGTCGTGACCTACGGGCAGGTGGTTGCCTGGGGGCAGTATGTCTGTGGCATCCTCCTCTCTCTCCTGATCCTGACACCCATCTTCGGCCTTCCGCCGATGGCCGGAGCGCTCATCGAGATCAGTTTCGAGGGCGGGCACGGAACCGCGGCCGGCCTATCCCCCTCCTTCACGGCGCTGGGATTTGAGGAGGGCGTTGACCTTGCCCTCGGGCTGGCAACGGTCGGGGTGGTCATGGGAGTGGTCCTCGGGATCGTCCTGGTGAACTGGGCTGTCCGTTCGGGGATCGCAGGGGTCCCCCGGGCAGGGGGCTCTCCGGAGGAGGGAGAGATCTCGATCGAACTCAAACCTGTGAACCCATTTGAAGAGAAAGAGTACCCCGATATCGCCGTCGAGCCCCTGTCCATCCACCTGGGGATCGTTGCCCTGGCAATCGCCATCGGCTGGATCCTTCTCCAGCTCCTCATCTACGGGGAAGAGCTGTCGCGGAACCTGACGGGTTTTCCAGACTTCGAACTGATGCGGTACATCCCCCTCTTTCCCCTTGCCATGATCGGCGGTGTCGTCCTGCAGATTGCGCTCGGCCGCGTGGGGCTGAGAGACCGCGTGAACCGGGCCCTGGTGAACCAGATCTCCGGTACCGCCCTCGACATACTTATCCTCGCCGCCGTCGCCACGCTGTCGCTGGCGATCATCGAGAAGCACTTCATTCCGTTCCTCATCCTTGCCATTACAGGAATCGCCTGGAACACCCTTGCGTTCCTCTACCTTTCGCCCAGACTGATCCGCAGGTACTGGTTCGAGCGGGGCATTCCGAACTTCGGGCAGGGAATGGGTATGACCGCTACGGGACTGCTCCTTGCACGGATGGCGGATCCGGACGACCGTACCCTGACGGTGGAGAGTTTCGGCTATAAGCAGCTCTTGTTCGAGCCGATCGTGGGGGGCGGGCTCTTCACAGCCGCCTCGCTGCCGCTGATCTTCCAGTTCGGGCCCGTGGCGATGCTGGGGCTGACGGCGGCCCTGATGATCGCCTGGCTCCTTGTCGGATACTTCGCGTTCATCCGCGGGCGAGGGTGAAGACGGCCGGGGTGGGATAATATGCGTAAACCCCTTGTCGCCGATTCGACTGCCCTGAAGAAGACCACGCAGCATTTCGCGGCTCTCCAGACCGCTCCCGCTCTTCACCCGGGTGACCTGATAGGGATGCGGATAACGCCATTAAATCCTAAACTCCGCATGAGTTAGGGGATATAATTCATTATTTACCCTCCTTTTGAGCAATCCCCGGTGCAGAAGGAAAGATCTATATCATTCTAATCCCTAATATTAAACCATATGGAAGAGTGGGTTCGGGCATGGCTGGAGGAGCAGCGGCGGAAGGGGGAAAAATGTCTGGAAGTCAAGGAGATCCAGGGTAAGCCCTATGTCTATCGGTCAACGAGCAGCTACGACAAGACGACCAGGTCCCCCAGGAAAGTCAGCACCTACCTGGGCAGACTCACAAAAGACCACGGGCTCATCGCCAAAGGAAGAAGAGGGCAGAGCATCCCGATACGTCCCCGCAGCGTTCGCGAATACGGGAATGCCGCCCTGATGACTGAGGAGTTCAGCGAGGTGCTCCCGATGCTTCGGGAAGCGTTCCCCGCCTGCTGGCCGGAGATCGTCGCCCTCACCTTCACCCGGATCGCCGGGTATACGCCCCTCTCCCGGATCGGGGATGCCTGGGAGAAACTCGACAATATCCTGGGCATCTCCGCGGACTGCGACCCCCGCACCCTCGCCCGGGTTCTCACCGCCGTCGGCGGCGACCGCACGGCCCAACAGGCCGTGTTTCGGCAGCTCGCCTCGCCAGCGCAGCAGCTCGTCTATGACCTCTCCTTCATCTACTCCCACTCCGATACGGTCAACCTCGCCGAGTTCGGCTACAACGCCGAGGGCGTCTGGTTGCCGCAGGTCAACATCGCGCTCTTCAGTGCAACGGATACCGGCCTTCCTGTGATGATCCGCGCCCTGCCGGGCTCGGTTCGGGACGTCGCCACCCTCGTTCGATCCCTTGACGAGATCGATACCGCCAGGATGACGCTCGTCCTCGACCGCGGCTTCGTTTCAGAGAAGAATGAACAGATCCTAATTGAGGCGAAGATCCCGTTCGTCCTCCCCCAGCGCCGCAACAGCACCCGGTATGGAACGCGAATCCATCTCACCGACCACTTCTTCTACCACAAACGGCTCCTGCATGCCGGCAGCCGTGAGGTGGATGGCTTGATGCTCTACCTCTACGAAGATGCCGATCTCGCAGTGGAAGAGCAGAAGACCCTCTACCGCCTGTTGGAGGAGGGAGCGATCGACCGGGAGACATTGAACCAGCGGCTGAAGCGTGCGGGCCGGGTCCTGATCCTCTCCTCGATCCCAGCACATCCACAGGAGATTTACCAGATGTATCAATCCCGGAATCTGGTCGAGAACCATTTCGCTGCATTCAAGAGCCTGATCCAGGCAGACAAACTCTACCTCCGGGACGCCACGGCCGTCTTCGGCCATGTCTTCATCGGGTTCCTCTGCCTCTACCTCTACTGCCGGATCCTGCATCGGATCAAACAGGCCGGGTTGTCGGCACACCTCTCACCGCAGGGATTGCTTCTGAAACTCTCCAAGGTGTATTCCGTGGTCTATGGGGAGGAGAAACGGATGACCGAGGTGCCAAAGCAGGTCCGAGAAATCGCCGAGAAACTCAACCTCGATATATTCCCTAATATGTGAGGAGTTTGGGTTTAAAATTCGGAGCATCATAAGAAAATTTTTGCTCTTCCCCGCCCATAAAAAGACATGGGTCTCGTTATTGCAAGTTCGCTACAACGTCTCCAGGATAGGCGTCGTTGCCAGATATTTCAGGATTGTTCAACCCTGCCGGGAAGGACCACAATCCTTGCCCCGGGATGAATCACCGACCGCTCTGTCTTGCAAGGCCCTTGAGATCGCCCTTCACGACGTTTTTCTTCGATGAGAAGTAGTCCAGGGACGCATCCCCAGATTCGTTAATAACACCTCTCAGAGTTTCAGCTTCCAGGCATTGTTGCTGTAGATTGACGATCTGCAGCAATCTCTTCTGCCGGCTTGGAGTCGCAGAGAGGCTCTCCTCGTACCCGATCAGGGCTCCATCAGGGTAGATACTTCTGGCCGCCTCGCCAAGAAGGTCGGCCCTGTAGTAACCGTAGTCCCGTATGTTCAGCAGGCGCGTCGTGTTCCGGGCGATCGATTTCCGCGCCTTCAGCCACTCATAGAACTCGGGGTTCCTCTTCGGTCCGACATGGTTGCCGCCGAGGCAGTCCAGCCCATATCCGTAGGCGAGAAGATCTCGGGCTGACAGAACGTTCTGGTCGTTGATAGCCTTCCCGAAGCTGACGTTGAAGTAGGAGAGGAAGTTATTCTCCTCGTACCCTCTTGCCGCAAGCCGCCGCTTGAGTGCGTTCAGGGAGTCGAGGTGGCTCTGGACCATCGTCCCGTCGAAATCGATGTAATATGCATTGATCCCGTGATCTAGGTAGAAATCAACAATCTTCTGCGTATAGAGAGCGGCAGCCGAAGGTATATACCCAAGGATGCATTTTTTATTCCGGACTTCGATACTCTCGATGCAGGATGAGATATACTGTAAAAACTCCCCGAAATTCTCTCTGTTAATGGAGCGTGCCATCTTTGGGACGGATGGAATGGGTGTGATATCCGAGTACGAATAGGCGGCGTTTGTCAGGATGTCAATCTCCTGTGCGGTAGGATAGCGGCCTACCTGTCCTCGGGTTTTGAACTCCACAAAACAGAGGCTCGGGCAGTGGTGTACTATTTCCCTGCTTCTGCTAACCTCCTTGTTCCTCTGCATGGAGTACGCCTTGTTCTCATTCATGCGCTGGAGGCTCTCTTCATTGAATTTGAGATATATCTCGTGGAGGTTCGTCAAGTTTCGAGGAAATTTCGTATCGGTGTAGAAGTCACGAGGATTTATTGTCTTTACCGGTGTTACGATCTTGCCCGACCCGATGTCGGCGGAGAGCGACCTTAGGTCGGTGTCATCCGCGCACGCATAGTCGGTAATTCGAACTTCTTTCGTCACTTTAACAACTCCTGCAGAACCTCTTTTTTAATGTGGAATGACGATTGCAGAAACCTGTTGTAGAGATCATGACACTCCCCTTCTGTCAGGGCAAGCCGCTCTCTTTCCCAGAGTATGAGCCCGACAGTGCCCGTCACCCGGATCTGCAGTTCGTACCGCAAGTTCCGGGCCCGTTCATCGATGACGCAATAATGCCGCTTTTTATCACGTTCTAAGGCAACTCCTGCACAGAGGACACTGAGTTCCCCTTCGTGAAGCCAGGGGTAGCGTTTAGCGAGCCTTTTGTAGCATCCAGCGTCGCAATCTTGTACGATCTCAATGTTCCCGTACGCTTCAAGGAGTTGAAACGTCTCGGGGTTTTCCATGATTTCCTCGTACACCTGAGGGGTGATACTGAGCCTGTACCCAAGACCTTTGCAAACATCCAGAATTTTGGGATACTGTACTTCGCGGAATATGCAGACAATTGATGACGTGTCAAAGATCTTCATGTGCTATCTCTTAAGGTAATCAAGGTACGACTCGATATTCATCCCCGCAAGAAACGCGGCTTTCTCAAGACTCACTTTCCCTTTTCGGTACAGTGATGCAGAAAGAGGGACTCTCTTTTTCAGGATATCGCGAAGTTTTGCAGATTCATGGGTATATTCAGGATAGTTGATGTAAACGAAGAGGAGGACTTCATCCACACTGAGATCGTTGAGGAATGCCTTGAAGTCGTCAATTGCTTCGGACTCCTCGGTGTGGAAAACGGAACACACTTTCTCCCAGACTCTGACTCCATCGGGAGTGAGGGTATAGCCTCCTTCGACTTTCCTTACAAGGCCCAAGGAGACAAGTTCACCAAGCGCAACTTCAGCGGCCTCACTATATGGCCCAAATATGTGGGGGACGAAATCTGCAGCTTCTCCGATCCGCTCGATATAGTCCCCGATGAGGAAGAGTTCTTTCTGGAATATTACATCCCCCCGAACGGCAGAGCAGCCTCCTGCATAGAGTAGGTGGAGGATTGCCACACCTAGGTCGGGGAGGCTGTCAGCGATCTCATCCAGAGTAAACTCCACGGTCCTTAACCCCATTCATCGGGGTCTGGTTGCCCCGCATGCGCTATAGTGTAATGATGTGAATTAAAAGTTGTTATGTGTTGCTGTGTCGTTCAGAACTTGTGGTATCCTCAATTCATTTTACATACGTTAACCTTCTGCATATATCCACCTCGGGACATGGCCAATGATACGTTCAGGAGGCAACCGGTATCAGGATGCATAAATGGGTTCATCGTAGTCGAGACTGCTGTGAGGCTTGATCTCGTTATGCCAGTGCACGACTCTCTCGACAGAACCAAACCGTTGAATTCCCTTCTCAATTTCGAGGTAGATCCTCTCGATCTTCCCATTTGTCTGAGGATGGTTCGTGCCCTTATATATCTGATTCCAATGTACTCGAGGAATTTCTTGAAGGTATGATCTGCTCTGTGAAGATCCCTCGATGCAACGTACTATGATCTATTATTTGTCAGCTACTCCCTCAGCACTCCATTGCCAGATGAACAGGGAATGATCGCGCTCATACAATACCCCATACAATACCCATTTCTTCTGTTTTCGTTTCTTTATACAGGGCATCGCTCTGCCATGGTGCAGGAAGATCCGATAGATGGTATTGTGGGGATAGGGATTCCATACTCTTCCTCGACCATCTTCTCGGAGAGGGTGGGTCCTTGTCCGTAGATATCCTATGCCATGATGACGCATGATTGTGCGAATATCCCGATTGGATAATTTGCTCACATCAGGGTAGAAACATGGTGTCAAATGTTTCGGGATACTACAATCACCTTGACTGAGCAGAGTCTTCACATACAATCGAAATCGAGATCGATCAAGTCGTCGGCCTGTCAGGCCGACATGATAGGCCGCTACACTACCAGGGAACTCTGGAGTCTCGCTGGATATTATATCGTCCTCGGATGGCGAGGGTCCGACCTTTGGCCTGCTGACCACAGGTCAATCCATCTGCTCGCGCCCGGCCACCTCCCGGTGCGATACCGGGCGCACCACCTGGCTGGCAGTATCCATGGTCCAGTTCGACTGTCGCCTTGGTATGGCGGAGTCACAACCAATTGGACCATGACAGATGAGACTGCATGTAGACTGATCGATCATGGCGGACTGAGAGAGTCCATCGACCAATCATCTCGCACAAAGATGTATCATGACCCCCGATCTGGAAGCCGGCACGTCAACCGCTCTGTCCGATCATCTTTGGGTAATGTAGCTCACGGGTAGTATAGCGGCCTATCCTGCGGTCCTACCACACCCGCACGATCGATTGGGTCCCCCGCGAACACGCATCCTGGTGCAGACAAATCCCATGCCTTTTATACAGATACAACACCGCAGGGTTCACCACCAGCCCAGGGGGTGAATTCATTCGCGCAAGCGTACATTTCCAGAGATTCATTTTTACGCAGTAGGGAGAGGATCGATCCTCTCCATTCATTATTCCCGTTCAGGAGTGACGCATCTCCCTGGATGAACCGCCTCACGAGGTAACGTGGGTGGTGTTGGTGCCGATTTCTCCGGTTGCATAGAAAAATGGGAGAGATTCCGTCGTACGATCCACTTTCGCCCTGCCCACGCCCTACCTTCTAATATCCCCCTTCCCACTGCTTGATGGTGCTGTAGTCCGGCACTCAGGACAGTCATTGCCATGGCGCACCTCTTTACCGCCAACCCGCCCCGTTTCGCCTGAGAAGAGCCCCGCCTCCCCCGGACGCCGCACCGATGGACAACTGCGAGGTGAATACATGACGAAACGACCAGCCCATCCTCTCGCGGTGGCACGGGAGGGAAACGAGGGCTTCGAGAAGACCTGCCCCCTCCGCAGGGGGATCGGCAGCCTGACGAACGAACGCGGCATCCGGGTACGCATCGGGAAGAGGGAGGGTGCATGTCCGGCCGCTTGAGTGGCGCCTCCCGCGTGCGGATGACCAGACCCGATCAGCAGAAGTGCGCCACTAGAGAGTCATCCTCCCGGAATATAGGTATGCGCATCCGCGGGGACCCCGCCCCCCACCCCTGCCCGCCCTGCCGCCTCGCGGTCCCGGAACCCGCCCCCGGCCCGGAGTGCGCCGGGCTCCGGGGCGGGGAGATGCGGCCGGCAAAGGAAGACCTCTTCCAGGAGTGCGCTGTGCGGACCTTCCGCGAGTGCCGGTCCCGGAAGGTGAGGTGATGCCCTTTGAAGAAGCGGGCACCATCGTCCCCGGCATGCGCGGCGGCGTGGTGCTGCGGATCGGCCCCGACCTCTACGTCCTGGGGGGGACGGAGATCAAGACCCTGCTCTTCTACGGCAGCACGGTGAGCGTCTGGAAGTACAGCGCCCAGCGGACCCTCGAAGGCTACGCGCGGATCGGGATGCAGTTCGCCGGCGTCGCCCGCACCAGCCGCTCGGGGCGGGCGGTGCTCTTCCGCATCGGCGGCATCACCTACATCGTGCCCCGCGACGACCTGGCGGACGTGGCGAAGCGCCGGCGGGACGAAGCCCCCCTCTCCCGCATCGTGCCCCGCGAGACCCGCAGGGAGGAACACGGATGATCGCGGTCTCCCCCGCCCGCTGCACCTGCCCCGGGGCTGTGTGCCATGGCAGATGATCTCAGCCGGACGCTGGAGACCCTCTTCCCGCACCGGCAGGTCGTGGAGATGCGGGCGCTGGGGGAGGACCGGGTCGCGAGCGGCTACTATGACGACTACGCCAGACTGGCAGAGCACGCGAGGGCCCTGGATGCCGATCCGGCCGTCCACGGCATCTACGTCACCCTGAACGAGGTGAACCCGGCGCTCCTCGCCCGGCGGGCGAACCGCATCAAGATGCGGCTGCACCGAAAAGACGCGACCACGGGCGACGGCGATATCCTCCGCCGCCGCTGGCTCCCGATCGATATCGACCCGGTCCGACCGAGCGGGGTATCGGCGACCGACGCCGAACACGCCCGGGCCCTGCAGCGGGCGGACGCGATCGCCGCGTGGCTCGCGGACCTGGGATTCCCCGGGGCGGTGCGGGGCGACAGCGGCAACGGGGCGCACCTGCTCTACCGCATCGACCTGGAGAACACCGACGAGAACCGGGACCTGGTGAAGCGCTGCCTGGAGGTGGTGGCCGCCCTGCACGGCGACGACACGGTCTCGATCGACACCGCGGTCTGCAACGCCGCCCGCATCTGGAAACTCTACGGCACGCGCTCCCGCAAGGGGGACGACACCCCGGAGCGGCCGCACCGCCGCTCCCGCCTGATCTCTGTACCGCCCCGCATCGAGACGGTGCCGCGGACCACCCTGGAGAGGCTGGCGAACTGCCTGCCGGCGGCTCCGGCGGCGCCGAAGGGGAGTGAGAAGATCCGGGATCTCGCCGCCTGGCTGCAGGAGCACCGCATCGGGGTGAAATCCCGGAAGCCCTACCAGGGCGGGACGCTCTTTGTCCTGGAGGCCTGCCCCTTCTCCAGCGCCCATACCGACGGCGCCTTTGCCATCCAGTTCGGGAACGGGGCGCTCTACGCCGGCTGCCACCATGCCTCCTGCGGGGGCGGGAAGCAGCGCTGGGCGGAGCTGCGGGGACGGTTCGAGCCCGCCGGGCGGAGGGCGGCGGCGGAGGACGGCCCCTCTTCTCCGCAGGACACCGACCCGTGGGAGCAGAGCGGGTTCACCGAGGCCCGGCGAGCCCGTGCCGAGGAGATCCTCGCCCGAGGCGACCCCCGGGGCTTCATCCTCTCGACCTTCCAGGGGCTGCACGTCGGGGACGCGATCGTCGCGGAGTGCTTCCTGGTGAGCGTGGTCGCCTCCGCGGCGAAGAACTCCCGCGGGCTCCACGTCTGCCCGACGGGCGACTCCGGCAAGGGGAAGAGCGACGCGGCCCAGTCGTTCCTGAAGCTGGTGCCGGCGCCCTACAAGGTCCAGGGATCGATCAGCTCGAAGTCGCTCTTCTACCACGAGATCCACCCCGGCTCGATCGTCATCTTCGACGACGTGAACCTGAACGAGGACCTCCGCGAGATCCTCAAGAACGCCACCTCGGACTTCCAGAACCGGCTCCTCCACCACACCATCAGCATGAGCCGGGAGGCGGTGGTCCGCACCTTCCCGCCGGGCTGCACCTGGTGGATCCTCTCCGTGGAGAACCCGGGCGACGACCAGATCCTGAACCGCATGCTCAAGCCCTGGATCGACGACACCGAGGCCCAGGACCGGCGGGTCCAGGAGACCGTCTACCGCCAGGCCGCGCTCTCGCAGGACGAGATCCGCACCGTCGAGGACGTCGCGGTCTGCCAGGCGATCGTTGCCGAGATCAAGCGGCAGTCGGTCTACGTGCGGATTCCCTTTGCGGACCGCATCCGCATCGAGAACGTGCGGAACCGGCGGAACACCCTCATGCTCCTCGACCTGATCCGATCGTTCGCGATCCTGAACTACCGCCAGCGGGTTTCGCGCACCCTGCGGAACGGCCAGACGGAGATCGACGCCGCCGTGGCGGACTTCGAGGCGGCGGTGCAGCTCTGCGTCGCCCTGGATCGCGAGGGCGGCCAGACCACGAAACTGCTGAAGAACGAGCATCTGTTGATCGAGACGGTCCTGAAGATGCACGCGGAGGAGTTCACGGTGAAGGATCTGCAGAACTGGATGGGGCTCTCCTACGACTCCATCCGGCGGATCCTGCACGGGCGGCCGGACCGCTCCACCTGGGGGCTGCTCGCGAAGTGCCCGGCGTTCGGGTGCGTCGATACGACGACGCTGGACGAGACGGAGACGCCGCCCCGCAAACGGCGGGAGTATCACTACACTTTCGATGCGGAGCTCTACCGCGCCTGGATGCGGAACGGGGGGATCTGGCTCGCGGAGGATGACGGACCTTTGCCCACGTTGCCCACCGATCCCGATGGTGGGCAAGAGTCGCGGGCAAGAGACGATACGGCTGATGGAGCGTCCGATCCCCCTTCTGAGGAAATAGCACCGAGTTCTGAGGGGGCCGATCCGACTCTTGCCCAGATCTCCCCGACCACAGGAAGGGGTGAACCGGCAGCCGATGATCAGGTGTGCGACGCGGGAGCGTCCCATGATTCCGCAGATGTGGGCAAGAGTGATCTGAAGTCAGCAGAACGGGAAGGAATTGAAAAACCGGACACAGAACAGGCTCCGCTCTCTTGCCCACCGTCTGGGCAAAGCATGGGATC
>FWPV01011887.1_pt1 | contig 13662 bp, 11 predicted proteins | sample 2228371 | NCBI WGS metagenome assembly FWPV01 (sample SAMEA103939776, study PRJEB20133) | metagenome | reverse complement strand
CCCCAGCCCGACGATGAATTCGTCGGGCTGAGCTCAAGGACGCTCCCGACCAGTCGGCTTTAGCCGACTTGCGCTTTCAGCCCGAAGCTTCGGGCCAGCGCACACGGCCGGCAAAAATGGCAACATTGACCTTAGCTTGACGCTTATGGTCCTCACCCCCAACCCCTCTCCCGGTGGGAGAGGGAAGAAAATCCGTTTTCCTTTCCGTTTCCCTCTCCCGGTGGGAGAGGGCAGGGTGAGGGTAGTTACTTTGGTTTATCGGCATAACGCGGCGCGCCTGGCCGCGTACGACCTTCCGCCTATAGTCATACAATGAAATGGGCAGATTGTCAACTGATGGCCATCGGATAGCGCAGCGACTCAGCCGGCCAGGGGTTACCCCTGTAACGTGCCCAACAACGTGGGCAACAATTGTTTTTTGCGCGAGACGACGCCGGTCATCTCCAGCGTGCCATCGGCGCGGCGGGCGTAAGGCAGCGCGCCCAGGTGGTGCGCCTGGTCGCAATAAATCAGGCGACTGTTGCCCATGACAATGTCGGTGACCATCAGCGCCGCGAAATTCAGATTGTGCGCCGCGCAGTGCCGCTGTAGCGCGTGGCGGATTTCGTCCAGCTGAGTTTCGATTTCCTGCATGTCGGTGACTTCGACCTGCGCGATGCCAAACCGCAAGCCGGCCGCTTCGTACTCTTTGTAATCGCCGGCAACCATCTGGTCGGGCGTGCGCGCCGGGGTGACGCCCGCTTGCAGCAATTCTTTGCCATACGCTTGCATCGCCTGGTAGGGATCGCTTTGCCCGGCAAACGCCCACGCCGCCAGTTGCATGGCGGCCACGCGGTCGCGGTCGGTGGTGGTCGGCGAGCGCCACACGAGCGTATCCGAAAGCAACCCCGACAGCAACGCCCCGGCAATCTGGCGCGGCGGGACCAGCCCGGTGCGCATGGCGCGCTCGGCAACCAGCGTGGACGAGCTGCCGACCGGGTCTACGTGAAACGCAATGGGCATGTGGGTGGGGGGATTCGCCAGTCGGTGATGGTCGAGCACTTCGAGCAATTCGGCTTCCGCCAGTCCGCCGATGGCCTGCCCGACTTCGTTGTGGTCAATCAGGATGAGCTTGAGCCGCGGCGGATGCAGCAGGTCCGATTTGTGGCACACGCCCAGGTATCGGCCATGCTCGGTCACCAGGTAATCGAATGTTTCCAGGCGCAGGATGCGCGGCAGCACATCGCTCACGCGCTCGTCGGCCTCGAAGCGCGGCACGCTGGTATCCACCGCGTCGCGGCACGGCATGTCGAGCACGCGCCCCAGGGGCAACTCGGAGAGCGTCATTTGATCGGCGGCCATGGTATCGCTCAGGTGATGCGTGAGGTGCTTGAACACGCTGACGCCGGTCACCAATCCAAGCGGCGCGCCGTCCGGCTGGACAATCGGCGCCACGCGGCCCGTGCGCGCAATCAACAGCCAGGCGTCGCGCAGCGGGCGGCCGGGCGACAGACTTTCGATTTTATGAGCGACGGCGCCAAAGCGCGCCGAAGCATCCGAAAGCAGCACGGGCATGTCCAGCCCAAAATAAGCCAGCGCAAAGGCCGTTTGCGGGTTGACCGGCCCGGCGCGCGCGGCGATGTCGTTCACGTTGTCGCGCTCGCGCAACAGCCACGCATAGCCGATGGCGGACATGATGGTATCGGTGTCGGGATTGCGGTGGCCGATGACATAGATTGGGTCGGTTGGGGTAGATTCCATACGTGCTCCAGATTGTATTGAGTAATGCGTAATGCGTGATGCGTAATGCGTAAGGCGTGATGCGTAATGCGTAATGCGTAACGTTCAACGTTCAACGCTTAACGTTCATCGCCCGCCATACTTTTTCCGGCAACAGCGGCAGGCTTTTGACGCGCGCGCCGACGGCATGGTAAACCGCATTAGCCACCGCCGGCGCAACGCCATCCATCGGGATTTCGGCCACCGCTTTGATGCCAAACGGGTGCGATGGTTCGAGCGTCTCGATAAAGATGACCTGCATCTGCGGCATTTCGTTGGCGCGCAAGATGCGGTACTCGTCGAATGTCTTGACCAGCGAGCGACCCTTGTCGTCGTAAGGCATCTCTTCGCACACCGCATAACCCAGCGCCTGCGCCATCCCGCCTTCGATCTGGCCGCTGGCAGTGAGCGGGTTGACGATGCGCCCGCAATCGAGCGCCATCACCAGCCGGTCAACCGTGACCTGCCCCGTTTCGATGTCCACCGTCACCTCGGCAAACTGCGCCCCAAAGGGTGGGGGGCTGACCGGCGAATAGAACGAGCCGATGCCCATAATTTGCTGCTGATTGGCGTGGTGCAGGCTATCCAGCGCGATTGCTTCCAGGCTCACGCTTCTGCCATCCGGCGCCCAGGCGCGCCGGTCTCGCAACGTAATCTGGTCGGCTGTGATGGGACGTTGATCGGCGTCCGCTTGTCGGCGGTCGGTCGTCGTTGGTCGGTTGAGCATCTCTGCCGCCACGGCCTTGATTTGTTCCGCCGCCTGCTGCGCCGCCTTGACCACTGCTGCGCCAGAGATATAGGTGGTGCTGGACGCATACGCGCCTTTGTCGAAAGGCGTGAAATCGGTATCCGATGAATACACGATAATGTCCTCCACCTCACAGCCCAGCACTTCGGCCGCCATTTGCGCCAGCACCGTATCCGAGCCGGTGCCCAGGTCGGTCGCGCCGATGAGCAGATTGAACGAGCCATCATCGTTTATCTTGATGGAGGCCCCGCCCATATCGAGATACGGAATGGCCGTGCCTTGCATCACCAACGCGCAACCCAATCCTTTACGTTTAACGTTTGACGTGGAACGTTCAAACGTTAAACGTCTATCCCAGCCGATGGCGGCCGCACCTTGCACAGCACATTCTGCCAGCGCGCATGTTTCGATTTTTTCCGGGCGCGGTTCGCGGCCCTCGCTCCAGGCGCGGCTGAAGGGATGTTCATCGCCGGCGCGCAGTGTGTTCTTGAGGCGAAATTCGAGCGGGTCCAGGCCCAGTTCGTGGGCGATATGTTCCATGTGCGTCTCGACGGCGAAAAAGCCCTGGGGCACGCCATAGCCGCGGAACGCCCCACTGGGCGGCGTGTTGGTGTAGACAATATCGGCGTAAAAGCGAATGTGATTTTCCTGGCCTGCGCGCCCATACGCCGGATACAATGCCATGCTCTTGTGGCCCGTGTTGCCGGTCACCGTCAGAGCATGGCAGCCATACGCGCCGGTATCCGAAAGGACTCGCATCTCGTTGGCGGTGATGAGGCCATCGCGCGTGACGCCGGTTTTCATTTTGATAATCATCGGATGGCGCGAGCGCGACGCAATGAACTCTTCTTCGCGGGTGTATTCCAGCCGCACCGGGCGGCGCGTGGCGATGGTCAGATGAGCGCAGGCGTCTTCGATGAGCACTTCTTGTTTGCCGCCAAAGCCGCCGCCGATGCGCGGCTTGATGACGCGGATGCGCCGCGGCGGCAAGCCCAGCACCGGCGCCAGCATGCGCCGCACGTGGAAAGGCACCTGCGTGCTGGTGCGAATCACCAGCCGGTCATCCTCGTCCCAATACGTGATGCACACGTGCGGCTCGATGTGCGCCTGCTGAACTTTTTGCACCGTGTATTCATCTTCAAAGATGAGGTCAGCCTGCCTGAAGCCTTCCTCCACATCGCCAATGTCAATGCGAATCTCGGCGGCCAGGTTGCGCGCCGGGTTGCTATCGGCAAAGTTCACATATTCCGGTTCGTCGTGAATGATGGTCGGATTATCGAGCGCGTGGCGCGGGTCGAGGATAGCCGGCAGTTCTTCATATTCGACCTCGATGAGTTCTAAGGCGCGCTGTGCAATCTCTTCGCTTTCAGCGGCGACCAGCGCCACACGGTCGCCCACAAAGCGCACCTTGTTATCCAGGCTGAAGGTGTCGAGCGGGCCGGGAATGGGGTCGGATTGCCCGGCGGTCGAGTACGCCACGCGGGGGAGGTCTTGCCAGGTGAGCACCGCCGCCACGCCGGGCAAAGCGCGCGCTTTGGAAACGTCTATGCGCTTGATGCGCGCATGCGCCACGGGGCTGTGCAAAATCTTGCCATACAGCATCCCGCGCATTTCAAAATCGTCCGTAAAGGCCGGCTTGCCCTGCGCCAGTTTCACTGCGTCCACTTTGGGCGTTGGCTTGCCCACGGCGCGCAGTTGCGTTTCGGTCTGCGGGGCGACAATCACTCTCGGAAAGACCGTTGTTTTGAGCGCGGTTTGCGCATTGCGTGTTGCGTATTCCGTATCCCCATAGCCTGTGTCGGCGGGTGGTCGGTCGTCTGTGGTCGGTGGTTGTTGGTCATCACGGCCTGCAACCTGTAACTCGCTGCCTGCTGCCTTCAACACCGCTTCCACCGGCTTGACATACCCCGTGCAGCGGCACAACACGCCGCTCAGGGCCTCGCGCACCTGCTCTTCGGTGGGTTGAGGATTTTTATCCACCAAGGCTTTGGCTGCCAAAATTTGCGCGGGCGTGCAATAGCCACATTGAATCGCGCCGGTCTCGATAAAAGCGCGTTGAAGCGGGTGCAACCCGGCGGTGTGCTTCCAGCCCTGCTCGGGGTGCTGACCCAATCCTTCAATCGTGGTGATGTGTTTGCCATCCACCTGCGCCGCCAGCGTGACGCACGAGTTGATGACCTTGCCATCAATCAGCACAGCGCACGCGCCGCACGTGCCATCTTCGCAGCCGTGCTTGACGCCAAAGTAACCTTCGCGGCGCAGCACGTCGAGCAGACGGTCTTGAGGCGCAATCTCCAGGGTTTGGGGTTGATCATTGATGATAAGGGTGATTTCCATGTTTACATTTTACTCCCATCGCACCGCATCTTGTTGGACATAGACATTATCAGGCATAGCGTTTTTCACCGCCAAGACGCGAAGGGCGCGAAGCAATCCCCTGGCCAGGAGGGAGATTGCTTCGCCGCCCTTCGGGCGGCTCGCAATGACATGTTGCTTTGGCGTCCCGCCCAGCCTGTCCTTGCGAGCGCCCTCGCAATGACACGAGGGTGAGTCTATTGCAATGCTTTCAAAGTGCGTTTGACCAGCACCCGGACCATCTCGCGGCGATATTCGGCGGAGGCCACGTGGTCGCTGGAAGGTGTCACACTGCGAGCAGCCGCGTCGCTGGCTCGTTCGACGAGTTCATCGGTCAAGGGTTTGCCTTCGACAAGTTGTTCTGCTTGCAGCAATCGCACGGCTACCGGTGAAGCGCCTGCGGCGGCGATTCGCACATCGCTCAGGTGACCGATGCCCGCTCGCGCCGAAGCGGCAATGCATACGATGGGCATATCGGCCGGCGTGCGGGCCACCTGTTCATAAGCCGTGCGCGCCACCAGTCGCCACAAGGGCAATGCAATCTCGGCAATCAGCGCGCCGTCCTGGATGAGCCGCTGGCGATAATTCATAAAGCCGTCGAGTGGCGTTTGACGCGCTTCGGGCGCATAGAGCGTCAGCGTGGCGTCGAGAGCCAGTAACGCCGCAGGCAAGGGATTGCCTGCCTCAGCGGTCACCAGCGTGCCGCCCAACGTGGCCGAGTTGCGCAGGTTGAGCGAGGTGGTCGCGTGTGCGGCCTGTGCCAGCAGCCCGCTACATTCGCGCGCCTCGACCAGAGTTTGCAGGGTCGTGGTCGCGCCGATGCGCAACATGGTCTCGTCGCTTTTGACGTAAGCCAGAGGCAGGTCGCGCAGGCTGATCAGGGCGTCGAGTGGCTGTGCGCCTGCCTGGCGCTGGCGCGGCACAAGCCGGGTTCCGCCGGCCAGGATAGCCGATTTAACGTTGGGGCGGCGCAAGAGTTGGACTGCTTCTGCCAGCGTAGCAGGGAAAAGGATTTCTGCAATGGACATAGTTGATGCACCTTTCAAGAGTTCGGAAGGTGTATGATGCGTGATGCGTGATGCGTAATGCGTGATGCGTGATGCTCACTTTTGCGCAAACGTATCAATCATCAGCCGCGCGTCGCCCAATGGGTATAGAATAGGACACAGGCAGCCGTGGTCGCGGTATTCCTGCACTTTGCGGCGCACCTCTTCGGGCGTGCCTGAGGCGGTGATGCGCTCCACCAGCTCATCGGGCACGTATTTCATGGCTTCTTTGATTTGTTCTTTGGTGGCGGGCCAGCCCAGGATGGATTGAATCTTTTTGACCACCTCATCGCTCACGCCGCTGGCCTGGGCAATGTGCGGCTGCTGCGCCAGGTATTGGGTGAGCAGCCAGCGCGCGCCATCTAATGCTTTGCGGTGGTCTTGATCTACCGAGCAGACAACCAGTTGCGGGCGGTCAATGGTTTGCCAGTCGCGCCCGGCGCGCCTGGCGCCTTCCTTGAGCGCTTCCAAGGCCGGGTCGTTATATTCGGGCGGCACGCAATAATTCAGCACCACGCCGTCGCCGATCTCGCCTGCCAGCTCCATCATCTTGAGGCCGGTGGCGCCGATGTAGATGGGGACGTTGCGCGGCTCGCGGCGGCCATGCACCACATCCAGCTCGATGCCGGTGACGTGGTGGAACTCGCCGTGAAAGGTGACATTCTCCATCCGCAGCAGGCGGCGCATCACCTCGACCGTTTCGCGCATGGCCAGCAGCGGCTTTTTGCGCTCGATGCCCACATTGCGCGCCAGCGGATCCCACCACGCGCCCATGCCGCAAATGATTCGATTGGGCGCAAGGTCATCCAGCGTGAGGAACGTGGCGGCCAGGAGTCCCACGTTGCGCGTCCAGTTGTTGATGACGCCGGAGCCAATTTTGATTTTTTCCGTCACGGCGGCAAAAGCGGCCATCGGCACGATCGCATCGCGCACCAGGCGCGACTCGGCCTGCCACACTTCGCTAAAGCCACGTTGCTCGGCGTATTTCGCCAGCTCCATCCCTTCGCGGATAGGGTGGGCATCTTGCAGGTATAGTCCAACTCGCTCAGTCATTTTTGCCTCCTTGTTCAATTATTGGATGTTGCACACAGGGATTGTACTCTAAAGCGGTCACTTGCGCAACAGGCGCGCTGTGATATGATTGGGACGTGATGATGGAGTTGGAAACTCTATGCGGACATGGCATCTTCTTTTCATAGCGCTCATATTAGTTGCATGTTCCTCTGGTCCGACACCGCGCCTTGCGCCAACCGCCAGCCCCACGGCATCTTGGTCAATCCCCGCCTGCCGCCCTGATGTCCTCCTTACTATGCAAGGAGCAACGCAAAAGACGATTCGTCCTTTGCTCGGCGTGAATATCGGCCCGGCGCCTGCTGGCAAAGCCGGCAACGCTGACCTGACAACGGCCTATCAGCAGATTGGCGTTAATCTGGTCCGCACGCATGACTTTTACGGCGCGTTGGATATGGCGATGATGTATCCCGACCGGACGCGCTCTCCGGCTGATTCCGGCTCTTACGACCTGAAGAGCAGCGACGCCATGTGGAAAGCCATTGTGGAGGGCGGATTCGAACCATACTTTCGTATTGGCGATTCGTGGAACAATGCCCGCCCGCCAGCCAATGCTCAGGAAAGGGCGAACTGGGCGCGCGCCGCCGTCGAGATTGTCCGTCATTATCGCCAGAGTCAATGGAACGGTTTTACTACGCCGTTCCGCTATGTGGAAATCGGGAACGAACCCGACTCGGAACAATTTTGGCCCAGGCCTCATACGCCGCGCGAATACTATGAGCTGTACGTAGAAACTGCTTATGCGCTCAAGCAGGCTTTTCCCGATTTACAGGTGGGGGGACCAGGGCTGACGCCGGCGGGCGCGTTTGCTCCGCAGGGTAAAAAATGGCTCCACGATTTCTTGACTTTTGTCAGGCAGAAAAACGCGCCGCTGGATTTCTTTTCATGGCATCTCTATTCCAACAACCCGGCCGACTGGGCCACGGCCGCGCAATTCTACCGCAGCGAACTCGATGCGACCGGCTTCCAGGCGACTGCCATGCATGTGACCGAGTGGAACACCGATATCCGCACAACAGGCGACAGGAGCGCGGAGGCGTTTGCCTTGCGGACGGGCGGTAAAGGAGCATCCATCTTGACTGCGGCGTGGATGGCCATGCAGGAAGATGGAGTGAGCGTTGCAACGTTTTATCGGGGGCCCGACCCGGACATGGACGCGCCAACCTTTTACGGCTTGTTTTACGCCGATGGTCGGCCCAAACGGAGTGCGCTTGCTTTTTCACTGTGGGCGCAGCTGGCGGCGTACCCTCGCCAGCTCCATATATCCGCTTCGCGCCCAACTGCGCTCTGGGTACTGGCCGGGCAAAATGAGGCAGGGAAAGCGGCGCTTCTGATTGCCAACCCAACCGAGGCCGCCGTGTGCTATGCTGTGGCCGGTGTAGAGGAACATCAGCTTACCCTGCTCCAGGTGAACGATGCCGATGACCGGCTTCAATCTCTGACTGCGAGCGGGAACGCGGTCGAGATAAGCGGTTATAGTGTTCAGTGGATAGGGCCGTTGTCCCCTTCGGCTAAGGGACTGACCCCATGAATGCTCCGATCCCGATTTATCTCATCGGTCTCACCGGCAACATTGCCACCGGCAAGAGTGCCGTGGCGCGCATGCTGGCCGAATTGGGCGCGCATGTGATTGACGCCGATGCGCTGGTGCACCGGTTGGAACGGCGTGGCACGCCGGTCTATGAGGCGATCGTGGCCGGGTTTGGAGAGGGGATTCTGCGGGCGGATGGCGAGATTGACCGCGCCCGGCTTGGCGACCATGTCTTTTCCGACCCGGCCGCGCTGGCCCGCCTCGAAGCCATCGTCCATCCTGCCGTCGGCGCAGAGATCGAAGCTCAAATAGCAAGCCTCAGCCAATCCACAGAGGGGGGGGCAGGCGACCGGCCCATCGTCATCGTCATCGAGGCGATCAAGTTGTTCGAGGCCGGCCTGCACACTCGCTGTCAGGCTGTGTGGGTGGTGACGGCGCCCTATCCTGTGCAACTGGAACGCCTGATGCGCACGCGCGGTTGGAGTGAGACAGAGGCGCGTCTCCGTATCAAAGCCCAACCGCCGCAATCCGAAAAGATAGCCCGGGCCGATGTGGTGATTGACAACAGCGGCAACCTGGAACACACCCGCGCTCAAGTGGTTGAACATTATCAGGCTATCCGGCGGTCCATCGGCATTTGACATCTGCCGGTTATGGTTTACAATCAACCTGATCATAAATCGAGGTGAGGTATGGAACTGACCGAATCCGATGTCAAGGTGCGGCGCGCCAAGCCATCTGATGTGGGCGTGATCAAAGCATTTGTGGGAGATGCCACCCGTGGGCGCATTGACACGGACCGCGTCGAAATTTTGGAAAAGTTGGGCGCCAAGGGAGTCCTTTTGGCGCACACCGAGCGGTTGATCGGGCTGGCCGGTTTTCGGGTCGAAAATCTGGTGGCGCGCATTGAGGACTTTTTGGTGCATCCGGTCGCGTTGCGACCGGTCGCCGGTAAAGCCTTGCTGAACGCTATCGAAGCCGAGGCCAACCGACTGCAATGTGAAATCGCTCTGTTCTTTGTGCATATGGAGGCCTCGCAAAGTCTGGTGGATTTTTGCGAATCGTGCGGCTATTCGGCCCCAGATATGCGAGATTGGCCTCCGGCCTGGATAGAGGGCGTCCGAGATTTTGGCGGCTCGGATCGCTTTGTGCTGTGGAAGCAATTGCGCGCCGACCGCGTTTTGAAACCGATCTAGCAGGTAACCGTTCAGATGGAAAGTCATTTTACCGCCGAGACGCTGAGGGCGCAGAGAAAGCAAAAGAAAACTCTGCGCCTCTGCGGTGAAAAATCCAATACAGGCTGAACGGTTACAAAAAAGACTTGATGGTCGGGAAACCGACCGTTAGACTGATGGACCAATTGACCGGAGAGAATTGATGTTGAAACAATTGATTGCAATTTATAACCGTCATCCTCAACTGGTCGCGTGGTTTGTGCTGGCTGTGGGAATGGTCATCATTTTACTGTGGTCCGCCAAAGATGTGGGGCTTTTGCCTCAACAAACGCTGGCGTTGGTGATTGCTACGATTGGGCTGGCTGGCTTGTGTGTGTGGATTATCGGTTGGGAGGATGAGGAAGAGGAAGAAAAGGTCGCCGCGCCGACCTCGAAAGATACGCCCTGATAAACCTGTTTTTTCCCTGGCCTGGCCTAGCCAGAACCAAAACCACAAAGGACACCAAGGTTTTTACTTCGTGTCCTTTGTGTTACCTGCTCCCGCCGCAGGAGGGGGGGTGTGGTAAAATTTCTTGGCCGAAAAGATTTTATTGATAAGGTATAACTGCTCAGCTTGTCATGGCGAGCGCCCTCGCAGAGGGCGCGAAGCAATCCGCCGTCCAGGAGGAGATTGCTTCGCCGCTACGCGGCTCGCAATGACATGTTGTTTCGGGCACTTTGCGCTCGAAGCAATGACATGTTGCTTCGGCCGCTTCGCGCCCTTGCAATGATATGTTGCTTCGGCGTCCGGAGTTCACCCTGAGCGGAGCGAAGGGGACGCCTCGCAATGACAGAAGGGGGAGTAACTTGACAATGTCACATTCTGACATTGTCAAGGTAATTACGATAAGGTACTAACGGAGTGCGAAAAAGACTCGGTAGATTCAAATTCTGGCTTGTAGTAACCGCTTCAGCGGTTTTCGGACGGCTAAAGCCGTCACTACGAACGTAAACATTTGATCTGCTGAGTATCGAGATACCCATGCCCTGGCGGAAGGTCGCCGGGGCATGTTGTTTACCACCAAACCAGGAAGGAGGTCCGTGTCGCCGTCGAGACTGCGCCAAACCCGACTCGTACCTCGATAGCGATACGCTGCCCTGGTGCCAGTGTCCCCAGAGGGAACACCAGGGCTGTATAGCCCCGCGAATCGGTGAGGGGCAAAGTCAGCGTCTGGTCGCCGGCCGGAAAGTGAATGACTGCGCTCACATGGGCATTTTGAAGGGGCCGGCCTAGCTGGTCCATCACATAGACGTGCAACGTTTGAGTGCCTGTCCGGCCGGTGATGGCGCGTTGCAGGGTGGCGATGGTTTTCAGCGCGATGACCTGACGGAGAGCGGGTTCGATGATGCCCGGCGCTTCTAACAGGTGCGGATTCAGACGCAAAGCCGCGTAGGCTTCGCCCAGATTCCCCAGGCGTACCCGTTGGGCGGGCGGCAGGTCAGGATGCCATTCCATCCGCGCGCACTGAAAGTATTGCACGCCGCTATCTGGATTGTATTCGGTGATTGGATAGCCAAACAGGTCCAGGCCGCCGTGTTCGTTAAAGAAATTCAGGAACGAGAAAACAACGGTATGACCTGTTTCGGGGAAATAGCGCCGATTGGTATCGCCAGGGGGGGGGATTTGATGAGGGGGAATGGGCGGCTCGCCGCGCCCCAGCAGCTCGCCAAGTGGCCCGGGCCGCACCTGGCGCGGTGCAGGGTTTTCGGGATAGAGATCGAGCCGCATCCGTTGAAAGTATTGCACCTGCCGACCGTTTTCGACCAATTCCTCGGTAATCGGATAGCCGAAAATTTCCAGCCCGCCATGGGCCTCGAAATAGGTCAGAAATTCCCCTCGCACCGTATGACCGGTTAAAGGGAAATACTTGCTGGGGACAGTCTGAGCGTCCAGGTCGCCGGTGGTCGTCGCCAGCAAGGTCGCTATTACTATCAGCCCCACGAGCCAATGCCGTTTCATCATTGAAATTGTATACCCAACCGACCATTTTGGCAACAGGCAAGTTTGTGTTACAATTACCCCTATCTGCCATGACGCGAGGTACACGCATTTTGTTTCTGCCCTTGACCCAATACCTTGCCAATAGCGTAGCGGCCGTGTCCCTATCGGGGAAGGTAGTGGTCCTTGACCAGGATTTTGCAGGATGAATGATACACCGGATTCGACTTTATCGGCCATAGGGCCATGGCTCCGATTCGATGTTGCTCTGCGCTCCGGCGGGCTGTGGCTGGGACCGGTGTGGGGTGTGGTCTGCGGCGTTATTGCCTCGGGGCGATTTACGTGGAACGCGCGCGGGCTGTTGCTGGCCGGCCTGACCCTGTTTCTGGTGGATGGGCTGTGGGCCACACTCCAGGCGGCCATGCTCGAAACCAACTGGGCGGCGAGCGTGGCACGCCGGACCACCGGTTCTTCGCCGCTGCGTTCTCATCTTCTGGCTCACCTGCGCTCTGAACCGCGCGCTGTGCGCTGGCTCTCTCAACTGGTCCAGGGGTGGCAAACAAAAGTGTCACCTGCGCTCGGCCCAACGGTGACGACCATTCCCCTGTGCCTGATGTTGGGAACAGCTCTGGCGGCTATCCTGGGCTGGCAGATGCTGGCCCTTTCGGCGGCGGCCCTGGCCGTGATTCAAATTGGGCTGGTGCTCAACCGCGCCACCGGCCAGGCGGTGCCGGTGGTCAAAGCTGCGCTGGAAATGGGATTGGCCTGGTTGGCCGGCCACGCGGCGTTTGGCTCCCCGGGAGTGCTTTCGGCTCTGATGGCGGCAATTTTCACCCTGACCTACCTGGGCGGATTGCACCTGGTGGCGCGCCCCGGGGGGGGTAGGAGCTGGTATGGGACGCAGGGGCTGGCGGCGTTGCTCTTGTTTCTCGTCCGGCAACCGGTGGCCGCCTGGCTGCTTGTGATACTCTTGTTCGCCCAACTGTTGACGGCACCTCTGTTGCAACAGGAGCATCCTGGCATCGCATTTGTTCGCAGCAATCAGGCGTGGATGATTGCGGCGATGCTGGCGGCCGCGTTTGCGGTGTGACATGGCGCTTGGGCTTGTCTTGCTTCTCGCGCTTTTGCTGCCGGCCTGGCTGTACTGGCAGTTGATTATAGCCGAAGGGGTATATCTGGGGCCGCGTGTGGTCCGGCTGTTATATGATTGGACGGCGCGTCGCTATGATGCGATCAAGTGTTTTGAAGCCGAGAGTGAAAAATGGTTTCTGGGCGAGCCGCTGGCCGGCGCATTGGTGAATCTCTCCTCGCCGCGGGTGCTGGATGTGGCCTGCGGCACCGGTCGCTTGCCCAAGACCTTGCTCGCGCAACCGGGTTTTTCCGGCCAAATCATCGGGCTGGATGCTTCGCGGCAGATGCTGAAAGAAGCGGCGCGCGCTTTGGGAGACCGCGTGTGGTTCATCTGGCAATCTGCCGAGCGATTGCCGTTTGAAGAGAGCACCTTTGACGCGGTGACTTGCCTGGAAGCGCTCGAGTTCATGCCCGGCCCGGCGCAGGCCTTGACCGAGATGGCGCGCGTCTTGCGGCCGGGTGGCCTGTTGTTGATCAGCAATCGCATCGGCCCCTGGACGCGCTGGATGCCCGGCCACACGATGAGCACACCGGCCTTGATGCGCCTGCTGGAGACGCTGGGCTTTGAGCGCGTGAAAATGCATGCCTGGCAGGTCGAATACGACCTGGTGTGGGCCATCCGCAGTGGTCGGCGGGAAGGTGTGCGAACGGAGGCGTTTTTCCTGGTCTGTCCTCATTGCCAGGCGCACCTGGAAAGCGGGCCCCAGGCCTGGTGGTGCAAGACATGCCGGCGCGTTTATCCCATCGCCGCGGATGGCGTCCTGGAAATGTTGGAGCGGTGAATCTCATGATTATCGTTCGTTATCAATCCTCATCTGGACCGACTTATGGGCTGGTGGAAGACGGGTGGGTGTATGGGCTGGCGGGCA
>FWPV01011884.1_pt1 | contig 13664 bp, 9 predicted proteins | sample 2228371 | NCBI WGS metagenome assembly FWPV01 (sample SAMEA103939776, study PRJEB20133) | metagenome | reverse complement strand
GACTAAATTTGATGTTAATAATCAAAATATTGATAGAATTACAAAAATTATGCTGGAAGAAAGCCCTGACATTTTGATTGCTCATTGGCCTGTGGATACACACCCTGATCATAGGTGTGTCGGAACAATCGCTTTAAGTGCATATCTCAATCCAGAGACCAATTTTGAATTCTATTACTTTGAGGTCATGACAGGCTTACAATCGATCCATTTTCATCCGACGCATTATGTCGATATTTCAAATGTTGCAGAAATAAAGCATCAATCATTGTTATGCCATAAAAGCCAGGATGGTGAATATGTATGGCAGGACCATGAGTTAATGCATCGCTTCAGAGGTCGTGAGTGCGGAGTTGAGCGTGCAGAAGCTTATATACGTATCGATAGAAAAGGAACTGCAAATCGTGGTTTGCCGGGATTAGTGCGTTAAATGAAATAGAGTTCGATGAAATAATTTAATTTGTATAAAGGAACAAAGCTGATGACATTTATAGAAAATTTCAATCAGGCAGTATTATTTCCATTTGATAGCTTCAATGTTCCTTTTCGCCATGGTCTGCAACTTGAGCTAATCCAGGCAAAACGTTATCCAGGTAATCCAGTGATGACTAAAGGTGATAAAGGATCACCTGATAGCTCCGCCATTGCTTATTATGGAACAGTTATTGAAATCAATGGTAAACTCAATATGTGGTATCTTGGCAAGGGTGAAGGCAAAGATTCATATTTAAGGGTATGCTATGCTTTTAGCAATGATGGATTTCACTGGGAAAAACCACAGCTTGGTTTAGTTGAATATGCTGGAAATAAAGAGAACAATTTGGTGGATCTGGACTGGGGAGGTAAAGCAATGTCATGTTGCGTTATTTATGAACCAGATGATCCGGTTCCAGAACGAAGATATAAGATATTCAGCGAAGTTGAATCAGAAAAAAGTTATAATCAAGGATGTGTTGCCTTCAGTTCAGATGGTCTGCGCTGGATACAATCACCGCTTAATCCTGTAACTCACATTCGAATTGAACCTACGGGGTTAGTTAAACGAAATGGCTGTTATTTTGTAATTGGTCAAAATGCAGGAACTGATCGCGCATTTCAGAAACGTGTGTTAATTGCTCTGGCATCTTACGATTTTGAACATTGGACAGATGCAGTCGTTCTGGGATTCCGACGAGATGATCTGCCTCCAAATCCTGTGCTGTTAGATTATCAAAAGGGTAAACAGGTGCATCTTGGAGCAGGAATTTGGGACCGTGGAAACGTCTTAATTGGATTATATGGACAATGGAACGCCCCTATCGATACAAGCGATCGAAGAGAAATGCGAATGGATATCGGTCTATTAATAAGCAACGATGGGATGCATTATTACGAGCCAATAAGAGACTTTAAGATCATTGATACTTCAGAGGAAGGATGGACAGATTCAAATCCAGAAGGGGACCCGCCACGTTTTGCACAGGGACAGGGAATAGTAAACATAGGAGATAAAACAATAACCTGGTATAGCATCTGGGGTCGTGGTGGCGATAATTCCATCAGATCTGCATACTGGAACAGAGATAGGATCGGCTATTTCTCACCTAATCGAAATCCAATTGAAGGTCAAAAATGGGTTGATTCAGTAAATCCGCATTTTATTTCATCACCTATTAAGATCGGTCAGTATGGAGCAAAAATATTTATAAATGCCAGTGGATTATCTGAGCATAGCAAAATCAATGTTGAAATTCTTAATGAAAAATTTGAAAGAATAAGAGGATATAGCGCATCAAACTTTATTCAATTTAATACTGGTTCTGGTTTTCAATTACCTGTTAAATGGAAAGACAATGACTTTGTAGCTCCTATGTCCGAGCCAATAAGGATTCGTGTTAACTGGGATGGTTTACGATTAGAAGATGCCCGTGTTTATGCAGTATATATAGAGAATCTCGCAAAAGAAGAAAAAATCTAATCTATAATAAATTCGATAAGCCAATTGGTTCAATTACTTCTATTAATGAACTTTTTGGAAGTATAGTTTTTTCAGAACAAACAACCTTTCATGAAATCTTTATTTGAAACTTATACCGTTTTAAAAAATTGTTTATATATTCATTTAGCACTCTTTGAAAAATGGGAAATCATGAAAGTCTCCCTTTTCCAAAGGGAGATTTAGAGGGATTTTATATTGATTGATAATCTTAATAAACAATTATTTTTTAAAAAAGGTATTATGCCCTAACAAACAAAGTATTTTATTATAAACCAATAAATCATTGGATTAATATGGACGTTATGATATAATTATTTAAAAATAATGTTTTTGCGATCTTTTTAGCATCAACAATATAGATAATATTACCAGAGGCTTAATATATTGTGAAAGGTGTTTTATACGTAGTAAGCGTCCCAATTGGCAATTTAGAAGATATTACATTGCGAGCTTTACGCATATTAAAAGAGGTCGATCTAATTGCCGCTGAAGATACTCGCCATACAAGAAAACTCCTTAACCATTATGATATTCACACAAAAACCATAAGTTATTTTGAACATAATGAAATTCAACGTAGTCAGATTCTTATTAAAAGGCTGGAAGAAGGAGAAAATATTGCTTTAGTTCCAGATTCAGGAACACCATCAATATCAGACCCAGGATATATAATTATTAATGAATGTATCTCAGCAGGCATTAATATCGTTCCGATACCGGGACCTTCTGCTTTTTTGAGTGCATTAGTTGTATCGGGATTTCCTATACATAACTTTGTATTTGAAGGTTTTCTTCCTTCAAAAAAATCAAGCAGGATTAAAAAACTAAAAGCCCTTTACAATGAAGCAAGAACTCTAGTTTTCTATGAATCACCTCATAGATTACTGAAATCACTTGCAGACATGCTGGAAATATTTGGTGATAGGGAAATAGTTATTGCAAATGATATTAGCAAAATGTTTGAAGAAATATTTAGAGGAACAATACAACAGGCAATAGAAAAATACACCAAAAATAATCCAAAGGGTGAGTTTACGATAGTTGTAAGGGGAATAAAAGAGCGTGAGAATCAATAAAGCAAAAATTATATTAATAACGGTAATTTTAATCTTACTAACAATTTCAGTAATTTCATATTTAACTTACCATGTCTTTTTCCCAAAACCGCCTATTACAAGTCTAATTCCGAATTCAACCTTAGCCTATCTCAATATGCAGAACCTTAATGAAACTGTATCAGCTATCGAAAGATCTGAATTTATTAAAAGATTTGTTAATTCGAAATTATGGAAAGATATACAATCATCTGAACTCTGGCAGGAAATTATCCAGCAAAAAAATTACCTTGAAGAAAGTGTCGGATTGAATCGAAGTATGCTTATGAGATTGATAGGCAAGAACGCAATCATTGCTATTACCAGCAAGAATTACATAAGAGATTTTGTCTTGATCAGCGAATTGGACATGGTTACAAGGTTAATTCTAACAAGCAGAAAAATTGAGAAAAATATTGCAGATGAATATGAGCTAACCAAAGAAGAATATAAAGGGATAAAACTTGTGATGTTAAAACTGCCAGAACAAACAATATACTATAGTTTTATCGGCAGGATTGGTATTCTCAGTAGTAATTCATCTGTAATTAAAGATATTATTGATCTGTATAAACTAAAATCCGCTGATAGATTTTCCAGAATGTTTGCTGATATATCAACTTCCAATGTTTATGTTTATTTAAATACACAAAGGTCAGAGGAAATTTCAGATTTGTTAAGATCTTATAATATAAGCATAGATCTTTCGAAATTAAGTATAATTAAGTCCTCATCCGCCTGGGTTGGGATAATAAATAATCAAGAAGAAAACTTGAGAATTGACAGCCTGATCTTTTACAAAAATGTTTATGCCCAAGCTAAAGGATCTGAAAATAATAATTATACCTTACCAATTCCTGGTAGAAGTCTTATACTTTTTCTCCATGAGAATCAAGACCCGGGCTTTCTTTTTAGCTTTTTAAACAAATATCTAGCTCCACAGATAAGCTTGATAAGAAGCGAACTTGAAACTTTGTTTACAAACAGTCTGGCTGAAACGATAATTAAACCAGACATTAAAGAATTACGTATGATTCCTCCACTAATAATATTTTTACAGGTAAGAAATAGAGCAATTGCTGAAACAATGCTTAATAGCTTTAATAAGTTTATAAAGAGGCAATATCCAAACTCAGGACTTGAAGAGGTTGATTATAAAAGTAATAGGATTGTCTTTATAAAATCATTTCCGGGATTCTTATTACCAATTGAAATGGGATACGTTTTATTAGAAAATAACATCTTTGTAATGTCAACTGAGCTATATGCACTTAAAGATGTTATAGATACCAGTATTGGAAAGAAACGCTCATTTATTAATGATAAAGAATACCAGAATGTTATGAAATCTTTTCCTGAGAAATCAGATAATAAAATATTTATAAATCTTAAAGTAGTTACCCCTATTATTGATCAGATAGCAAAATTGTATATCTGGCAAGCCAGATTATCAGGGAAAAGGGGTTATGAAAAGACATTAGATTCAATTACTGAAAATATAATTATATTTCAAAATTGGAATTACCTTGGATTATCTTTTAAGAAAAACGGAGATAGGGCAAAGCTTAGCCTGGTCTTAAACAAGTAATACCATTTTAAAAAATTGTTTATATAATCCCCTGACCCCCTTTGAAAAAGGCGAAATGTAGGGGCTTGCGGCCGCAAGCCCCTACAATCCAAAGGGAGATTTAGAGGGATTTTATAATAAATGATAATTTTAATGAATAATTATTTTTTTAAAATGGTATAAGAATAGAAAATTGATTTCAATAATAGTTCTTGCGATAGTATTTTTACTTATATCAATAAGACGTATAGGGAAGGTAAACCTGCAAATTTGGCAAATAATGCTTGGTGGAGCTATCATTGTCTTATTAACCAGGCAAATCCCAATAAGGGACGCAGTAAAATCAGTAAATATTGATGTTATGTTATTCCTTTTTGGCATGTTTGTAGTAGGTCATGCACTTGAGGAAAGCGGTTATTTATCTTTTGTTTCTTATAGTGTTTTTAAGAGAGCTAAAAACATTGACTCACTGATGCTATTAATACTCTTTATTATGGGAGTGACATCTGCATTTTTAATGAATGATACGATAGCAATTATTGGGACACCTGTCGTTCTTTTGATCGCAAAAAAACATAGAATCCCACCAAAACTTATGCTTTTAACACTTGCTTATGCAGTTACTATTGGCAGTGTTATGAGCCCTATTGGCAATCCTCAGAACTTACTCATAGCTATAAGTAGTGGTATTAAAAATCCATTTGTTGTATTTTTCAAATATCTTGCTTTACCTACTATTATAAACCTTATAATTGCGTATTTACTTCTCAAGCTTTTTTATAGGGAACATTTTCATAATGAATCTCTAAATCACATTGCCGAACCAATAACTGATAATAATCTAGCGAAACTATCAAAATCTGCATTGATTATTTTAATAACATTAGTATTAGCAAAAATATTGATAGTGTCTTTGTATCCTGATTTTGATTTCAGGCTGACCTATATAGCCCTCATATCTGCCCTTCCTATTATCCTTTTCAGTCCGAAGCGTATGAATATAGTTAAAAATATAGATTGGCATACCTTGATCTTTTTTGCCTCAATGTTTATACTTATGGAAAGTGTCTGGGAGTCAGGTTTTTTTCAATCGGTGTTAAATTCACTTAAAATAGATATAACAACTAATATTATGATAATGATTGTCAGTGTTGTTATGAGCCAATTAATATCTAATGTGCCTCTTGTCGCATTATATTTACCATTATTGGTAAATGCTGGCATATCCGATAATGGAATGGTCGCCTTAGCAGCTGGAAGCACTATTGCAGGTAATCTTTTTATTCTTGGTGCAGCAAGTAATGTGATAATAATTCAGAATGCTGAAAAAAGATCAAATGAAACAATAACATTTCTGGAATTTGCTAAAGTTGGCATTCCATTGACGATAGCAAATACAACCGTTTACTGGTTATTTCTCAGGATGATTTAGAATGACAAAAGAAAGACTATTTCGCCCAATAATTATTGGTATTATATTATCAATTGCAAACTGCTACTGGATTGTAATGTCAGAGGCAATGTGGTTTACTGTCCATATAACGGTTATATCAATATTCTTTAATGCAGTATTTGTAATGTTTATATTATTGCTATTTAATCAACTGATGAGGAAATACGCGCCGAAATCAAGCATGAGTAATTCGGAACTCCTTATTATATATGTGATGCTGAATATGGCGTCAGCTATGGCTGGTCATGGCTTAATGCAATTGCTTATACCAATTATGGGGCATGCCTTCTGGTATGCAACACCAGAGAATGACTGGGCAAGCCTTTTTCATCGTTACCTTCCAACCTGGCTTACAGTGCAAGATCGATCCGCCTTAAAAGACCATTACATGGGTTATTCAACTTTCTATACTATAGAACATCTGAAGGTATGGATAATCCCCGTGTTATCATGGACATGTTTTATATTTGTATTTGTTTTTTTGATGATATGTATAAATGTAATAGTAAGAAAGCAATGGGTTGAAAAAGAAAAGCTTGCCTATCCAATTATACAGGTTCCTTATGAAATGATAGGACAAACATCAAGTTTTTTTTCCAACAAGCTTATGTGGATAGGTTTTGGTATTTCTGCATCGCTTGATCTACTCAATGGTTTTCATGCGATATGGCCTGATGTTCCTTATATACACCTAAAACTAAATAATATAGGGAGATATTTGGTTTCAAGACCATGGAACGCTGTCGGTTGGCTTCCCATATCATTTTATCCTTTTGTTATAGGCTTGGCTTTCTTTATCCCGTTAGATTTATCATTTTCTTTATGGTTCTTTTACCTTTTCTGGAAAATGCAACGGGTATTATGGTATGTTATGGGCTTTTCAACACAGGGGGGATCTTTTTCTGGATATAAGAGTATAATTGAGCAATCTTCGGGAGCATATTTAGCATTCTTTGTTGTTGCAATGTGGGTAAGCAGAAAGCATTTATGGTCTGTAGTAAAGAAGGTTTTTGGAAATACAAATGCAATTGATGATTCACAGGAACCAATTTCATATAGGTCAGCAGTATTTGGTTTGCTTATAGGTAGTATATTATTAACAATATTTTGCTATCAGGCTGGGATGTCAATATGGGTAGCTGTTGTATTTTTCGTTGTATATTATGCAATAATAACTTCAATAACACGTCTACGTGCAGAGATGGGAGTTCCAGTTCATGATATGCATAATGGTGGTCCTGATCAGCTTATGGCAACGCTATTTGGAACCCGGTTTTTAGGTCCAAAAAATATGTCAATACTCACACTTTTTTGGTTTTTTAATCGTGCTCATTACAGTGATGTTATGCCCCATCAACTTGAAGGATTTAAATTAGCAGAAAAAACTGATACAAGAGGTAGAAGTATATATATTGCTATGATTGTCTCAGTTTTCATCGGTATAATTGCTACTTTCTGGTCATTTTTGCATAGCTCACATCGTATAGGCATGGCAGGTAGAATTGAATGGTTCGGTTGGGAGCCTTATAATCGCCTTCAAAGCTGGATAAGCAATCCAACAAAACCAGATTATTCAACTGCATTATTCCTTGGTATCGGATTTGTAACAACGCTTTTCTTCACTTTCATGCGCAATAGGTTTATATGGTGGCCACTCCATCCAGCAGGTTATGCAGTTTCAAACAGTTGGGGACTTGATGTGACATGGTTTCCAATACTTATAAGCTGTATTTTGAAATTTGTAATACTAAAATATGGTGGATTAAAAACTCATAGCAAAGCTATGCCATTCTTTGCAGGATTGATGCTAGGGGAGTTCGTTATAGGAAGCTTTTGGTCTATCTTTGGTTCATTAACCGGTATCCGAACTTACGCATTCTGGGTTTATTAATAAACAGAATATTAAGTATATATCATGTTAACGAGCTTGAAAGCTCATTGGACAAAGGAAAAATAAATGCTTTCTAATATAGATTTCTGTGGTGTATGGCAGAATAGAGAAATAATAAGACAAAAAATCCATCTGCCACGTTTTTCATCATGGTGGAAAAGTTTTATAGAGCATATCAGGAATGCTGATAATATTTCTTTAGAACTAATATCTTTTGCTTATGCTATTACGGATGATGACCAATTAGGTCGGAAAGCTCTAAATTTATTTAGAAAATCATTACCTGGTTATATACCATTAGATGGAGCAAAAGAATATTATCCTGAATTATCCGCCGATCTTAGCACAGCATCTGCATGCAAAACTCTTGCCTATACTTATAGTTTTCTATATCCGATTCTTGAAAAAGAAGACAAGCAATTGTTATTTATTGAGCTTAAAGAACGCGGAGGCGGTGTAATATATAAAGAAACTCTTGACGGTGCCTGGTGGGGAAATGCCCCAAATTCAAATTGGAATAGCCATCTGCATTCTGGATTGGGATTATCAGGATTGGTATTAATGGAATATGATAAGGAAGAAGCTCGAAAATGGATCGAAACAGCCAGATATACAATGATTAAGATGCTTGATCTGGCAGGTGAAGAAGGTGCAGGAATAGAAGGACCCGGATATTGGGGGTTCTGTTATAGATCAGTGCAAGAAATGGTTTCTGCAATAAAAAACACAGGTGGAGAAAACCTTTATAACCATAAATTTTGGGACTTTTGTATTGAATTTCCTCTTTATTTAATGCGACCTGATAGGTCTGGATTCATAAATTTCTCTGATACTGGATATTCAGGCTTGGGACAAAGTCATTTTTATTATGCAATAGCCTGTGCCAAAAATAATGGGCTTGCTCAATGGTTTGGTGATATTATTCTTCAAAATGGTAATCCTTCTATTTGGGATTTGATCTATTATGATCCGAATGTAAAACCAATATCTCCTGATAATCTACCAACTGATCGTTTTTTCAAAAGCATTCATTTAGCAAGCTTCCGGTCAGATTGGAATAAAGATGCGGTGTTTTTTATACTTAAGGGTGGTTCAAATGCCTGGTCACATTGTCATCTCGATCTGAACAGCTTTTTCATCGATGCTTATGGAGAAAGGTTTGTTGTAGACCCAGGACCCGATCAATATTCGATACATTATTTCACAAGCGTTGAACCAGCAATATCAACATCATGGCATAATACTATTGTTGTAGATGGTGCAGATCAAAGACAGCCTCCAAGATATAGGATGAGTTTTGATCTGGAAGAAGGAGGCGATGCGTATTGCAGACTTTCAGGCTTTATTTCTACAGATCAGGTTTCAGCTATAAGGGGAGACGCTACAACAGCTTATGGCGATTATCTTGATAAATTCTACAGGGATGCTATATATCTAAAACCTGATTGCTTTGTAATATGCGATAATATAAGAGCTAAAGAAGCTCGCACTCAAAGACATTTTCAATGGCTTCTACATAGTGAATTACCAATTATCGAAAATGATGATGGAACTATTACTTTACAAGGTGAAAAAAGCAAACTGATAATTCATCCTGTTTTTCCTATCAAACATTATTGTAAACAGCTTGCACCAAGAGTTTTAGCAAAGGATAAAGATACAGGGAAGCACTATAACTGCTTAAGCATTCGCCCGCAGTGGTGGCATCTTTGGAATGTATCTCCAAAACGTTCTCCATATCCACAATGGGATAGCAGGTCAAATGGTCCATTATATGATCGTGATGTTATATTTCTTGTTGTTTTAACAGTTATGAAAAATGATGAATCTTATAAAAAAGTAATAAATCCAATAATAGACCAGGATTTCTATGGTATTGAGATATTAAGTGGTAATCAAACAGATAAGTTATTCTTTAATCCAAAAAGGTTATCAGTTAAAATAGATGGATTTCAAACTGATAATGAGATCACCATAACCCGATTAAAGGATAATAAAATTGTTTCTTCAATTATGAGATAAGCAGGATAGGTAAATGGTTGTTATTCTGGAGTCTTTATTATTTATCGTAAATTATAGCTCATTAATTAATGTAATGAAAGAACACAACCATTTACCCATACTACATACTAAACATATCAGCCATATAACAAATTTTCTGCATTTCCTCTAGCAATAGCTAGTTTCATTTCTTCTGAAATATCAAGATCAGCAAGCCATTTTACCTGTGGTATTGATTGATTATGCCCCATATAGTCTGAACCCCATATAAGCTTTCGCCAATGGCGTTTAACAAAGCCCAGAGCAAATTCAGGGTCTCTTGTCATTGCATTATACCCGGAACCAGCAGATAAATCTGCATAAAGATTATCGTATTCAGATAATAATCGATCAAGCGCACCACCCGGCTTAATTGGATCTGGAGGATAACCGCCTCTCGGATCATCTGCGGAAATTGCGCTCCAAAAACCCGGTCCATGACCAACCCACTTCACATTTTTAAATTCTTTAAGGCAGGATTCTAATCGAGGCAAACCAACCTCATCGTAACAATATCTTGTATTTATCTCAAAATCTAATGGCAGACCATATTCATCACATTTAGCATATATTAACCTATTTCTGGGATCATCGAAGGCAAGCTCATTTATATGTTCACCGAATCCCTTACATCCATAGTGTTTGACATACACATCCATTATTTGAGCAACATTATGATGGCGTGGATCAATACACATAAATGCTATCAACCTTTCTGGATACATATCACGGGCTTCGATAGCATGCTCTGTTAAAAAATATCCTGAAGCACCTTCTGGGCTTTCAAGAGGGAGCAATACGCTTTTTTCTATACCTTCTCTATTCATCCGCTCAATCAACTGATGCACTGAAAGTCCGATATTGTTTGGATAAGAATGCCTATATAAATTTCCTATATGAACATGAAAATCAATCATGTTTATACTCCTGTTTCAATCTTCTTAATTAAACTAAGAATTTATATTATATTGGTCATGGAAAGACATTAATCAGGATAATTATGATTCATTAATCTAATGAGCACAATTCCTTCCGTAAGTAGATAATCCAGTTATCTCCTTCGCGTAATTCACCATCTGAAGTAGCTAAACTCCAATGCTCAAGGTATGGTCCTTTATCTAACGTTTCATATCCTAGTCTCAGATATAGAGAATATGCCCGTTGATTATGATAAGGATCAACACCTATAAATATTTCACTAAAGTCCTGCCTAAACGCAGTCTTTTATTATAAAATCCCTCTAAATCTCCCTTTGGAAAAGGGAGACTTTCCTTATTTCCCCTTTTTCCAAAGATTTACATGATTTGTAGTAGCCTGATTCATCGAGCGTTTGAATATACGCCCAATAAATTGAGCTACTACAAACTAACTTTTTATTCGATTAAAATAAAGCTAAATTTCTGGGACTTTAACAGACACTTCTTTTCTCGATTTTGCAGACCTTGCAATGCCATCCATTATAACATTTGTTATAAGCACCTTTTCTGGATCTATTGGAGAAGGTCCACCACTTCTAACTGCTTTGATGAACTCCCTTACTTGCTTATCCCAGACATCAACTGGCTTCATGCCTTCTATTCGCATATTCACCATATTATCTACTTTATCTACCTTTAGAGTGCAACCTTCTGATTTCACTAATTTTTCCAGTTCTTCTGGAACGCTGTCGGCATATATTTCACTAAAGGTCATTCCAGCTTTCTTGCCGAGAAAATAACTATGACCAAGTGAATTAGCATGAACAGCCCAGGATATCTTAAATACCATTATGGAACCATCCTCAAACCTTACCCATGCGGCACCAAATTCCTCGACATCCATTGATTCGAGTCCTGGAATATTTTTTGCCAGATAATCACATGTAAATGCAGAAACTGTAACTGGCTTTGGATAGTTAAGCGTAAACAATGTGTCATGCATGTTATATACACCAATATCAACCACTGCGCCAAAACCGGCGGTTTTCTTTTGTATAAATGTTCCTCCGGGTATGCCTCTGCGTCTACATCCAACAGATTCACAATAATAGACATCACCCAGAATTCCAGCATCCATGATCTTTCTTGCCATAACAACATGTGGCTGATACCTGCTGTGGATCGCAATATGCAGAATTTTATTGGACTTTTTAGCTGCCCTGACCATAGCGGTTGCATCAGCTAGTGTTGCAGCCATTGGCTTTTCACAAAGGACATGTTTTCCTGCTTCAAGAGCTGCTACAGTCGGTCGCCTATGAGCCTGGTTAAATGTGCAGACACTCACAGTCTGTATCTCATCGACGGTTTCAAGCATTTTATTATAGCTTGAGAAGGCATTCTTTTTAGGAACTCCCCATCTTTCTGCAAATTGAACTGCTTTCTCCTTTATTATGTCGCATACAGCAACTACCTGTATATCTTCGATCTTTGAATACACACCCATGTGATGATTGGCTATTCCGCCTGTGCCAACCACAGCCACTTTTATTTTGTCCATATTTTTGCTCCTTTTCAGATAACATTTGGACAGCAAAATTTACTACCTACGAAATTTTCTTAACCTTTTAAAAGGTTGCTATTAACTATAGCATTATTATGTGAATAAGTCCAGAAAAGACTATATTTTTTACATAAAAAAGTCACAAATTTCCATTGAAAAAACGAACGATCTTTTTTACAAAAGATTAAACCGTTTCAATATATCAGACACATCTTTATTTGTCTTAGCAAGCTCCCTCAGTGAGAGAATAAGGTTTTCAACTTTTCCTCTTTCTAATCCTAAATCTGATTCTATTTCTCTAACCTTAGTTTCAAATGGTCTTATCATGCTTCTTCTATCCCATATTGCAAATCCTATCGTTGCTCCTGTTATACCAACAAATATAGTAACCAGCATCCACATGAAAATAATTATTTGCTCAAATCTCTTATCAACTTGTTCAAACCTCTTATCTACTTGCTCAAGCCTCTTATCAACTTGTTCAAACCTCTTATCTATTTGTTCAAATCTTTTATCAACATAGTTTTTGAATTCAATTAACGACGTTTCTATCCTTATCAGTCTATCCCTGTCTTCTAGAGTATAAGGAACTTCTTTAGCCAGGACATTCAGACTTAAAATAGTCATATATAAAACTAAAATGTATATATATTTTAACTTTAGATTTTTCAAAACTTCCTCTCCAATCCTTTGAAGTTAACGTTTCATACGCTTAGTATACAAATTATACGTTTATTAAATATGAGAAAAAAGGTTATAAAAGGTTAAAGCGTTTTAGTATTTCGGATATATCTTCGTTTGTTTTAGCAAGTTCCCTCAATGAGAGAATAAGGTTTTCAACTTTTCCTTTTTCTAATCCCAAATCTAATTCTATTTCTCTAACCTTAGTTTCAAATGGTCTTATCATGGTTCTCCTATCCCATATTGCAAATCCTATCGTTGCCCCGGTTACTCCAACAAATACAGCAACCAGCATCCACATAAAAATAATTATTTGCTCAAATCTTTTATCCACTTGTTCAAACCTTTTATCTATCTGTTCAAATCTTTTATCAACATAGTTTTTGAATTCATTTAACGACGTTTCTATCCTTATCAGTCTATCCCTGTCTTCTAGAGTATAAGGAACTTCTTTAGCCAGGACATTCAGACTTAAAATAGTC
>FWPV01011883.1_pt1 | contig 13664 bp, 15 predicted proteins | sample 2228371 | NCBI WGS metagenome assembly FWPV01 (sample SAMEA103939776, study PRJEB20133) | metagenome | reverse complement strand
CCTTCCTAAGGTCAAGCGGATTTATCAGAGGCAAAAGAGGAGTTAAAGGTGGATATTCGCTTTCAGTTCCAGAAGACAAAGTTTCCCTGTATGAAATTCTTGTTTCTCTCGAAGGTCCAATTGAGCCTGTCTTCTGTGTAACTGATCCTCAGGAATGCGAACGCTCGGACTCATGTGTAACGCGCAGCATCTGGGTTCGGCTCAATAACTCAATAGCAGAACTTCTGAGCTAAATTACGCTTAAAGACCTCGTAGATGATTATCTTGAAAACATTAAAAGTTCAAAGCAAAAAATTAAAAAAGTTACGAAAAAATGTTGACAACATTAAGAATTGGAATAAAATCGGATTCTAATATAATTTCGATAGGTTATGTAGAAATGAATCTCAATGGTGTTTTGAAATGTAATTACCCAAAATCAGGAGGCCCTTCCCGAATGTGTCTCTTCTTCTGCGCCTAAATAAAAAATACAACGCAGAAGGAGGGATATTTAATGTCCACCACAAAGACCATTCAGGAAATCAATGAAAAAATAAAGCAAGGCAAGGCAGTCGTTGTCACTGCCGAAGAAATGATAGAGATCGTCAAATCTGAAGGGGCAAAAGCAGCTGCCAGAAAAGTTGATGTCGTAACAACAGGAACTTTCGGTCCAATGTGTTCTTCGGGCGCTTTTTTAAATTTCGGGCACTACGATCCGCCACTTAAGTTCTTCGAGGTATATTTGAATGAAGTTCCTGCATACGGCGGGCTTGCGGCTGCGGATGTTTACATCGGAGCAACACAGCCTTCGAATGATAGAGGCATAGAGTACGGTGGTGCTCACGTAATCGAGGACCTCATTGCGCGCAAGCCGATAAAACTTGCTGCATACAATAACTTCCCTACAGACTGCTATCCAGCTACTGAGCTTGAAGAATACATTATCCTTGATAACCTGAACGAAGCATACTTGTACAATCCAAGAAACGCATATCAGAACTACGCTGCAGCCACAAATTCCTCAAAAAAGGTTTTGAAGACCTATATGGGCATTCTCCTGCCTAACTACGGAAATGTAACGTACTCAACATCCTCTCAGATATCACCACTGCTGAAAGATCCAGAATACAGAACTATAGGCATCGGAACAAGAATCTTCTTTGGAGGAACTATAGGTTACGTGGCGTGGCAGGGCACACAGCATAATCCGTCAAGACAAAGGGACGAAAACGGTGTGCCAATAGGTCCAGCTGGAACGCTTGCCTTAATCGGCGATTTGAAAAGTATGAGCACAAGATACATAAAGGCGGCTACTTATACAGGTTATGGCTGCAGTCTTTTTGTTGGAGTAGGTGTGCCTATTCCTGTGCTCGACGAGGATATAGCTTACCAGACAGGCTTATCTGATGCTGAACTCAAAACTTTCATATTTGACTACTCAGTTCCCTCTCGCACGCGACCTATTGTAAAAGAAGTTACATATGCTGAACTTCGCTCAGGCTGCGTAGAAATCAATGGAAAGAAAGTGCCTGCTTCTCCACTCACTTCGTATGCCCGCTCACTTGAAATCGCAGAAACTTTGAAGAGCTGGATTAAAGAAGGCAAATTCCTGCTTTCTGAGCCAGTCGCGCCCCTGCCCAAGGATACTACCTTCAAGCCTTTCACACCTTACAAGGAGGGAGCTGAGTAAGATGAAAAAGAAATTAGTCCTTACTTTTCCACCAAGAACGGTCAATAAACCGATCACATATCACCTTGTAAAAGATTTCGATCTTGTGATCAACATCATTTACGCAAAAATCGAGCAGAACGAGGTCGGAGTCCTCGTAATTGAGGTGAAAGGACCAAAGGAAAACTTTGAAGCAGCTGTTAAGTTTCTGGAGCAGCAGCGAATAAAAGTACAGCTTCTTGCCCAGGATCTTGATCTGGACCTCGAAAAATGTGTAGAGTGCGGTTTGTGCGTAGGAATATGCCCTACAGAGGCTCTTTATCTCAATGGAGGTTATCATATTCAGTTTGAGAAGGATAAATGCATTCTCTGCGAAAACTGTATCCAGGCCTGTCCGACGCGTGCAATAAATCTGAAAATTTAAGGAGTAGAGATGCGCTATCTAAATTCGATAGTAGAATCGATTGGAAATACACCTCTCGTAAGACTTTCTGGAATTGAAAGTAAGTACGGGCTTGATTTCAGGGTTTTTGCAAAACTTGAGATGTTTAATCCTGCTGGGAGCGTTAAAGACAGGCTTGCACTTGCTCTGGTCAAAGATGCTGTTGAAAAAGGATTGCTTGACCCTGAAAGAACGGAGAAGAACAGAAAAGCCCTCTGGGTTGAACCAACAAGCGGAAATACCGGGATCGGGCTTGCTTTTTTAAGCAGAATATTCGGATTCAGACTTGTTCTTACGATGCCCGAGAGTATGTCAAGGGAAAGACAGTACCTTCTTGCTTATCTTGGTGCAGACGTAGTTCTCACGCCCGCTGATAGAGGGATGAATGGTGCAGTTCAAGCGGCTGACTGGATAGTTGAAAATATGGGAGCGTATAAACCCGACCAGTTCGCAAACCCTGCTAACTGGAAGTTTCACTACAGAACAACAGGCCCTGAAATCTGGGAGCAAACCGGAGGAACTATTGATATTTTTGTAGCCGGAAGCGGAACAGGAGGAACGATAACAGGCGCAGGAAAATTTTTAAAGGAACAGAAAGATAGCATCAAAGCAGTAGTGGTCGAGCCTGAAGAATCTGCTGTAATCTCTGGTAACCCGCCGGGAAGACATGGAATACAGGGAATTGGACCCGGGTTTATCCCAAAAGTTCTCGATACGTCTGTAATTGATAATATAATTCAGATTAAGACTGAAGAGGCATTGAGATTTGCTAAGGAAATCGCCGACATTGAAGGCATGCTCGCAGGTATTTCTTCGGGAGCAGCGCTTGCTGCCGTGTTAAAATTGAGTGAGTATGTGGATACAAAAGGTAAGAATGTGGTTACAGTATTTCCAGACACAGGAGAACGATATCTTTCGACGACTCTGTTTGAGAATGAAAGCGTAAAATCTAAGATATGTAGTTTCGAAAACTGGAGGCTCTTAAATGAGTGAAAGAATGCTTGAGATTAGAGACCTGAGCGTAAGAGTTGAAGGCAGAGAAATTCTAAAAAACCTGAACTTAAGTATCTACAAAGACGAAGTTGTCTGTCTTTTCGGGCCAAACGGAGCCGGAAAATCAACCCTTCTCTACACTTTGATCGGCTACCCGGGGTATGAAATAACTTCGGGCGAAATCATTTTCAAAGGCAGAAAAATAAATGATCTGCCTGTCGATGAGCGAGTAAAAATGGGTATCGGTATTGCATTCCAGCATCCTCCGAAACTGGTGGGAGTTAAACTGAAAGAACTGCTTGAGCTGGTTGCAAAGAATGGAAGTTCAGTGCAGGAGCTGGATGAGAAGGCAAAAACACTTAAGATGGCCGAGTTTCTGCATAGAGATTTGAATTATGGTTTTTCGGGTGGCGAGGTAAAAAGGTCTGAAATTCTACAACTCGCACTTATGAAGCCCGAATTTCTTATGCTTGATGAGCCCGACTCAGGTGTTGATGTGGAAAACGTTGAGCTTCTTGGAAGGGAAATTCAGAAGCTGCTTCAAGGACGATCCGGCCTTATCATCACCCACATAGGCTATATACTCAATTTTATAAAAGCTGACAGAGCGATTGTACTGTATAACGGAAAACTTGCTTGCGAGGGAGATCCTTATAAGGTATTGAAAGATATCAAAGACAAGGGTTATAAAGCATGTTTGGAGTGTGCTAAATGCTGAAGCTGAGCTGGGAAGAGAAAATGGAAAAAGCCAGACAGGCGTTAAGCAAGGTGCCTGCTTACGGACCTGACGTTGATATCAACAAATTTTTGCTCGAGCAAGCAGAAGAGGAAGATGGTTACATCAACTTACAGGAACTTCCTGAAAAAACATCAAAAAGAGCTCTTCATGCCGGGATCATAACTTCTGAAGAAGGAAGAAGCGGCACCTTTTTCCAGAAAGATACCAGGGTGCTCTGCGCAAGGCCGAGGCAGGAAGGAATCGAGGTCATGTCCACAACGGCCGCTCTCAAAAAATACGAGTGGCTGAAAGACATGATGTGGACAGCTGTGGCTCCTGATGCTGATAAATACACTGCAGCCGTTGCACTGCACAGAACTCACGGTTATTTCATAAGAGCGCTTCCTCAAGTGAAAACTGTATATCCAGTTCAGGCATGTTTGTACATTTCAAAACGAGACCTTGTTCAACGGGTTCACAATGTTATTATTGCTGAGCCGGGAAGCGAACTTCACATAATCACAGGTTGCACAACCGAAGAAGACACGACTTCTGCAATGCACATCGGAATCAGCGAGTTCTTCGTAAAAGAAGGTGCAAAAATTACCTTTACAATGGTTCACAGCTGGGGAAAAGAAGTGCATGTAAGACCGAGAACAGGGGTTATAGTCGAGAAAGATGGTGTTTACATAAGCAATTACATCTGCTTGCGTGAAGTTTCCACACTTCAGATGTACCCAACAGTTCATCTGATAGGAGATAATGCTAAAACCTCTCTTAATTCAATAATCTACGGAAGAGGAAATTCAAGGTTTGATGCAGGCGGAAAGGCAATTCTTAAAGCACCCGGCGCAAGCGCTGAAATAATCTCAAGAGTGATATCTGACGATAACTCAGAAATTATTGCTCGTGGAAATCTCACGGCTGAAACTAAGGGTGTTAAGGGACACCTCGAATGCAAAGGATTGATGCTTTCTGATACTTCCAGAACTTATGCAGTTCCAGAGCTTGATGCTAAAGCAGCTGATGTTGAGCTTTCTCATGAGGCTGCAGTCGGTAAAATTGCTGAAGAGCAGATTCTCTATTTGATGTCCAGAGGACTTTCAGCTGATGAAGCCACATCACTCCTTATTCGAGGATTCCTGAATGTCGATATTCAAGGCCTTCCGCCAGAGCTTGAAGCCGAAACGAAGAGGCTTATGGAGCTTGAATACGAGTCCGGATTGTAAAGACTTCTTTTCAAAACTGACAAAAAAACTCAAAAAAGCACGGATTAGAGATGACTGACTTTAACAAAGTCTGGTCGAGGCAGATCCCCCTTTTTGAAGAGGGATTTAAAGATCAGGAGAAATTGAGGAATAGCAGGGTTGTTGTTTCCGGTGCCGGCGGCCTGGGAAGTGCAGTTCTTTATTACCTCTCGGCCGCCGGCACCGGAAACCTCCTTATTATCGACAAAGACACTGTTGATGAAACGAATCTGAACCGTCAAATCCTTTATAACACCGGTGATATCGGCAGACAAAAAGCTAAAGTTGCCAGCGAAAGAATTTCCCTTTTAAATCCTTATCTGAAGGCTGTTCCTGTCACAAAAGAACTCGAAGAGTCAAAAGCAGAAATACTTGATTTTAAACCGGAACTCATCGTTGATTGCCTTGACAATCTTGATGCGCGTCTCTTTCTAAACAAGATTGCACATGATTTAAGCGTTCCGTTTATCAGCGCCGTTGTTCAGGGCTTTGAAGCACGATTACACGTAGTTTATCCGTTTGAAAGCGCATGTCTATCATGTATTTATGAAGGTAAAAAATCTGCTGCGCAAACACCACCAGTAATAGGTGTCACACCAGGAATTGCTGGTGTAATTGAGGCAGCGGTGGCAATAAACATAATACTCGGCAGAAAGCCGCTTAAGAATAAGCTGCTTAGAGTAGACTTGAAAGAGATTACTTTTGAGACATTTGAAATAGAAAAGAGGAGGGATTGCCCTGTCTGTTCGAATAAATCTTAATTTTCGAGGCGAGGAAAAAGAGATAGATTCGCCGGAAAATGTGGTCGAATTAATTAAGTTCTTGGGTTTAAACCGCGAAGAAGTTCTGGTAACAGTAAACGGCTCTCTGGTTACAGAAGATTACGCGCTTAAAGAAGGCGATAGTGTAAGAATACTGAGTGTAATATCGGGCGGTTAATTTTCATGCGCTGCAGCAAATGTTTTGATAAAGCCGTCATAAATCTTAAGCAATACAATTTGAAACTCTGTCCTCAACATTTTAAAGAATTTTTTGCCGGTCGGGTTGAGAAGACCATCAAGAAGTACAGGCTTTTTAATAGAAACGATCTTATTATCATTGCTGTTTCTGGTGGAAAAGATAGCCTTGCCCTCTGGTATGTATTAAACAAGCTGGGATACAAAACCCACGGCTTTCACATCAACCTCGGTATATCTCATAACTCTTACTCTGATATCTCTGAGAAAAAAACAAGAAGATTTGCAGAAATGCACGGACTTCCCCTGACAGTTCAGTATGCAGTTGAAGAGCCGGGTTTCAGCATTGATAATTACAGGAAAGCCGGCCACAGAAGTGCCTGCTCAACCTGCGGAACAGTAAAAAGATATCTCATGAACAGATTTGCCAGGCAATCAGCAGCAAACATTTTAGCAACAGGCCATAATCTTGATGATGAGGCAGCTGTGCTTCTTGGCAACGTTCTCAACTGGCAGACCGGGTATCTTGCCAGACAATATCCAAAGCTCGAAGCCTCTGGAGATTTTTTTGTTTTAAGAGTAAAACCGTTTGTTGAATTAGGCGAAAGAGAAATCGCTGCTTACAGTGTTCTTGAAGGAATTGATTTTGTCGAAGATGAATGTCCCTACTCTGTCGGAGCCACCACAATCTTTTACAAGCGAATTCTAAACCAGATTGAAGAGAAATCTCCCGGAACGAAATTGAGATTCCTGCGCGGCTTCTTTGAAAATAAGCACCTGTTTTCGGATTTAGAGAAAGACGTAAAGCTCATTTCATGTGAGGAATGCGGTCAACCGAGCGTGGTTTCTCCATGTTCGTATTGCAGGATGAAAAAGAGAGCTCATGAGAATGTTTGATGACGTGCGCCTGAAAATTGCAAAAAGCGCTCTTGTTGCAATGAGCGGCGGCATCGATTCAACTCACGCTGCCTGGACTCTGAAAGAGTGTGGATTGAGAGTTTGCGGTGTATATTTCAAGCTTTTTCCTGAAAACTCTCCGATTTCCGCTTATCTTCCTCTGAAAAAGCAAGCGCGAGCGATGGAAAATGCTTTTCTAGCCGCTGAAGAACTCGGCATAGATTTTCTCGTTGAAGATGTAAGTGCTGACTTCGAAAGAGAGATAATTAATTATTTTGTGAATGAGTACTTAAGGGGCAGAACCCCAAACCCCTGCATCATGTGTAATCCAAAGATTAAATTCAGGACTCTTTACGAACTTTCAGAACAAAAAGGGTTTGACCTTATCGCCACAGGTCATTATGCAGTGGTCAGGAAAAACGAAGATGATTCTTTCAGCCTTTTTAAAGCCAGAGATTTAAAAAAAGATCAGACCTACTATCTTTACAGACTTAATCAGCAGATACTTAAAAAAGCTGTGTTTCCAAACGGAATTTATGAGAAGGAAGAAATTATTCGCACATTCAAGACTTTAATGAAAAAACCTGAGTTTTCGAGCGAAAGTCAGGAAGTCTGTTTTATCAAGCGTGACTATAGAGAATTCATAATGAAGATTTTTCCGGATGCAGTAAAGCCAGGGAAGTTTGTGGATCCTGAAGGAAAAATTCTTGGAGAGCATAAAGGAGTGGCATTTTATACCGTAGGACAGAGAAGGGGTCTTGGTATCGCGCTTGGAAAAAGATCCTATGTGATAAGAATCGACCCCGAAAGTGATGAGGTCACTATTGGTACTGAAGAAATGCTTTATCCGGAGAAAATTCAGATTTCTGATCTCAGCTTTATCAGTGGCAGGCCGCCACAGAAAGAGTTCGGCGCTTCAGTGAAAGTCAGATACAGAATGAAAGAAATTCCATGTTCGGTTTATATAGAGAATGGAAATGCAGTTGTGGAATTTAAAGAAAAATGTCCTTTTCCTGCACCAGGGCAGTCTGCAGTGTTTTACAATGATAGTGAAGTTATTGGAGGAGGCCTGATTGATAGATGGCTGTAAATATGATCGCTGAAATTGACTACAGCGTAACCCCCTACATTGAACCTGAAACTTTAGAGAAAATTGAAGCACTGAAAAAAGAGTTGAAGGCTGTTATACTGGCACACAATTATCAGCTGCCTGAACTTCAGGTTGTTGCTGATTTCGTAGGCGATTCACTTGAGCTTGCAATCAAAGCTTCTCAGCTGGAAAACATCGATCATATTTTCTTTTGCGGTGTCCATTTCATGGCTGAAACTGCTGCTATTTTAAATCCCGACGCAAGAGTAATAATTCCTGATCCGAAAGCCGGCTGTCCGCTTGCAGATATGATTGAGCCAGAAGATGTAATGAAACTAAAAGAGAAATATAAAGGAGATCCTGTAGTCGCTTACGTAAATACATCTGCCGCGGTCAAAGCTGAAGTCGATATCTGCTGTACAAGCTCAAATGCTTTAAAGGTTGTTGAAGCGCTTGAAGCTGATGAAGTTGTGTTTGTGCCTGACAAAAATCTTGCAGAGTTCGTTGCTTCAAAAACCACTAAGAGAATAATTTCCTGGGATGGCTTTTGCCCTACTCATATGAGATTTACAGTTGAGGATATCGAAAGAGCCAGAGTGGAACATCCTGAAGCCGCAATTGTGGTGCATCCTGAATGCAGAAGAGAGGTTCAGCTTGCTGCTGATTTCATCCTCTCAACAGGCGGCATGTATCGGCTTCCTGAAGAAACAGATATAAGAGAATTTGTCATAGGAACAGAAACAGGTATGCTTTTCAGATTGAAGCGAACTTATCCTAACAGGGAATTCTATCCTCTTAATGAACGGGCATTCTGCCCAAATATGAAAAAAAATACCCTCGAGAAACTGGTTGCACAGATGGAAACTCCAACGAATATCGTATCTGTTGACAGAGAAACTGCTGAAAAAGCAAAGAAATCAATTGAACGCATGATTGCAATCGTCTGATGGAAGCTTTACTGAAAAAAGCTTTAACTGGCCTGAATGATATATTTCAGGAAAAAACCGTTCTTCTCTGTTATTCTGGCGGCCTTGACTCCACAGTTCTTGCGGCACTATTAAAAAAAGCTGGAATTAAAACGGCACTTCTCTTCGCAAAATCTCCCATCAGGAAACCACAGATTGAATACAACGTGAAAAAGCTTGCTTCCTTATTATCGCTAAAGCTCATTGTCGTAGAAACTCAAGAGCTGAATAATGAGAGGTTTTTGAAAGAGCCCGAAAACCGCTGTTACTACTGCAAGCTGGAAATTTTCAGAAGAGCTAAAGAGATTGCAGAAAAAGAATTGTTTGACTTTATTGCAGATGGAACAAATACTCATGACATCTCAGATCATCGTCCAGGAATGCTTGCAGCAAAAGAATACGATGTCGTCTCTCCGTATCTGAAGCTTGGATTGGGAAAAAAGGAAATTTCTGAGCTGAGAAAAATCTTGAAACTTCCCGTAGACGAGAGAGCCACTACCTGTTTTGCAACCAGGTTTATTGACCGGAAGATGCCTGTAAGTAAAGAGCTGTTCAGCTCTATCGATGAAATGGAAAGCCAGCTTAAGTCATTTGGCTTCTTCGATGTGAGAGTTAGAGTTTTAAGCAATAATAAGCTCCTTATACAGGTTTCAGAAAATCAGGTCCTTGAGCTTGAAAAAATACACCCGTTGCTGAGATACCCTATGGGGTATAATATTATCATCGATACGGCAGGATACAGGCCTGCTGGAAAATTAATCTAAAAGGTGATTTAAGTGGATTTAAGCATATCGGCTGCTTTTATAGGTGGTTTGATAACCTTCTTTTCGCCCTGCGTTCTACCGTTGATACCGGTGTATATGGGGCTTGTCACCGGCCTTTCATTTGATGAGCTGAAAACCGGTTTTAACAGAGAAAGATTTACTCAGGTAGCTTTAAAGCTGCTTATGTTCATATCAGGATTCACTCTGATTTTTGTTTCACTCGGCGCAACAGGCGCCTTTGTTGGCCAACTATTGCTCAGGTATAAATTCTACTTGATCAAAGCAGCAGGTCTGATGATGATACTTTTCGGGCTCTACCTTCTTGGGGTTTTTCGCATGAGCATTCTTGAAAGAACTGCAAGAATAGATGTGACTAATAAAAAATTATCATCAGGAATTACCACAGCATTTCTTTTAGGAATCGTTTTCGGGTTTGCCTGGTCTCCCTGCTCGGGTCCTATTCTCGGCTCAATTATTCTTCTTGCATCCACTTCAGCAAATGTAGCAAGAGGAGCTCTGCTGCTTTTCTCCTATTCACTTGGAATTGCTGTTCCGCTGTTCATCAGTGGTATTCTTTTCTCGTATTTTCTTAAATTCCTTTCAAGATTCGGCAGAATGCTCAGTTTTGTAGATAAAACTGCTGGAGCTCTTCTTCTCATCGTAGGGTTGCTATTTCTCACAGGAAATCAGGGTATACTATATTTACTTTTTTAGATGATGTAGAAGAGAGCATGAAAGAAGTCGGAAAAGTTATTGAGGTTAAAAACGGAAAAGCGATTGTGGAGTTTACAGGTACTTCAGCCTGCAGTGGCTGTGGCGCAGCATGCAGTGTAAAAGGGAAAAAACGTATCACAGAAGCGTTCGATTTCATCGGAGTTCAAAACGAAGACACGGTTGAAGTCGAGTTTCAGGAGAGAAAAATCCTTAAGGCGCTGTTTCTTTCATATGGATTTCCTCTGCTCATGTTTTTTCTCGGATATCTTCTCGGATCTGTAACCTCCAGTGCTTTTGGAATTAAAACTGAGGTTGTTGCAATTTCCCTTTCGTTTGTCTCTCTTGCTGCCTCATACTTTCTTATACGGATTCTTTTTTCGAAAGGGTATCTTAAAGAGTCTGAGTTTGTCCCTGTAATCAGAAAGAGATTATGAGGAATCCAATAAAGAAACGGGCGGAAGAGGTTATTGAAAGCCCTCTGCTGCAGCCAGAATCTGCAACAGAAGCTTTTACAATTCAGTCGCAGCTTAGAGAAAAGCTTGTTATAAAACCCCTTGACTTAAACAAAGTTGAGCTTGCGGCTGCAGTTGACGTAAGCTACAAGAAACAAGCAAATAGTGCTTCCTGCGCACTTGTCGTCTTTAACTTTAAAAATCAGGCTATTGTTGAAATAATAACAGCTCATTCTGAGATAAAATTCCCTTACATCCCCGGGCTTCTTGCTTTCAGAGAAATTCCACCAATTCTTGAAGCACTAAAAAAGGCGGACCATGATATAGATATGATTATCTGCGAAGGGCATGGTATATCTCACCCCAGAGGATTCGGATTTGCATCTCATCTTGGTGTGATGCTGAATATACCGACAATCGGTGTTGCTAAAAATCTGCTCTTCGGAGTTGTGGGCGGAGAGCGGCATCTGATTTCAGAGTTTTATATCTCTAAAGTAATTAATCCAGGAAACAACGAGGCGATCGCCTATTCGGTGGAAAAAATTTCAGGAAACCGGAGTTTAAAACCAGTATACGTTTCACCCGGTCACCTCACTGACCTAAAAACCTCGCTCGATGTGTTTTTAAGAATTTCTGGAAAGCACAGAATGCCTGAAGTGCTTAGAATTGCTCACAGATATTCAGGATCAACCGATCCTAACTCAAATTCCTGATGAGATTTGAGTAAATACGATCTCCCTCTTCAATTATTATTTTCTTTACGGCAAGCAAAATTTCAGGGTTCGTTCTTCCGCTCAACGAAGCAAGCGTCTCTATTATGTCTTTCTGCATTAAAACTCCAGAAGTGGAAGCAATTTTTTTGTCGATTGCACAGGAAACATTCACCATTTCAGATACGGTTGGATCTTCTTCAAATTCTACAAAAGCTTCTAAAAGCAAGGGGTAGTTCTCAAGCACCTGTCTCCTTTCCAGGCTTCCAAAAAATGAACCCTGAAAAGGTTCGTATGTGGTATACATCTCGTGAATTGTTGCTGCTCTAACCGGTGTTTCACAGTCAAAGTATGAAATGCGCTTACAGATAAGTCTCACAATTTCTCTTACTCTCCAGATATGACCTGCAATCGGTCGGCTACGCAGCTCGAAAACTTTCATAATTTCTCTTGCCACATCCTCTTCGTGCCCGATTTGAACTTTTCCCCAGAATTCATTCACATAATTTAAGACTTTTAAAGGCTCTTCCCAGAGAAAATCGAAATCGTTCTGTTCGAGAAAATTCCTGAAGATCTGAAATAAATCGAGATCAAATTCTTTGTTGGCAGCTCTTTCAAGCATCGAAAGCGCGACGCGCGAGTTTGCCGTAACAATCATTGCAGAATCATAAGAATCAACGATTCTGAGTGCCTGAGCTTCAGGTAGGATATCTGCGCCTCGCTTGCCGAACGGGAAACCTCCTCCATCAAACCACTCATGGTGTTCAAGAACAATATTTGCAGCGGGTTTCAAAATATTTATACGTCTTAAGACCTGCGAGGCTCTTATGGGGTGGTTTGCGAGCCAGGCATTCTGGTAGTGATCCACAAGGCTTCTTGCCCTTAAAGGATGGACGTTTGAGCCAATCGCACCGATATCGTGGAAAAGTCCGGCGATAAAAACCTGGCTTCTATTTGATTCTAGAATTTCAGAAGCAAAAGTTGAAGCTAAAATGGCCACTCTTGCTGAATGAAGGTTGATGAGATCGCCTTCCTGATCAGCTATTAGGGGAGTTGCCTGAATTATCTGTTTGAAAAAATCTTTTTCGTAGCCGGCTCTTTCTTCGTTTATATTCAGATTAAAAAATTCCAATTTTTTCCCTTCCTGCCGACGGCCCTCTCATTTAATTATCGAAAAGGAAGGGACTTAACTTTATAAAAAAATAATATTTTTTATCCCTTAACTACGGCAAGAGGAACCAGTCTAGCAACCTTTCTTGAAAGCCCTGATACCTCACAGATATCAACCACTCTGTCGACATCTTTGTATGCCTCTGGTGCCTCTTCTGCAAGCAAAGCAAGGCTTCCGCTGACAACCTTTATGCCCCTATTCTCAAGCTTGCTCTTTAGCTCTGAACCTCTTATTTTTCTTTTTGCTTCCGCTCTACTCATCACTCTTCCGGCGCCATGGCAGGTAGAAGCAAATGCTTTTCTCTCGCCTTCAGTAGTTCCAACGAGAACGTATGAGGCAGAACCCATGTCACCCGGGATAATTACTGGCTGACCGATATTTCTGTATTTTTCTGGCAGCTCCTCTCGCCCCGGTCCAAAAGCTCTTGTTGCGCCTTTTCTGTGTACGCACAGAAGCTTCCTTTTTCCATTTACTTCATGCCATTCGAATTTCGCAACATTGTGAGAAACATCGTAAACAAGTTTGATGCCCATCTTATCAGATGACATCATTAACGCTTTTTCAAAGGAATACCTAACCCAGTGACCGAGAATTTCCCTATTACACAGTGCATAATTCACCGCGCAAGCCATAGCTTTAAAATAATTTTTTCCTTCCTCTGAATTCACAGGAGCGCAAGCAAGCTGCCTGTCAGGAAGCTTGTAACCATACTTTCTTACAGCTGAATCCATTACCTTCAAATAATCTGTGCAGATCTGGTGGCCAAAACCGCGAGAGCCAGAATGAATCATGACCACAATCTGATCTTTAAAAAGGCCGAAGGCCTCAGCAGTTTTCTTATCGTATATCTGATCGACTTTTTGAATTTCTAGAAAATGATTACCGGCTCCAAGAGTG
>FWPV01011880.1_pt1 | contig 13669 bp, 10 predicted proteins | sample 2228371 | NCBI WGS metagenome assembly FWPV01 (sample SAMEA103939776, study PRJEB20133) | metagenome | reverse complement strand
CTCTGCAACGGTGATGTTCGGCGGCAACGCCGACCTGGGCGCGTTTCTGGTGGACGCTAACGGGATGACACTGTACATCTTCGCCATGGACGAGCCGGGCGTGACCCATTGCTACGGTGATTGTGCGGTGAACTGGCCGCCGCTGCTGGTCGCCGAAGGCGAGACCCCCACGCTGGCGGCGGGTATCCCCGGACGGCTGGGGGTAGTAACCCGCACCGATGGCACCCGCCAGGTCGCCTATAACGGCATGCCGCTTTACTACTGGATCCATGATCAGGCGCCCGGTGATGCTACCGGCCACCTGGTCGGCGACGTATGGTTCGTGGCCGTGCCGCCGACTGTCGCGCTGGGCGGCAACGCCGAACTGGGAACCTTCCTGGTGGGCGAGACCGGCATGACGCTCTACATGTTCACGCGGGATGAGCCGGGCGTCTCCAATTGCTATGGCCAGTGCGCGGCAAACTGGCCGCCGCTGGTGGTGGACGAGGACGAAGAGCCGACCATCCTACCCGGCCTGCCGGGAACGCTGGGGGTGATCCAGCGGACGGACGGGCTGCGCCAGGTTACCTACAACGATATGCCGCTTTACTACTGGGTGAATGACAAGGCCGCTGGCGACGCAACCGGCCAGAATGTCAACAGCGTATGGTTTGTGATCAAGCCGCCGACGGTCTCCTTGAGCAGCAGCGAGGCACTGGGCGACTACCTGGTTGGCCCGGACGGCATGACACTCTACACCTTCGCCAACGATCAGCCGGGCGTCTCCAACTGCATTGAGCGCTGCGCGGTGAACTGGCCGCCACTGCTGGTGGCCGAAGGCGAGGAACCGACAGCAGCCGCTGATCTGCCCGGCACACTGGGCGTGATCCAGCGTGCCGACGGCACCTATCAGGTCACTTACAACGACATGCCGCTCTACACCTGGATCCGGGACGTGATCCCCGGCGATACCACCGGCCACCTGGTCGGCGATGTCTGGTTCCTCGCCACGGTAGGCGGCGAGACAATGACCATGTACGAAGGCGGATACTAGCAAGATTCAAGATCGACCTGCTCCGTAACGTGCCCCGGGGCAGACTGGCGCGGGGTAGAGGTAAGGCGTGAGCCTCCATCTGCCCCGCGCTTTTTGTTCGCTCAGGTCAATCGGCTTTGCACCAGGCCGTAGCGGCTCCAATCCAGGGATTCATCGGCGGTGTTCAGGCTCCCCAGCGCTATTGGCAGACCGACGCTGGCATCGCTCTTGATCGAGCGCAGAGTGACCAGCGGCGCGGGGAAGCCGGCGACCGCGTCAGCGAAGGTCGCCCCGGCTGGCCAGATCGTGTCCCCGACCAGACGCCGGTAGTTGAGATCGCCCTTGAAGATGACCAGCCGGGCCGGGGCAAGCAAAGCCTGCAGGCGCGGCGGCAAATCCCAGCAGAAGCGACCGCCGTTCCAGAAAGGATCGGCGACCAGATGCAAACGCCCGCTCTCAAAGGCGTCGGTCAGGCGGACAGCCAGCCGCCGCACAGGGTCAGGCCGGGCTTCCGCCAGGCGCAGGAAGCGCCAGAAATCAGCCACGGTTGCGTCGCTGACGAACCCCGGATGGAACTTCAGGTGCAGAAAGACGCTCTCCGCCCCGCCAGTTTGCAGCAAAGCATCGGCCAGGACGAGATCCATCGCCAGTTCGCGCCCGTAGTTATCCAGCACCAGGTGCACCGGACCGCGCGCGGCCAGCAGATGGGCCACAACCACGCCGCTATCATCGACCAGCAGGTCGTCGTGAGCCGCCTCAGTGCCATGCGCCATCGACCAGGGGAAGCTCAGATCCATGCGGTTGCCCCACAGGGCGCTGATCAGCAGGCGACCCAGCCGCTCGTCCGGCGGCAGGGCGGAGCCGTTCGCTTCCAGGGCCTCGGCGATCATCGTCCACAGGTCAGCGCTGCTCTCCTCCTCCTGTTTGATCGGCAGGAAGGGATCGCGACCGGTTTCCCACCAGCGCACGGCCTCCAGAATCAGGCGGTAGGCATAGGTTTCCGCCACAAACCAGGTCGTCTGGTGCCAGCTTTCGCCCAGGTGTGGGGCCAGGACGGCCATCCAGTCTTCGTAATCCGGCGCGGGCAGGGGTAGCTCCGGCAGCGCGGCATCCCCGGCAATGGCCGTCCGCAGGCGCTGCAGCGCCTCCCGAATCGCAGGCGTGTAGTCCGGGTTGACATCCAGCACGCGCTGGAGGGTATCCGGAACACGGATGCGCATGGTGTGGTTGGCGAAGGCATTGCTGTGATCGGTGCGGACAGGCGGCGGGGCATACGCTGGGCGGGGCATGATTTCTCCTGCATGAACTGGATGGCATGGGGCAGCCGTCGGGGCTGCGCGTCCTGGCAACAGGACGCAGATTGCGGGCCGATCATACCTGAAGGCAAGCCGGATGTGGAGGGCAGATTGCGCAAAGAAAAACCGTAGCGCCCCGTGAGAGGGGCGCTGCGTCCTGGCGGATGGGTGTGTTTTACTTCTTCTCCGTCTTGGCCTCAAGCAGCTTCTTGGCTTTGACGGCGATCTTCTTGACGGGGCTTGGCTCAGTCTTGGGCAGCCGGATGGTCAGGATACCGTTCTCCAGCTCAGCTTCGGCCTTCTCAAAGTTGACACCTTCCGGCAGGCGTACGGCACGGCTGAACTTGCCGTAACGCAGCTCGCGACGATGCCAGTTTTCCTTCTGCTCATCATACTCAGCGCGCGACTCGGCGGAGATGGTCAGGATGTCATCGCGCACCTCGATGTTGATGTCCTCCTGCTTGACGCCGGGGATGGCCGTCCGCACAATCACATTCTTGTCATCGCTGGAGACATCGAGCGCCAGCGGGTTGACAGCCGCCTCATCCTCAAAGGGCCACAGTTCGCGCTCCACCAGATCCATCATCCGGCGCATTTCGCGGAACGGATTGAAACGGTCATAACGCATCAACATAGACACCCTCCTTAACACTCCACGCCGTACAGGCTGTGGTGTTGTTGCAACTGTAGTCAAGCAAAGCTGTATCGGAATCACATCAGCGCGGTATCAGAACCGTGTAAGAAATTCCCGGCCAGGGGGGCAGGCTCAGCCGATCCGCACGCGGGAACCGGCGGGAGTACGCTCCACTTCCAGGCGAGCGGGGAAGGCATCGCGCAAATCGTCAAGGTGGGTGATGACCAGAATAAGGTCGAAGTCGTCAGCCACAGCATTGATGGCCTCGACCAGTCGTTCGCGTCCGGGGGCATCCTGCGTACCAAAGCCCTCATCGATGAACAGGGTGCGCAGATGCGCACCGGCCCGGCGGGCCAGCAGCTTGCTGAGCGCTATCCGCAGGGCAAAGTCGATGCGGAAGGCTTCCCCACCGCTGTAGAGGGCATAGTCACGCGTGCCGCTCTCATCAGCGATAACGATGTCCAAGGTATCGATCTGGCCGCCGCCGACCTTCTCCCGCCGGGTGCTGATCTGCAGACGCATCCGTCCGTCGGTCATGCGCGTCAACAGGGTATTGGCCGCGTCCTCCAGTTCCGGAATGGCCGCCTCGATGATCATGGCCGGGATACCGCTGCCCCCGAATGCCTCCCGCAGCTCGGCATAGAGACTCCCCTGCTCAGCCAGGGCCGCCCGCCGGGCCTGCAGGGCTTCCTGCCGCTGGCGTGCCCCGGCCAGGGCGTGGAGCGCCTGCTGGGCACGGGCGCGCCGTTCCGCTGCCGTCTGGAAGGATGCCCGCACAGCGCGGGCCTCATCGAAGCGGCGGTTGGCTTCCGCCACCAGAGTCTGCAGACGCTCGATCTCGGCCCCGCTGGCGGCGTGGGCGGCCTCGTCCTCGGCCCGCCGCTCGCGCAGACGGGCCAGCCGTTCCTGAGCAGCAGCCAGTGCTTCCTCAGCGGCAGGCAGAGCGTCCAGCGCGATCTGCAGTTCGTTCTGCTGGCGCTCGTAGGCGCGGTAGGCGGCGAGATTCTCGCGGGCGGCAGCGTGGGCGGAACGATCATACCCCAGCGCGGCGATCTCCTCCTGCAGCAGGGCCAGCTGGGCACGGGCCTCCCCGGCGTAGTTCTCCGCCGCAAGGATCGCTTCCACACTGGCCAGCGCATCACGGGCGGCCTGCAGGCGCTGATCGGCGTCACGGGCGGCTTCCAGGCGGGCGCGCAATTCGCCGCTACGCTGACGCAGAACATTCAGGCGGCTGAGATCGGCCTGCAGGGCCTGGGCTGCCGCCTCATGGCGGGCCAGCTCAGCCTGGATCGTCTGCAGGCGGGCGCTATTGGCACGGAAGCGGTCACCGCGGGCGGTACCATCAGCGCGGAAGGCGGCGATGAGTTCAGCGCGGCGGGGTGGCGGCAACGGTTGCTGGCAGGTCGGGCATTCAGAGGAGTCGGGATCGGCGGCGCTGAGCGTATCCAGGCGGGCCTTGATCTGGCCCATCTCCCGGCGCAGGGCGTCATTGGCTCCGCGCAGGGCGGCAGCCTCCTCCTTAAGACTGGCCATCGTCTGGCGTAGCGCATCGCGTTCGGCTTCGCGGGCCTGCAGCGCGCTGATCTCAGTCTCAACGGCATCCAGTTCGGTGGCAATGGAGTCCGCGTCAACAGCCAGGCGGCTCAGTTCCTCGATCGCGCCACGATGATCAGCGGCCTGCGCTTCCAGTTCAGCACGGGCAGCAGCGATCTGGCGCTCAAGTTCGTGACGGCGCGCCTCCGCTTCCTGGAGGGTCAGCAGCTTGTCGCCCAGCGAGCGGTCGGCCTGACGGGCCGCTTCCAGGGTGGCAAAACCCGCTTCGATCGCCTCGCGGCGGGCGATGATCGCCCGGTAATCGGTCACCCGGCCAGTCAGCCGTTCGATCTCGGCCAGCAGTGCCCGCTCATCATGAACATAGGCCCGCAGGCGACGATCAAGATCGGCCTGCCGGTCGAGAGCCGCCCGCAGTTGCGCCGGAGCATCACGGACAGCGTCATAGGTGGCTTCGGCTTCATGCAGGGCAGCAGCAGCGGCGGCATGATCGGCCTCAGCGGCGGCCAGGTCACGCTCCAGCACAGGCTGGCGAGCCAGGTCATCGGCGATCTCAGAGAGCCGGCCATCAATGTTCTGCAGCGCGCCTTCGATCTCGCGCAGGCGATCGCGGGCCTGCTCCGCCCAGCGTTCCCAGCTCCCCAGTCCCAGGATGTCGGCCAGGATTTGCCGGCGCTGGGCGGGTGGCCGGGTGGTGAAAGCGTCGGCGCGACCCTGCTGCAGGAAAGCGCTGTGGACAAACGTATCGTAATCCAGGCGGAGCAGGCCGGTGATACGGGCCTGGGTCTCGCGCAGGGTAGGAGCGCTGATGTCACGCAGACCGCTGGCCGCCGATTCATCGCGGATGTACAGGCTCAGGCCGGTCTGCCGGCGGCGGCGATCGCGCCCGCGTGTGACCAGGTAGCGCCTGCCTTCCTGCTCAAATTCCAGCTCGACGCGCATCTCGTCCGCGCCGAGGGTGATCAGGTCCTGGTCGGTACGGCCACGGGCGCGACCCCACAACGCCCAGGTGATCGCGTCCAGCAAGGCAGACTTGCCCGCGCCGTTCGGTCCGCTGAGCACGGCCAGATGCAGCCCCTCAAAGACGATTGGATCGGGGGCATGGTAGGGCAGAAAGTTGCGCAGGGTCAGGCGTATCGGAAGCATGGGTTGTTTCTGGCGTTACATCCTCAATATTGCAGCTCACGTTGCCGGTCTACCGCGTGTCAGGTGTCCTCATCCCCCAGGATTTCCCGCGCGGCGTCGAGCAGATCGCGCAGGCGATCCGGCGGCACTCCCCTGCCCTCAAAGTAGCGCCGTACCAGTTCCTCCGGCGGCAGGCGCTCCGGGCTGGCCCCCAGCCGGGTATGCACCGGGCGAGTCACAGCGACCTGGATGGCGGCCACATGAGCAGCCCCGGCAGCAAGCAGGGCGCGGCGGATGACACCATCCTGCAGCAGGTGAGCATTGGTCTCGCTCAGGTCGACGATCACGCGCACAACAGCAGCAGTCACGTCCAGCGCTTCCGCAGCAGCCAGAATGACGGCGGTCGGATCGCGGCTGTCGCGGGCGTCAACGCGCACAGTCACGAAGGGTCGCGCTGCCAGCGGCACAAAGCGCCAGGCCGCCGCGCCGCGCGTCACCTCCGCCCAGCAGAAGCCCTTTGGTTCCCCTTCCTCACCGAAGTTCAGACGCTCCAGGCTCCCGCTATAGACCACCGGCGGGATGCTGCCGGGCAACGTCAACACCTGGTGGCGGTGGCGGTGACCCAGGGCCACGTAATCCCAGCGGCGATCAGTCAGGGCTTCCAGGGCGACCGTCACATCGCGGCCCAGCATCACCTCCTGCTCGCTACCGGGCCGCGCCCCGCGCACGCTTAAGTGCCCGGCCAGCACACGCGGGGCAGGATCGGCATCGGCTTCCGCCGCCAGCGCGTGCAGACGATCCTCAAGCGCACGCACCAACGCGGTGTCCAGCTCGGCCTGTGTCAGGCCGCGGGCACGGTCTTCCGGGAGCAGGCGGGCACGAAGCGGATAAGGCGCCGCAGCAACCTGCACCGGCCCGTGTCCGGTCTCGATGCGGTGCAGGGCGTATGCCATGCCGACAATCACGTTCGGCACGCCCAGCGCAGCGTAGATTTCAAGGCTGGCCGCTTTCCCGGCGCTAGCCGGCAGATCGTGGTTACCCACCAGCAACATCACCGGGCACAGCGCGGCCAGTTCCCGCACAAAGCGGGCGAATTCCCGCTGGTAGGTCGGGCTGGGATTGCGCGTCTGGAAGGCATCCCCGGCGAAGATCGCCACATCCGCGCCATGCGCGGCGGCGTAATCGCGCACCTCCCCCAGCCGGGCGAAGAAGTCCTCCGCACGGGAACTGAGGCCAGTTTCCGGGTCAGTCCGTCCGTAGGCTTCCAGGCCGATATGAATATCAGCAAAGTGGAGGATACGGATCGGGTCGCTCATGCCAGACGCACTCCGGGGCAGCACTCAGGGCAGCTTGCCAGTGCGACGGAACAGGTAACGGCCAAAGACCATCTCCGCCGGACCATCCGGTTTGCGGCGGAACTCCACCGGCATCTGCACGCCGCCGCCATCCTGCACGTAGAAAGTCGCAACCTCATCGCCGACTTCATCCGGAAGGAGCACGATCCTGGCCTGGGAGAGCTTGCCCGCCTTCTCGTAAACCAGAAAGTCGCCCGCCCGCCGGATCTGAACGCGCATGGTAGCCCTGTAGGTCTCGTAGGTGCCAGTCAGGGCTTCCAGGCGACGCATGTGACGGACGAAGGGCAGTGCCTCCGGATCCTTGCCCAGCAACTCGGCCAGCCCGTAGAGGGCAAAATGACTCATCGGATAGCCCGTACCGTTGGCCAGCAGCATAATCCCGATGTTCTCCGCCGGGATGAAGGCCATATGCGCCGTGGCCACGCCGACCGATCCGCCATGCCCGATCACCCGATGACCCAGAAAATCCGGCGTGATCTGCAGGCCGTAGGCGTAACCGGGTGGGCCAAAGTGCGGTCGGCGCTCCGGCTGGGTGATGCGCGGCGTTTGCATCTCAGCCAGGCTGGCGGCGCCAATCAACCGCACGCCGTTGTATTCGCCGCCATTGAGGTACATCTGGATATAACGGGCCATCTCCACCACGCTGCTAACCAGCGCACCATCCGCCTGCAACGTGTTGAAGACATAGCTGGATGGCTCCCGCGTGCCTTCCGGGGTGACGACATAAGGCACCGCCACGTTCTTATCCGCCGCCAGAGCAGCCTGATTGAACGTCGAACGGGTCATCCCCAGTGGCTCCAGGATGCGCTCAGCAATGTAATCGGCATACGGTTTGCCGCTGAGACGGGCGATGATCTCGCCCAGCAGGGCGAACCCTTCATTGAGGTAGTACCAGCGCTCGCCGGGCTTGTTCAACGTCCAGTCGCCGGCGTCTTTCATGAAGGTCAGCAGGTCGGCGGCGGTGCTGATTGGCAGGGGGATATCACTGCCATCCGAATGGGCATAGATGATCTGCTCCATGTAAGCCAGGGCGGGCAGGCCAGAGGTGTGGGTCATCAGGTGCCAGATACGTACCGGCTCTCCACCGGGCCGCACCTGAAACTCCGGGATGAACTTCTCAACCGGATCGTCGACACTGAGCAGACCCGCTTCCGCCAGTTGCATGATGGCCAGGGTTGTGAATGACTTGGTGACGGAACCGATGCCGTATAGCGTATCCGGCGTGGCAGGCAGGCCAGCAGCCAGGTCGCGGAAGCCAAAGCCGCGCGCCCAGATCACATCACCGCCGCGCACCACAGCGACACTCAGACCAGGCAGGTGGGTGGCGGCAAGCTGCTCAAAGATAAACGCCTCAAGTTTTTCCAGCGGCATGGTGACTCCTCACAGGGGCCAGACAGGCGAACATCCACGCACATTGCCGCCAACTGTAGACCGCGCCGCGCCCCCTGTCAACACGGAGGGCGTGCCGCATCCCGTGCCGGGCGCAAGGCAGGAAAACAGGGGGCCATCCCACTGCCCATTCCCTGTTCCCTGCTCCCTACCCCTGTTTTTCCCCTGCCGGTTGCATCCGGCCCGGTTCTTGCCTACCATTGGAAATGAGCAGGCATGGTACCGCCGGTGGCGGAAAGGACCGATCCGGTCATGATGAGCGATAGATCCACGCCAGGCGACGACCTGATCGGCCGCACGATCGGGCATTACCAGATCCTGCGGGAGTTGGGCCGTGGCGGCATGGCTACCGTCTACCTGGCCCGCCAGACCAACATGAACCGCCAGGTGGCGATCAAGGTACTGCCGCGCGTCTTCCTGCACGACCCGACCTTCCTGGAACGCTTCAAGCGGGAAGTGCAGCTCATCGCCGAACTGGAGCACCCGCACATCCTGCCTGTTTACGACTTCGGCGAGGTTGACGGCATTCCGTATATCGTCATGCGCTACCTGGGCGGCGGGAGTATGCTCGATCTGCTCATCGATGGCCTGCCGCCGCTGGCCAGCCTGGAGAAGCCGATCCAGCAGGTTTGCTCCGCGCTGGACTTTGCCCATAGCGAGGGCATCATCCACCGCGATCTGAAGCCGTCCAACATCATGCTGGACGAGCACGGCAACGCCTACCTTTCCGACTTCGGCATCGCCCAGATCATGCAGGATGCCGGACGGCTAACCGGTTCCGCGCTGATCGGCACGCCAGCCTATATGTCGCCCGAACAGGCCGAAGGTCGCCCGCTGGATGCCCGCTCCGATGTGTATTCGCTGGGCGTTGTTCTGTTCGAGATGGTGACCGGCCGCGAGCCGTTCCAGGCCGACACGCCCATGGCCATGCTGCTCAAGCAAATCGCCGAGCCGATGCCTTCCCCGCGTGCCTACCGGCCTGACCTGCCGCTGGCAGTGGAACAGGTGATCCTGCGGGCAACGCTCAAAGACCCGGCGTCACGCTACCCGTCGGCGCTGGCGCTGGCAGCGGCCTTCAGCCAGGCCCTGCGCACCATTTCGCCGGAGCAGAGCAGCGTCCGTCTGCCCCGCCCGCCTTCCACCGAGATCACGATGCTACCCCGCCGGGAACCGCTGCCGGATATCGCGGAGACCCTCGCCGAAGAAGACGAACCCACGATCATCGGCGTTGAAGATCTGGTCGCGCCCACCATCCCGGCGGCAGAGAAGCATCCCGCACTGGAGCGGATGCCAGCGGCGGAAGACACATCGGCAGTGACCAGGGCAGCGGAGCGTACACCGACGGCGATCCGGGCCGGGCAAGCGGCGGCCCGACCAGAGGCAAGACGCCGCCGGTGGCTGGCGACGCTGGCCGGGTTGCTGCTTGTTGTTATTCTGGCCTTCGGCGCAGTGCGATTGTTGCGCAGTGGTTGGTTGGGCAGGACACTCCGTTCCGCGGAACCGACGCCCTTCCCCGGCGCGGTGCTGTATACCAGCCCGGACGCGCTATACCGGCTGGCCGTGCCGGAAACCTGGCAGAAACTCCCTCTGCCCGTCACCAACGGGCAGGCAGTCCTGTGGGCGCCAGCGGATGACAGCGCCTTTGTGGCGCTGCACCTGATGACGGCGCAGGCGGCCGATACGTTCGCCGACCAGGTTGAGCGTTACGACCGGGCGACCTACGGTGACTCGCGTCTGTTTGTCCTCATTGACCGGGCTATGCAGCCCGATGGCCGCCTGCGGATCAGCTATCGCCTTCCACAACCGGCGACGCTCTACGAGCGTTTTGGCCGCGGCCAGCTTGACCTGTTCTACGAACAGGCTGGCTCGTATCTCGCCGTGCTGGAGTTTTTCACCAGCGACGGGGCGGATGCAGACGCGCTGTTGCCCGTGTTGCAGAACGTGCTGGATTCGGTGGCGCTCAACCCGACCGGATGAGCGTCACCGGGGGCAGGAAAAGGGATTCGGGGGGTATCGTCGGAAGCGGTATTATGAATCGGGAAAGGATATGCGCATGGTGCCCAGAGCAATATGGCGTCTGGTGGCGCTGGTGGTAGCTTTGGAGATCCTGAGCACGGGCTGCGGCCTGCTGCCGGGGATTGACGCGGTGGCCACACCGGTCAGCAACGCCCCGCCTGCTTCCAGCTACCTGCCGAATCTGGCAGGCTACACCCGCCTGGATGCCCGCCGCATTCAGGACTTCATCGCCGGGCTGGGGGAAACCGGCTCGGTCCTGCTGGGGCAGTTCCAGGCAACCGCCGTGATCGCCATGATCGATGATGTGGCCGGTTGCTACCAGGATATGGGCGCGGTGGCAGCCAGCGGCTACAGCAAGGATGCCCTGCCGATCGTGGCCGGTGTGGTGGCCGTCGCCAACCGCAACCTGCTGCTCAACCCGCAGACCTTCCTGGCCTGTATCACCCGCGCCCGCCAGCCCCAGGGCCTGCTGGAAGGCCAGGGCGGCGGTGGGCTGCAGCCCTGCGCCCATAGCTACAGCACCGTGATCAACGGGGAGACTTTTGACTTCCTGTATGCGGGCACCGATCTGGAGATCTGCCAGGCCTTCTGCCGCGCCCTGCCCGGCTGCACCGGCCACTGATCAGCGCGGCAGAGCCTCCACAGCCACCGGGAGAGATAGAGGAGAGGAGCGACTCAGGTGAACAAACGTATCTTTGCCATGCTGATCGCGGCTGCGCTGCTGGCAGTTGCTATCGCCGGCCCGGCGAGCGCCCAGGGTGGGGAGTGCTTTGGCGATGTGGTCTATTTTCGGGCCTGCTTCCTGGAGGGCCACCGGCTACAGGTGCTGCGCATCGAGAATGGGCGGGGGATCGAAGTCGGGATCATCCCCGGTGAGGTGTATCCCTATGCCGCCGCGTATTTCGACAGCGCCCGGCTGATCTACACCATCAGCGCTGACGGCTACGCCGCAGAACTTTACTTCACCGGCAAGACGCCCGCCCCCGCCAATGGCTACGATACCACCTGGACGCTGGTCTTTTACGGCCCCGCCGGCCCGCTCTCCCGCGCCGAATTCACCCGGCGCACCGCTGCCGATCCGACCGTGACCTTGCCCACCCCGATCCCGGTGGGCGGACGGCGCGTCACAGGCACGGGGGCCGCCCCCCAGCCGGTTGATGTCCCGGTGGTGGGCCCCTTCGAGCCAAGCATCATCCGACCCGGATCGGCCAGCACCTGCCTGGTCCACGCCAATTACACGGTGCGCATGCGCCAGGCGCCTTCTACCGGCGCAGCTGTCCTGGAGCGCGTGCCCTATGGCACTTCCATGCCAGCGGATATGCGGACCTCGGATGGGCAATGGGTACGGGCCTTCTTCGTCGGGGAAGGTGGAGTCGGGCGACTGGGCTGGGTCTTTGCCAGCTATCTGGACCTGAGCGCGGCCTGCGAGGATATCACCATCGTCGCTCCGCTGGCTGCTGCGCCCGCCGCAGTCCCGGTCAGCGTCCCGGTTTCGGCAGCGACGGCCTCCCCGGCAGCGCCACAGCCGGCGGCAACACCCTTCGATCCGACCTGGGGCGGCCAGCTTGACCTGACCATCACGCAGCCGGGCAGCGTCCAGACCTGCCTGGTGCGCACGACGTACACCGTGCGCATGCGAGCCATGCCGTCGGAGAGCGCCCCTGTGCTGGTCAGCGTGCCGTACCAGTCGTCGATGCCCGCCGATCTGCGCACGACCGATGGCAGCTGGATCCGGGCCAACTACCTTGGCTCGCTGGGCTGGATCAACAGCCAGTACCTGTCGCTCAGCGAGGCGTGCGCCGGTTTGCCCGGCATTAACCCGCTGCCATAACGCCAGCATACGGTGCGAACAGCACTGCTCATCGGCACACCGCCCGACTCCCACCAGTCGGGCGGTGTTTGTTCAGCGGGTTGGATCGCTGACACGGCGGCGCAGAGGCCGCCAGAATGTCAGGTACGCAGACAGACCCAGCAATACCAGCGCCTGCGCCATCCAGATCATGGCCCAGCCGGCAGGGGGCAGGAGGCCGACCGCCTGCGCCATGTGATAGGCGTCATTGGGGATATTCCCCAGGCGCGTCACTGCCCGAGCGTCCAGACTGTTGAGCAAACCCCACAGATCGAGGACAGCGTTCAGGCCGGTTAGCATGGCCAGGACGTTCAGCACGAACGTCACCAGCAGGCGCGGCGCCTTCCAGCCGAGGGCGATGAGCGCGGCGGCGGAGAGCAGCCCGACCAGGATGGCCGTGCCGCTGCGGGCAAAGGCCAGCGTGATCGCGCCCAGGCCGAGACCCAGGATCACGGCGATGGCCTGCGCTTGCGCCGTGCGGTTGACCAGGAAGAGCAGGACGGCGCCGAACAGGGCTGTGCCCACGTAGCCAGCCGGGATGACCAGCCACGGCGCACGGTGCGCCGTAGTCGCCACGCCCGCCCCGCTGGCATAAACCTGATATTCCAGGAATGTCCCGCCGCTGATCACTGCCGCCAGACCGTGACTCATCTCATGGATGGTTGTCACAAAATAGCGGAAGGGATACAGCAAACCGTTCAGCTCCGGCACCTGCCAGAGCAGCAACACCAGCAGGAAAGCCAGGGCAGCCAGCAGCAACGAGCGACGGCGGCTATTGGCGAACATGCGGGTTCTCCTCCGGGGACGCCAGGTCATAATTGGGTGCTTCTGTCGGTCAGTACGAGATTCGGGTGACAGGGGTTGCAGCACAGGACAGGGGGTGTTGAACGGGGTAGATTAAGGCGAGACCATCTGCTCACGGAAGATTTAAGACTCTGGGGGGTTGACAGCTTTTCGATTCGCGTTTAGACTGGCGAAGGACTACGCGCGAAAGGAGCGAGGCGCATGTTCAACAGCACACTCATGTACCGCCTCTGGGCACCGATGAACGTCGGTGGTGAAGCTATCACCCAGGGAGTAATGCGCCTGCTCGCCGGTAGTTACCGTTAAGAATCAGGTAACAAAAGGCCGTGGGCGCGCCCCACGGCCTTTTTTGTTGCCGCAGTCCACAGACGACGGCAACACCAGGACACCAAGCCAGAGTCCAGGCCGTGGGGGAGCGATCCCGCCGCGGCCTGTTTCGTTCCCGGCGCCCGCAGCCCGCCCTGCCAGAGGGGAACAGGGCAGCTGCCAGCGCAGGGGGGCGAGCAATCGAACCGGGCGGAGCAGCGTACTGCTGAGGGGTGGCCAGTAGGTCACCGGAGGGGAAATACAACGTATCGTACCGTTGGGAGGCAAGCGTCAATAAGAGGGGATCACGATGGATTTGCGTACTTACCAGAT
>FWPV01011879.1_pt1 | contig 13669 bp, 13 predicted proteins | sample 2228371 | NCBI WGS metagenome assembly FWPV01 (sample SAMEA103939776, study PRJEB20133) | metagenome | reverse complement strand
CAGGTCGATTTGTCATAGGCCCTCTTGGCGGGATCGTACCCAGAAAAGAGCCCATCATCGAAACTGTATTTCGGGTTTACGATAAAGGAGGCATTCGTGTAGTTCTTCACGTAGAATTCATCGTAGAGGTTGTTGTCAAGGATGTACTTGATCATGCCGCCCAAAAAGGCGATATCGGTTCCCGAGCGAAGTCGAACAAAGATATCGGCCTTTGCTGAAGTTCGAGTGAACCTCGGATCGACATGGATGAAGATCGCCCCCTTATCCCTTGCCGCTTGAATCCACTTGAATGAAACGGGATGGTTTTCGGCAACATTGCCACCCATGTTGAGAATGACGTCGGCATTTCTGAAGTCAATGTAATGATTCGTCATCGCACCGCGCCCGAACGACTCTGCCAGAGCCGCTACTGTCGCGCTGTGTCAGATACGGGCTTGGTGTTCGATGTAGATGATCCCCAGGGCTCGGAGGAATTTTTGATAAAGCCAGCATTCCTCATTATCGAGGGCTGCACTTCCTACTGAGGCGATTCCGTTGGTCCGGTTGACCACCTGTCCCTGAGCGTTCTTTTCCATGAAGCTCGCATCACGGCTCTTCTTGATGTTGGCCGCAATCTTATCCAGTGCCCATTCCCATGGGACCTCCTTCCAGGTGGTGCTGTAGGGGGCACGATAACGGACCTTTTGGAGTCGATGGGGGTTGACTGCAATTTGATAACTCGATGCCCCTTTCGCACAGAGGGCCCCCTCGCTGATCGGATGATCAGGATCGCCCTCCGCATTGATCACATTGCCCTTGGCATCGGTATGGAAGATAATGCCGCACCCCACTGAACAGTAACAGCAGATCGACGTTGTTTCCTTCGCTCCCTTGATTCTCAGCTCTTGGGCATAGACCTGAGCGGGTGTGAGGTCAAATCCAAGACCGCCAATAATTGTTCCTGCCGCTGTGGCTCCCGAAATCTGCAAAAATTTTCTTCGGGTAAGTTTCATAGATGTCTTTCACCTTCCTTTCTCGAAATTTTTTAGCAATATTGACATTCACCCCCTTTCATTTTAGTTAAAAAAAATTCGAGCACCGAATTCAGGCAACGCGACCATGTGAAAGATAACACAAAACAAAAATTAGTCAAGCTTAAAATTGCGATCCTTATCTCGCCTTTTTTAACTAAAGATCAATAGTAATCTTAGGCAATTGGCAATCTATCATGTAATGGAGGAAGGTTATGAACATCATAAAGCCGAAAGGACAGGAGATATTCGATATCGAATTGGAGAAAGACCTCCTCGCCAAGAATAGGAGTTTAGCGAAAAGGAATAAGAAGAAGTTTGATCGTTCAAAGATACTGGCTATTGATATCATGGGTTCGATTGGATCCGGGAAGACCTCTTTGATCAAAGCCATCCTAAAAAGGCTCGGCCTGGGGAAAGAGGTTGCCGTCATTGCCGGAGATCTTACGACGACGATCGATGCGAATCGGATTGAAGAGGAAGGGGCCCAGGTCGTTCAGGTCAATACAGGGAAGGAATGCCATCTGGATGCTCGCCTGGTTGGTCAAGCGATTGAAAGGATCGCCCTTGAAGAGATCAAACTCCTTTTCATTGAGAATGTTGGTAATCTCATCTGCCCTGGGGAGTTCCCCTTAGGGGCCCATAAGAGGCTGGTGGTGGTTTCGGTGACGGAAGGGCCCTATATGATCATTAAGCATCCTTACATCTTCCGAGAGGCAGATGTGATTGTGCTCAATAAGATCGATTTAGCCAGAGCGATGAAAGTGAACCCATCCCGATTGGAAAGGGATGCCAAGCGGATTAATCCTGCTGCTCCTTTCATCAAGACGAATGCCCTCAGTGGCAGAGGAATCCCAGGTGTTCTCCGTGCCCTTGGGTTGAAGGCCTGACCATGCACGAGTTCTCCATTGCCTCGGAGATTGTCCAGGCTGTTCTCAATACCGCAGAAAAAAATAAGGGCAAGAGGGTTCTCTCTGTTCAGTTAGAAATTGGTGAATTCACCTTTCTCAACAGGCAACAGGTTCTGTTCTGGTTGAATGAATTATTCAAGGGCTCAGCAGCAGAAGGGGCGGAGATCAGACTTCGAATCGTTAGGGCTCGGATCTCTTGTCAGGGATGCGGTTACCACGGAAGGGCCCCCTCAAGAGAGGGGGATCTTGTCCGGCACTTTATCCAATGTTGTTGCCCCCGGTGTGGCTCTTTTCGAATAAGAATTGAAAAAGGGCGGGAATGTCTCCTCAGAAAGGTTCGGATATTGAAATAGATTCAACCGATCTCTTGTCCTCCCTTCGATGGGCGAAGAAGAAGAGGTTCAACAGATCCTTGGGTACTGGCCTCCGCTAAGCATGTCCAAGATTCTGTGGCCCCCGATGAAGGTCCGAAGCACCACCTTCTTCGGGTGTTCGTCAACAACCCTTCCGATGATCTCGCTGTCTCTTCCGAGGGGATGACTTCTCATCACCTCGAGCAACTTCTCGGCCTCCTCCGGCGGACAGATCGCAATTAACTTCCCTTCGTTCGCGAGATAAAGGGGGTCAAAACCCAAGAGCTCACAGATCCCCTTCACCTCATCCCTGATGGGAATCCTCTCCTCGTCAAGGACCATTCCGACATTGGACTTAAGGGAAATCTCGTTGAGGGTAGTGGCGAGCCCTCCCCGAGTGGGATCCCGAAAACACCGGATCGAAGGGCTGGCATCAAGCATCCTCTCGACGAGGTCGTTTAAGGGTGCACAATCACTTTTCAAATCGCCTTCGAATTGAAAGCCCTCCCTTTGGGAAAGGATCGCCAATTCGTGGTCTCCAAGATAGCCACTCAGGAGGATCGAATCACCGGGCTTTGCATTCGTCCCAGAGAGGTGAACTTTCCGCCTTACCCAACCGATCCCCGCCGTGTTAATAAAGAGTTTATCCGCAGCCCCGTGTTCCACCACCTTCGTATCCCCCGTGACGATTTGGACCCCCGATGCTTTCGCCGCTTCATCGATGGAGGAAAGAACTCTTTTGAGATCGGAAATGGGGAATCCCTCCTCCATGATTAGCGACAGGCTGAGAAAGGCGGGGGTGGCTCCAATCATGGAGAGGTCGTTCACTGTTCCGTAGACAGCAAGCTTCCCAATATCCCCTCCCGGGAAAAAGATGGGGTTGACGACATAGGAGTCTGTTGTAAAGGCGATTGGACCTGTTTGATTCGCAATCTTGGCGCTGTCATCCAGCGGGTCTAAAAAGGGATTTCCAAACCTTGGCAAAAGGAGGTCTCGGATAAGATCGTGGGATAGTTTTCCTCCGCTCCCGTGAGCTAACAGGATCTTCTCTTCAGACATAGGAGCCCCCAATCCTTCTTTCCCTTTTGGGAAGGAATGTAGATGGGATTCGGTTTTACTGGTATTTAAAATAAGTGTGACAGGTTCCTTCCACGGAGACCATACAGGGACCCATCGGATTTTCTGGATGGCATATCCTCTTGAAGAGCCTACATTCCGGAGGCGTTCTGATTCCTTGTAAGACGTCTCCACATAGGCACTCTGGATGCTCCCTGGAAGGTTCAACCTCCACATCAAAATTTCTCGCATCCAGTGCCTTAAAAGGATCCTTGAAGTCGTACCCGCTTTGAGGGATCCCTCCAAGGCCCCTCCACCGGGCGTGGGACCGATGAAAGACCTCTTCAATCTTTTGGATCGCCAAGGGATTTCCTTCCTCACGGACAGCTCGGCGATACTGAACCTCAACCTCGGCTCGGTTCTCTTCGATCTGCTTCACAAGCATCCAGACGCCCTGGAGAATGTCGAGGGGTTCGAACCCCGTGATCACCGCTGGCCGACCAAACTCCTTTGCAATGAACTGGTATGGCTTTGTTCCCAGGATCGTGCTCACATGACCGGGGAGGAGGAGGCCATCCACTTTGGACCGTCTGGATTGGAGAAGGGCGTAGAGCGCAGGAGGGATCCTTTTCTGGCTGTTGAGAAAAAAGAGGTTGTCGATGCTTTCTTCCTTGGTCTTGAGGACTGCTGTGGCAATGGTGGGAGAAGTGGTTTCAAAACCAATGGCGAAAAAGACGACTTTCCTATTGGGATTTTCTTTGGCCAGCTTCAGGGCCTCCAAGGGGGAGTAGATGATTCGAACCTCTCTCCCCTCTGCCTTCTCTTTTTGAAGGCTCGAGGTCGTTCCAGGGACTTTCATCATATCCCCGAAGGTGACCATCATCACCCCTTTCTGTCGGCAGAGGGCAATGGCAAGATCGATGTCTTGATTGGGCGTGACGCAGACGGGACAGCCGGGACCTGAAACCAGCCTGATCTGCTCGGGAAGGAGCCCCCTGATCCCGTAGCGGAAGATGGAAACGGTGTGAGTGCCGCAGACCTCCATCAGTTGGATGGGAGGCGTTCGGATTCTTCGAATCCGCTCGATCAAGCCCTCTGCAATCTGCTTATTTCGAAACTCATCAATGAACTTCACGGGATTTCTGCTAACTTTTTCAGAATCTCCAAAGTCTCTTCAGCCTCTTTCTCGTCGACCTTTTGGATTGCAAAGCCTGCGTGGATGAGCACATATTCTCCCACCGAGACTTCAGGGCAGAGATCTAAAGAAATATCCCTTAGCATCCCGCCCACATCGACCTTTGCCATATTCTTCTTTATTTTCACGATCCTTCCGGGTACGCTCAAACACATGAGAACAACCTCATATGGGCGATGACTGCCTGGCCTAAGGAGATTCCTCCGTCGTTCGTGGGAACGAGCTGGTGCGTAAAGACGTCAAATCCCAATTCCTTCAGTCCCTTCGTGACAAGGGAAAGGAGAAGCATATTCTGAAAGACTCCCCCGCTTAATACGACTCGGTTCAGTCCCTCCCTGGAACGAATTGCTTCGGAGGCTTCAATGATCAGATGGGCAATGGTTTGATGAAACTTTCCGGAGATAGTCGAAGCGGGAACATTACGATTCAGGTCCTTGATGATGTGGCGGATGATCTCCGATGGATCGAGGACCATCGGTCTTCGGTCCAGATCGATGTAAAAAGGATATCTCTCACTGACGTTAGGGTTGGCCACCCTTTCCAGCTCGATGGCAGCCTGCCCTTCATAGTGAACCTCATCTCTGATCGATAAGAGCGAGGAAACAGCGTCGAAGAGACGTCCCATGCTCGAAGTCAAAGGGGCATTGATCCTTTGAACCATAGCCTTTCTCAGGAAGTTCCATCTTCGTAAGTCTAATCTCTTGGTCAGATCAATTTTTAATCGGGGAGCCTCCTCTCCAAATACCTCCGATAGGTAGACCATCGCCATCCGCCAGGGCTCCCGGATGGCCATGGAGCCACCAGGCATTGGAACCAATTTTAGGTGAGCCGCGCGATCAAAATCTCTTAGACTGGCTCGTAGGAATTCTCCTCCCCAGAGGGTGCCGTCGGTTCCAAAGCCTGTTCCGTCCAGAGCCACCCCGATGACCTCTCCGTCGATCCCATTTTCTGCCATACAGCTCACGATATGGGCATGGTGATGCTGAACCCCGATCTTTGGAAGATCTGAAATCGATCGGGCATATTTCGTTGACAGGTAATCTGGATGAAGATCGTAGGCAACTGCTTTAGGTTCGATATAGAAGAGCCTTTTGAAGTGCTCAATCCCTTCCTCAAAGGAGTTTAAAGTCTCCAAATTTTCGAGATCCCCGATATGGTGGCTTAAGAAGGCGTATTGACCTCTCGTCAAACAGAAGGTATTTTTTAGCTCTCCCCCGCAGGCTAAGATCATCTCGAGAGGAAAAGAGAGTTTAATCGGGGAGGGAACATATCCCCTTGACCTCCGGATCATATAGGGTCTCCCTTGAAAGGCCCTCATGACCGAGTCGTCACATCTCATATGAATCTCTCGGTTGTGAAAGAGGAAATAGTCGGCAATACGAGAAAGGCGGCTTCTGGCTTCTTCGTTCTTATAGGCAATGGGTTCCTCGCTTACATTTCCGCTCGTCATCACGAGGGTTTTCAGTGGGCCCTGCAGTAGAAGGTGGTGCAGGGGTGTATAAGGAAGCATGACGCCAAGGGTATCTTGGTGGGGGGCAACAGCCGAAGCAATTTCGCAGTCTTTTTTTCTTTTCAGGATGACGATGGGCCTTTCGATACCCAATAAGAGCCTCTCCTCCTCACTGTTGACCTCGCAGTGCCTTCGGACCTCTTCGATATCCCGGCACATCACAGCAAAGGGTTTATCCTCCCTGTACTTTCTCGATCTCAGGGTGGAAACAGCCTCCTCATTTCTTGCATCGCATGCCAGATGGAATCCTCCAAGACCTTTGATGGCCAAGATCTCCCCTTTTTTGAGAAGGATGAGACTCTTTTCGATGGGATCCCCTTCGACTTCTCTTCCCCCTCGATCCTCCAAGCGGAGGGTCGGGCCACAGGCGGGGCAGGCATTGGGCTGGGCATGAAAACGCCGATCTGAAGGATTCTCGTATTCGGATTGGCAGAGGGAACACATCTTGAAGGACCCCATGGTCGTCTTGGGTCGATCGTAGGGGATGTCTTTGATAATCGTAAACCTGGGTCCACAGAGGGTGCAGTTGATAAAAGGATAGCGGTAGCGAGGATTTTCAGTCGAGAAGAGCTCGGAGAGACATTGTTCGCAAGTGGCTACGTCGGGTGAGAGGAGGACAAATTTCTCCTCCGTCTCCTCGCTCTCTCGTATTTCAAACGTGGGGTAGCCCACAGGAGAGAGCCGTTTCACATCGAGGGATTCAATTCGTGCCAAGGGAGGGGCAAACTTCGGGATGTCTTCGATGAACTGGTGAAGATTGTTTTCTTCACTTTCGGCATCAATGAAGACCCCTTTTTCATTGTTGAGTACCCAGCCACGAATCTGATGCTTTTGGGCGAGGCGATAGATATAGGGCCTAAACCCCACCCCCTGGACGATGCCCATAATCCTTATCTCCATCCTTCCCATGATTAAAAATGATAACTTTATTTTCCCGTTGCTTCAATTCACAGGGAGGAGGGCATCAGATCCTTTAACTCCCCCAGGATCAATTCGATGAGTCGGGGGATCTTTGCCTTTATTTCCGGGGAAGGTTCCATGCCCATCTCTAATGACTTCGGTTCAATACCGATCACAGTGGCACGAGGGGTTTTTCCTATTAGGGCAGAAAGATCCAAGACTTCCAAGATCCCTATCTGATGGAGCGATGACTTAAAACCTGACGGACAGTTCTTCACTTCGCCGATGTCAAAACGGTAGATGGATCCGGGCGGCGCTCCCCCTTTAATGGCATCGACGACAATTAAACGATCCGCCTCTGTGATAATATTCAAAAGACCGAATCCATCTGTGCCCCCTTCCACGACTGAAACCTCGGGGGGTAAAGCCATCTTCATCAGCTCGTTGGCGATATGAACACCTACCCCTTCATCGGAGAGGAGAACATTCCCCACCCCTAAGATGACAATCTTAGGGGGGAGCCTTTTCTCTCCCCCCTTATGGTCTTTCACGGTTCGTTCCATTCGATCAGCTATTCAATGAGGAACTTTCTGACCTCATTGGTGTTGGGATCAATCAGGTGGATGGCGCAGGCGAGGCAAGGATCGAAGGATCGGATCACGCGAACGACATTGATTGGATTTTCTGGGTCTGGAACGGGAACACCAATGAGGGATTCCTCATACTGTCCGCGCAACCCCTTCTCATCACGGGGCGAGGCGTTCCAAGTGGACGGAACCACGGCCTGGTAGTTCTTAATCTTCTTATTCTTAATCTCAATCCAATGCCCCAATGCTCCCCGAGGTGCATCGTAGAATCCTGCCCCCATCCCCTCTTCGGGTGGCTCCCAATGTTCTTTATCGTGAATCTTGAAGCCGGGTTTGGTCATTTCGGTAAGAAGCTGATCGCACCACTCATAACAGGCGTCAACGACTAGCTTTGTTTCAATGGCTCTTGCCGCATGACGAGCAACCACCCCTGGCTTGGCACCCTTAGAAACCAGGCTGAGGAGGGTAGGATTCTTAGCCACCAGCATTCGTGCCAATGGCCCAACCTCCATCGGTTTTCCATCGTAACGAGGAGCTTTGACAAAGGAATAAGCCTCTTTCTTGTTTAGGTCGAATACCTGCTCGCCCTTAAAGGGATGAACGGGTTGGTTCTCTTTATACCAGGCATATTTCACCGATTCGGTGATCTTATTTTGATCAAAAGGTCCTACCTTGATATTTGCTGGGTTGAGCCCCATGATGACCCCGGCGGGGAAAACGAGCGATTTACCTTCGGGGTCCTTCTCGAAAGCCCCATAGGATAGGTAATTGTAGTGACCTCCTCCTAAGCCAATCTTGGCGAGCTCCCAGAGCGGACCTGTCCCAAAGGCCAGGACATCCGGGATATAGACTTCATTAATAAATTTTGCCTGCTCGTCGAGCATCGTGCGAAACCGGGCGACCTGGTTAATATCGGGATAAGAGGTCACTCCTCCGACAACGATATTCTGATAATGTGGGGTACGCCCGCCCCAAATCGCCCCCATATTCCGGGCATGGGCATGCATCTTCATCGCGTCGATGTAATGCTTCACTGCAGTCGTTACGACCTCTGTGTCTTTCACACAATACTGATCGGGTTTATATCTCGGAGTCAGAGGGTAGGTATCCTTAGATTTCACTAAATGGACAATTTTGTCCTTCACAGCCAATAGGTCTTTATCTTTCCCTTTGTAATTGGCAACCGCCATAATATCGATATAATCGAGGGCGCTCAGTTGATAGAAATGGAGCGGGTGGTCATAAATATATTCGGCTCCCATGACCAGGTTTCTGAGGAGAGTTCCTCCCCAGGGGACCTTTGCTCCGAAGGCAGCATCGAGTGCACGGGCAGAGGCTAATTGATGGACACTATAACAAACCCCGCAGAACCGAGACGTGACGTAGGGCGCGTCCCGAGGGTCTTTATCTATCAGCAACGCCTCAAAGCCCCGAGCCATCGTTCCACTGCTCCAAGCGTTCTTTACCTTTCCACCTTCAACTTCTACTTCGATTTTTAAGTGACCTTCAATTCGTGTAACCGGATCGATCGTTATCCTTTTGGCCATCGCAATCTCCACCTCCTTTAACCATTGTCTCGCCTGAATAGGCCTGCCTCTTTCATCGCAAAGATTCTTTTCGAAACGGCGCTTTCAGCTGTATAAAGAGGAGACATATCCTGGTAGAATTCGGGTTCCGAACATCCCATACAGGGAGCTCCACAGTCGATGCAGAAATTGATCCCATCGTTCCATCTTCGGATGGGACAATCCGAGTTTGCTAAAGGTCCTTTGCAGCCTTTTTTGGCTAAGCACCACTCCCGCTGGGCCGGATCATTCCAATCCTCGAGGAATCGGTTGGCATCAAAATGAGCTCGCCGCCTGCAATTGTCATGGATGGACTCAGAAAAATAGATGAGGGGACGGCCCTTGTCATCCAAGGGCGGAACTTTCCCTGTTGTCAAGAAATAGAGAATTGTCCCGGCCAGATGATCTGAATGGACAGGGCAAGTGGGGAGGTTAATCACGGTCTTTCCTGGGAGGGCTTTGTTGAGCCCGACCCCTTTGGAGGGGGTGGCCGCGGGAATTCCACCATAAGTGGCGCAAGCTCCAACCGCAATAATTGCACCAGCCTTCTGCGCTGCCTCCTCCAGAATGGCTCTGAATGGACGACCTCCCACCATACAGAAGCGGTCATCGGCGGTGGGAACAGATCCTTCTACCACCAAGACATAGCCCCCTTCTTTCACCGTATCGTGATACACTTTTTCAGCGAGGTCTCCCGATGCGGCCATGGCAGTTTCATGGTATCGAAGCGAAATTTTATCCAACAGAATGGTTGTTGCAGGGGGATGAAGAATCTGAGTGAATGAGATGGAGCACCCTGCACAATCTTGTCCTTCAAGCCAGATCACAGGGGGTTTTTTAGAGGCGCTCTGCATGGCCTGAGCAACCTTGGTGGTAAGCTCGAATTCTGAAAGACCCAAGATTGCCGCTGTTGCGGCACAGTATTTGAGAAAGTCTCTTCTATTCATCCCATGCGACTCAACGACCTGGGCAACTTCTGCGCTCAATAGATCCTCCCTCATAATTTACCTCCTTGAGAACACTGAGTTTTAATACTCATCGGGCAGAAAAGGCGCTTTGATCTCCGTCTAGAGATTTTTCCTCCCCCCTTTCATCTTTCACTCATTCCTTAACGGGCGCTCCTTTGGGAATTCCTGACCTAAGAAGCCTCTTCCTGGAAGCCAACGATACGCGTGATCCTTTCCAATAAATCGAACGGAAGTTGTGCCGAATTGTAGCGGGATGCAGATTTTATGTCAAGAAATTTTTACGACTTTGAGTAATCCCTTACTCCCCCTGGAAATTTGCAGAAATCTGGCAGGGATGTGTGGGAAAACCTTATAGCCGGGACCTCAGCTTGGCCCCTGGCTCGAAGAATCCACTCACCAATTCAGAGGCCTATCCTTTTATCGGCGAGGTGACCTCTGCCAAACGATCATTTTAGGCCGTCCGCTTAGTAAGATTTTCGGAGATATCCCTGCCCGATCACCCGATCTTCCCCATGGTTCAGTGACGTATTACGAATCCGAAAAGCTACTTTTCGTCCCCTCATGACAGAGATTTAAAGATTCCGGAGATGTCTGGCCTTTTTCAGAAATCATTCTGAAGTCGTCCAGGACCAGGACATCGGGCCAGTCACCAAGGAAACAGACCGAAAGTGGTTGATCATTAAGGTGAATCATGGTATTTGAAATACTATATTCCAAAAAGGGGGTGGGAATCCAGATGGATCAGGAGATGAAAGATTACTTGGATCGCAAGCTGACGATTCTTGCCACAAAGGATGCAATCGAAAAAATAAGGCAGGAAACGAGCGCAAATTTTCGTAAATTGAAAGAAGAGAGTAAGGACCAGGCATCGCAATGGAGACAAGAGACAAAAGCGGATTTGGAAGAGATGATGAAGAAGAGTGGCGTGGAGATCATGGCTCTGAAGGAAGAAGTAAAGGAGTGGATGAAAAAGATGGAGGAGGGAATCCTGTCCACGTTCCGCCAAGTTGGGGAAGGAATCGACGCTTCCCTTCGTCGAATGAAAGAGGTGGAGGAAACCGAGGCCCTCCAAATCAGGGAGGCGACGGATAAGCTTCAGGATCAGATGGAAAGAGCCTCGGGGGCTCTGGTGACCTTAGAAGAGAAGGTCCGAGAGGGGTTTGCTGAAGTTAGGGATGAGTTGGGGGCGATGATTAAATTCTCGTATGCGGATCTGGAGAAGAGACTTAAGGAATTGGAGGCGAGGGTGAAAGCCCTCGAGAAGATGGTCTTGCCTTAGCTTTGTCTTCTGAGCTTTTTTCTCGCCATCGTGAAGACGGCGATGCTGATCCAGACGATATTCACCATCGACGAGGGGTAAGCCCCATAGAAAAAGGAGTTGGCCATGAGGAAAGCACTTCCGCCAAGGTTGAGAAGTTGGTAGGGCGCTGAGTCCCCTTCCATCCTTCTTGTTGATACGGCGGCATAGGCCATGAGAAGCGCTGCAGCCCCGATCCAGCCGACGATGTCGATCAAGAGATTGCTTCCTACCATGGGATCGCTACTCCTGTTCTTTAAAATAGCGCGTGCACGAATTCGGTTGCGTTAAATTCTCTTAGGTCCTCCATCCCTTCTCCCACGCCGATGTATCGGATAGGAATCCCGAGCTCATCGGTGATGCCCACGATGATCCCGCCCTTCGCTGTTCCATCCAGTTTGGTTAGGGCGATTCCCGTGACCCCAATGGCCTCATGAAAGAGCTTAGCCTGGGCGATGGCGTTCTGACCAGTTGTCGCGTCGAGGACGAGGAGGATTTCATGGGGGGCTTCTGGGCATTCCCTTGCAATGATGCGTTTCACCTTTTTCAACTCCTCCATCAGATTGATCTTCGTATGGAGCCTCCCCGCCGTGTCGATGAAGACCAAATCGACGCCTCTGGCCTTCGCCGCATGGATGGCGTCAAAGGCCACTGCGGAAGGATCGGATCCCTTCGACTGCTTCACCAGATCGGCGCCCACTCGCTTGGCCCAGACCTCGAGCTGTTCAACGGCAGCTGCCCGAAACGTGTCGGCGGCACCAATCAAAACCCTCTTTCCCTGGGAGGAGTAACGATGGGCAATCTTTGCAATGGTCGTCGTCTTCCCCACGCCGTTTACTCCCACCACCATCACGACGAATGGTTTCGTTCGCGAGAAATCGATGGCGAGGGGTTTTTCGCCCATCTGGAGGATGCGTAGGATCTCCTGCTTAAGGAAGTCTTTTACCTTCTCGGGGTCTTGGAGGTCTCCCCTCTTCAGCCCTTTTCGGACGCCTTCGATCAATTGGCTTGAGGTTTTCACCCCGAGATCAGCGGAAAAGAGAAGGCCCTCCAGTTCGTCCAAGAGGTCTTCATCGATCGTTTTCCTTCCGCCAAGGAGTTGGTCGACCTTCTCGACGAACCCTTGGCGGGTTTTTGAAAGCCCTTGTTTCAGTTTTTCAAAAAGACCCCACATCGGTTCTCCAACGTTTCTTCAATGAGGTCGATACTAACACCGCGAATGGGGAAAATCAAATTCGACAATCCTCCGCCTCCGCGTGCCTTCTCCCCGCACCAATAAAAAAAAGGGCGAGCCTGAGCTCGCCCTTTCGTCAATCGATTCCAGACCCGTTACTTCTTGTCCACGTCTTCGTAATCGGCATCCACCACGTCCTCTTGTGCTTTGGCTCGACCTGCCTGAGGTCCAGCTTCTGCTCCGGCTCCTGCTCCTCTTGCCTGAGAGGCCTTTGCATACATGGCTTCCGCCAATTTGTGGGAGGACCGGGTGAGATCGTCCTGCGCCGATTTGATCGTATTGATGTCGTTCGACTCCATCGCCTTCTTGGCTCTGGCGACAGCATCCTCGATGTTCTGCTTGTCCGAGGGATCGATCTTGTCACTGAACTCCCTGAGCGATTTCTCGGTCGTATAGATGAGCGTGTCGAGCTGATTCCTTGCCTCTGCCAGCTCTCGGCGTTTCTTATCCTCGGCAGCGTGGGCCTCCGCATCTTTTATCATCCTCTTGATCTCTTCTTCCGTCAGACCGCTCGAGGCAGTGATCCGAATCGACTGCTCCTTACCGGTTCCGAGATCCTTGGCGGAGACATGGACAATTCCATTCGCATCGATGTCAAAAGTGACCTCGATCTGCGGGACTCCCCTCGGAGCAGGAGGGATGCCCACCAGTTCGAACTGCCCCAGGGTCTTGTTATCGGCTGCCATCTCCCTTTCCCCTTGGAGCACATGGATCGTCACGGCCGGTTGGTTATCCGTTGCCGTGGAGAAGATCTGGCTCTTCCTGGTCGGGATGGTGGTATTGCGCTCGATGAGCTTCGTAAAAACGCCCCCGAGGGTTTCGATGCCGAGGGAAAGGGGTGTGACGTCGAGGAGAAGAACATCCTTCACCTCCCCCTTGAGGACGCCAGCCTGAATCGCTGCCCCGATGGCAACGGCCTCATCTGGATTTACGCTCTTGTTCGGCTCTCGCCCAAAGATCTGCCTCACCTTTTCTTGCACCTTAGGCATCCGGGTCATGCCGCCCACCAGGATGACCTCATCGATCTGTCTCGGGGTAAGCCCGGCATCGGAGAGGGCCTGACGGCAGGGACCTTCCACCATC